>Ga0209568_1000952_pt1 | contig 10689 bp, 9 predicted proteins | sample WorMetOlspDAHAB2_FD_187406 | JGI IMG/M metagenome (GOLD analysis project Ga0209568, IMG submission 187406) | Marine gutless worms symbiont microbial communities from Max Planck institute for Marine Microbiology, Germany - Olavius sp. DAHAB.2... ...
GGGGAGGGCAAATTGTGACTTGTACCGGGGACTTTTTAACCTCTCGGCGGCCCTGTCTTACATTCTTAGGTCACTGATCGTTGGCCTTTTGCCACGACACGACAGTCCTATACAACGCGTGAATGTCGGGGAGTGACTACAACGACACATCTCCGAGACCTCACAACCGATTTTAATGAAACATGAAATATTATAACCACCACCCGGACCCGACTCCCCACGCACGGTTTCGATGAGCTTCGTTGACGTGGTTGCTCTGGGCAAGTATAGCAGTTTGACGCATGAAAGTCTCTGTCTTTTCTTCGTTTCTTCGCCACGCCCACGGGTCGCATCTTTAAACACCGACGCGCACAATACGTCATTTAAGGGCTTTACGTCGTTTTGGCCAAGGCATTGCCTTTCAGTTAATTATAGTTAGTTGATTAACGAATAAGGTGTTAAGCTCGAAGCGGGTTAGAAAAATGAAAGTTGAAATTTGACCCGTTTGCCCCCAAAACATAAAAATTGTGACTAATTTAAGGTGGCAGTCAATGGAATTATTGTAGTCGTCCAAACTCTGGAATGGTGAGTCGTATCCAATTCAAACTTGGCACAGGGTTTGACCACAGTCACGTGACATGACTCTAAGGTCAAAAGGTCAAAGTCACACGGGCACAAAATGTATACAGCAAAAATGTGCCATAACTCGAGTCAGTACTGGGTGGTCCTATCGACTTCATACTTGCGGGCTAACATAAACGCCCCAGCCACTATGCCGTAATCTGGTTGCCATGGCAACGCCCGATGCCTAACAACTGGGTCAAGAATTCTGAGCTTTATTACCACGCATTTTAGTATTGCAAACACCTGCACAGACAGACAGACTGCAAACAGACTGCACGAGGTCCCGCCAAATTACGCTAGCTGATATACCCACAAGGTGCATTGGTTGTAATGTTACTAACAGTCGTTAATGCTATGATGTTAACGTCGTGTGACACTTTATTAAAACCGTAAATATTACATAGGAAAAACTACATGCAGTCTACCCAATTAATGTTGTATAAACCGACGCTCTAAAACAGCAAAAATTAAATGTCAGGGCTACAAATTACAAGCATGAAACACGTACGCTAGCTTATACATTTAAACCTGGCAGATTTAAATATGCTAGCGCATGTATCCATGCTTATAATTTATAACATTGAATTTTTGCTGTTTAGAGCGTCGATCAGCTTGGGTGGACTGCATGCAGTTGTTTCTACTTTCTATATCATACTTAATATGTATTGGAGGATGTTTCGTTTTTCGTTGATTGTAGGTGAGGTGTGCAAACCCATTTTGCGAAGAAAAAGGGTCGCTCTATTACGACGGCCTTTGCGCAGCCTGTTACATCAACCCAGAAAGATGCTCGGCGTCTGCCTCCAGTGACGAAGCTCTTAATGGTTCGCCATCAGGTCAAGCAGGCTGGAACGCAAACCCGTGTAACGAGGTCGCAAGAATTCCCACTAGGCCTAACGCTCAACTGGTTTCAGAACGTCGCGTGCATTTTTCGCACGAGAAATGTGCCGGTGAGTTTTTTTTTAAATTTTATTTCTTATGAAGTTATTGTTTAATTTCGATCCTTTCGTACAAAACAATCGAGTAGAGCTAAACCTCACGCTTCCGTTGACACAAAACCAGCATTTTAACCGCACAAATTTGATTTTACAACTGCACAACTGCAAAAAAAATCCATTTAAAACTGCATATTTTGTGTAGTCCTGCACATTGCGAAAGCTGCCACCCTTTATTATCAGTAATAAGTTAGACTACAGATAGAATCTAACCTAGCTTTGGCCGTCTGCACCATAAATTATTAAGAGCCGATTGTTGCGTTAGCCTACATGTTAACTGTAGGCATTCTTATAGATTCATTTTGTTTGAAGATTAGTGGAAAAATTATACAGAGCTTATTTTAACGTTAATCACGAATTTGCTACTTTTCAGATACAAAATATGGTGATACATTAATTAATAAGAATAGTTACGTTTTTAGTAAGGAACATTGATTTTTGTTATTTTTTATAAATTGGCACTGATTTTACAGACTGTAATTTTCACCATTTTTTGTGGTGCGAATTCTGTGTGTCAGGCGAAAGCCGGACAAGACGAAATACTCGGTGCATGACCGAAGGTTGTCTGTCACATGTCAGCGGCGATTCAATCCTCTGCTTCGATTGCGAAAAGCGACAGAAAACCGAACTTGAACGTAAAATTTCATAGTTTTGTTGCGCGAATTTTAGAATTTTATTGTTCCTCGGATGCAGTTTAGATCAGCTCTCTCGTTTTTTGTCGTTATCTTTTTATTGTGTTTAGTTTCGTTGTCTGATTTAAGTATGCCGGATATTCATACCGTCGACGTGGTTGTCCACGAATGGCTTCAGGCACCAGGAATTGTCTGCCACCACACGTCACTTCAGCACCATCTCTATACAGACTTTCCGAAGACGAGGCTGAAGCGGTTTTTGTTCAGACCCAGTTTCCTGTTGTGACTTGTTGTTTTCCGTTGCTACGACTTTGTTCTCGGCCTAGCAACCTTCGGGCTTAACGCCTTATTCTTTGGGCCCTAACTAACTAACTAAATAACTAACTAACTCGGACACCAAAGATCATAGTATCGGTGAGGACAAGTAAGACTTTCACCTTGTCAATTTTAAGGTATCCCTAAATTTATTTGGGGAGAACCACTGTGAAACGGTTAAATTTGGCCTCAAATTTTCACACGCAGTGCGCTCGCTTCCAAAATGGGAAAGGATTTAGAATGTGGTATTACTCACTCGGTGGTCGTAGTCTGCAAAATAGTAGTGATCCTACGTTTGAAAATAAAGAAATCGGCCATTGGGCATTGGACAGAAGTGTAGGCCTAATGCAGTATGACATAGAAGTCGTTTTTAAATTAAAATTTTAAAGTCGAAATACAAACCAGCAGACCCGGCAAAACAATGGAGCGCGAGGTCGGGCAGTGATGTTATACATAGGCGATTATTGCCAGTATCTATGTTTAGTTTTGCTACTGGAATGCATCATCATTCAGATGTTGACGGAAAAATGGTGAAACAGAAAAATAATAGCCTGGAAATAATACATAAAATATCCTAAACCTAAAAGCAGTTAACAATAAAACCACAGTCATCGCACAGTGCACACTGCACAAAAAGTAACGTTTTAAAAATAGTTGTAAACGACTAAACACGTTTTAGAACGTATATTTAGCTCGTTGTTCTGCAGGTCTGGCAGAGTCGCATCGTCATCCTGTCAGCCATCAACACACTAAGCATCTCAACTGCGGCTGTCAGTCTCAGCACGCGGGGGAGTCAAGGAGACAACGCGTCTACTGTACAGCACCGACACCGTTCTATGGCCTCCACGTGGATCCAGACCAACGCCGGTCGACGACATCAAAGCTGGAGGTAGCAAGAGCGTGCGCCAATGCTGTCTGCGACCGATACGGCGACGTCAGCTTCGCCGGATTCTGCAGTGTCTGCTACAACGATCGCCCATAATGCGGCCGCTTTTTTCGCTTCACTGTGCGATCACCGTCAGTAATTTCTTGTAATAGGCCTACTGTTCGTTTATTGTTTTTATTAACACTGTTCAGTTGTAACAAAATGTAAACAAAGTTGTTTATATACAGAAAACTGAGAAAACCACCCCAAAATAGTTAAAATGTTTCATTCGGAGTAAATTTAATGCAAGAGACTGCACGAGAACAGCGCAGTGAATGAAGGTAGCAATGCAATGAGACTGAGACGAACCGGTTCAATTTTGCATGTTTCTAAACAAATAAAAAACACGCATGAATAAAAAACATAAAAAACGTTAACATCCATGGTTCAGAGCTGGATATGGATTGAACCCATCCATGGATCCACATGTCTGATGCGTTGGACTGGCTGGCTGGGGGCAGTTTCCAGATTTTTACAGTTAATTAGTGTCAATAACTATGACGTATACAATTTACAGCAAAAATTTGTTCGTTTCCATGCACAGTAACTTTTCGGCAATACTAGACTATGGTTTACCTCGTACGATACAATATTAATACGTTGTGCGCGTAACACGAATATATGTGGCGTATTCAAGCTTATTATTTAAGCGTCTTTAAGACACCTCACTTCGCTTTATCTTCTGGTCCTGCGTATAAATTACACAGATTTTTTATTACGCGTGCTGTATATTTTGTTAAAAAATCAGAATTCTATCTACACGTTTTGGCGAAACAAAGTTGGCGAAGTTGTTTGTATTTTGGTGTACAAAATGCACTTCGTAACTTAATGTGCATCGACAACACCGCTGGTCTTGTGTGAGCTCGGAAGCTGCAGAATAAGCTCGTGTCCTGGCCGAGTGTCATGCAAGCCAGCCGCCGATGCAGATCATAGTTTTGGTGGTTTGGGTTGTACTGAGTTGTGAAGTTTCCTGCAACGCTCCTTTTATCTTCTGTAACTCTGAACAGGCAGGCTCACATTATCGTATTCCCGAAACGTAATATTTTAGAACTTTATCACAAATACCAATACTTCAACAGAACTACATGTATAATTTTTCAGGGCAAACGATATAACCTAGAATTTTGCGAGTGCCGTTATGTCCCAAGGTAAGGCGTACGCTAGTGGCTTGTCAGTTAAATTACGCCGAAGGAAATTTATTTCGTGGTACTTTCCAGAATTAGTTGCTTTTTTTACTGAAAAAGAGCAGTGGTGCCTGTACTGCAGCGCACGTGAGAGGGAGGATGAACAGGAGACAGACGTTGGCGTCAACAGCGTCAGCCCGCAGTAGTGGCCCAAAATAAGCATACAAACTTATATTAAATCACATTAAAAGCAAGCGACGAGAGTAGCTTTTTTGTCAAATAAGTGTCAAACAAGCAGTATAATATCACTTGGTATTAAATATTCTGTGCGTGACCTTATTTGTGACGTCAATTACTGTGTGTGATCCTCGAAGCTCCGATATAGGTCATGATGTTGATTGAATCCTAGCAGCAGTTTTATGAAAGCCACTGCCAGAGCACCTCTATACATGGAAATTCATGTAAAAATTTCTCTGGCCTCAATCTGATCTTTTTGTGTTTTCAGTTATCGTTCACACCTATTTTACCCAGCTTCAACAATGACTGGCGACGTTAAAAATTAGGTCACATGGAATATTTAATACCAACTTATAATATTGTAATGCTTTTTTCTCTCAACTTTGACTCAGAATAGTGTTCTCTTACAAAGTTTTAAGGCGATTTTTTGAGTATCTGGTATAAGGGATTACTATTTGAGACACCATGTAGGCCTACCGCATTAGCGTCATTAATCGCCACTGCAATATGCAAACAATATGATCGGTAATACGATTAGATGACGAAAGTGTTTACTGTTGACGACTCGCGCAGTCACTAACACGCGCAGTCAATGTTTATGTAAGCTATTATGAGATAGAGGTTAACAGAATCACGATCGCTTGTTACATAATTAAATAAACGCATGTTGTTTAATTGTGGCATATTGTAATAGTACAGCTACTCTAAAACTACTTGAAAACACACTAAACTTTCTACCACATGTAAAACAAGTTCAATGCGATACTAAGCGTTCACTGGAAAAAAATTAAACCATCACGTGATCTGCAGTATAGACAGAATTAACAACAGCTGCCGTATTCACAAGTAACTTCATAAATTGTCGATTAAGTCTTTCTATATGAGTGTTAAGTGCAACATGTCTAAAAAAAATCTGTGTTCTGTGTTCGTGATAAGTAAATGACTAACAGTAGACTTAAGAACACCCGAAAAACTATTCTTTGGCACAGCTGCCGATTCCAAATCGTCGCAGAAAAAGAGAACAATAAATCATTCAAGGCCCTCAACAGCAGAGATATTTTTTCACTTAATAGGTAAATCATTTTAGCATCGTTGTTTTTTTTTCACCGGCAAACCAGCGTGCAACAACAAACGGATGCGTTCGGCACTTCAAGTGCGCGACTAACAGTTGGCGGTAAGACGACAGCGTCAGCAGGCCGAGCTGCGTCAGCCGACCAAGCTGACTCGGAGACTCTGCCTCACGGAAGATCGACGCGCACGATCCTTCCCTGGTTCCACTCGGCGACGTAGAGGCGTCGACGCTCGTGGTCGACGTGCAGCCCGTACGGCCACGCCAGCCCGTCGTTGACGTCCACGTGCAGTTGGCGCGCACCTGTCAGATCGCTGTCAATCACCACGATTCTGTTGTTGCACTGATCGGCGACCAGCAAGCGCCCCTCACGCTGGTCGAAAACCACACTTCGCGGGTACTGCAGCTGCACGGCATCCACCTAAATAATGACATTCGTATTCATGCTTCTAGTCTTCAGAATGCTTAGAAGGAATTTATTAAGACCCTCTCTATTGACAGTGAAAGGTAAAAAGGTAAAGGTAACGACATAACACTTATATAGCGACACAAGCAGCAACTGCAGCTGCAGCGACGCTAGTGTGTCACAGACAGAGCGGGTGTACATAGACTAAGTCCGCAGCGACGGGACTTTTAATCTGCGACCAAACAGCCATACGCAGCCTGGTCTGCCGTTTAATGGTCTCCACCCCGTAATCCATGCAATTACATGTATTACTATACTCATTTACCGACACCAAATGGATGGAAGGCTGAATTGGCCTGGTTGGTTGACCCATAGCGGACACTTTACCCACAAAGTGGTCACATGTCAACCATAGATCAGGCGTAGATCAGGGAAAGTCCGCCAGCCAAGGACCGACGTCCTAACCACTGAGCCACGCCGCCAACCAGTGCTACATCCCCTGTTACAAGTTCCCAGCTTATCAACCTCAGGCTCTCAGCGTCTTAGCCATCATGGTAAAGAAAAGTAAGTCCTTCCAGAGCCATAGGGCGGCGCTGATCTCTGATTCTGTGGCCCTCAGCCAGACACCCGCCGAAGCTCTAACACCAAGGACATCGGGCCAGTGTGTTTCATGGTTTTTGCGTTTGTTGTTTTTTTCTCTCAGTATTTCTCACATTTAAACCTGGGTAGACAGACTTTGGTAAGCAAACACAGCCTTTTTTTCTGGAAAATTGTGCAACGTTCGTGTTGCGCATGCAGATGCTGACGAAACATAACGACTCTCGTAAACTGTCCGTCTCTCTCACCAACTGTGGCCGTACCACTAGCCTTGAAATTACTTACTTATTTATTACTCATGAACAGGAAACTGGCGAAAATAAGACTAGTACCAGATAGACTTATGCCCGATGTAAGATCCAGGTATTTACGTCCGCCCCACCACATAACCCCAAATAATAAAATAGATGCTATGGTACTACGCAAGTAAGTTAACGCGAGTGCAAGAGGTTGAGTGTTGACGAATAACACTACAAACGACTGCTGACGCTACGCCTCTCTCGTGTTTTATTTTGGCTACTAAAAATTTGGTTCAACTCTGCGACTGCGCTCCGTTGAAGGCTGCAGTAGCGCCGGCAATGGTCTCACCTGACCACAGCTGCGCAGTAGTTCTCCGTCGTGAGCCGACACAACAATCACCCGGTGCTGCGACCCCTCGTGACTGACCACCAACTCGGCGTCGCTCAGCTGCACGGCGTGCCAGACCAGCTTCGACTCGTCCGCCAGCTGGATCTCGCGCACCAGAACTCCGTCCGGACTCCATTCCTGGATCTTCCCCGCTCCGTGGCATGCGACCAGGACGTTGGGTGGATCGTCGGCGGTCAGCGAGAGACCGGCCGGTTGGTTGGCCACGTTCCACGACGTCGAATCATCGTCGTCGACGTCATCCTCGTCAGTGACCAGCGGCACTGAGTGCACGCAATCGTTGTCCCAGTCTGAGATGTACAGACGTCCCGTCACCGAGCACACCGCCAGCCCGTACACCTACCATCATTTCGTTTCATTTTATTTGCCATAAAACATGCAAGAATAGCAATAAAGGAACTGTCAGCAAGAGACGGTAGGCATTATAAAGACAGTGTCTGCACTTATACTTGTTCCAAATGAAACAAGACACCTGTATACAGTAGGTGGGGTCAAGTTCCGCTAAGTCATTTGGCTAAGACAAAATGCTGAGATAGGCCTACTTAGCAAAATAACTTACGTCAAATGACTTAGACTTTAGTCTGAGGCAAATGACAGATCGGAACTTGACACCACCCAGTGAATAAAAACACGACAATGGAATTAATGCTAACAAGGGAACAAGCCGAGAGGTCAAGACTCGTCAGTGAACACTTCAATTTAGCGACGGACACAACAGTGTGGCAAGTAGCTAACCTGTGCGCCGAGTCCGTTAACCGGAAGATCTCTGATGAACTGCAGGCTGTCGCAGTGGAAAACGTGGATTCGCTGGGTGTTGTTGAGTGCAACGTAGAGTTCGTCGTTGTGCAGCGTCACTGCTCCAACAGACCCTTCTACCGATGCCATTCCTCTAACCACAGCCACTTCGTTCTCTGTACCGACATACAGCAGGCATAATAATCAACAACAATGAAACTATGAAGCCATCATAAAACACATCGTTACGTTTTAGTCCACAGAGCTCTGTAGTCGGTCGTACTGTTCATCCAAAGCTTACGAAACAGATACACAACAGTCTGCCATGAATTAGTAGACCTATCTGTGACGAGTACAGCTCTGGATATTCTACTGTGTGCCACCTTCAACCCAAAAGGCATATGAATTCCGCCGGCCAGAACCAGATATACGCACCACGGCACCGACTGAGCACATTCGGGCGCCCGACTATCGCCATTGACGGTCAGACCAGAGGTCATTTCGAGAGGAAACGCGTGGCAACGCCGTTCCCGTTGTTAAAGTGTTTAAGAACGCACTATGGACGGCATTGCGAACCACTTTCCGACCAAAAATGCACCAGATTGCAGCATTTTGCATATACACCTCAATTTTTTTGGGGGTAATACGCCCAAACTCCTGCAGAAGCGCCCCCAGTGTTGGACCCAGACATCAATTTCCGCTGGGTTCGCCAGCGTTCCCATTATTTTATGAAACGACCACTGGGTCAGACTTGTGCATGGTGGTTGAAAATGTCCTAGCCAAGAATATAAAGGCACCTTGCTCATTGTCTTGGAGCTCTGCAGGTGTGTTCATGCTACCGTCGTTGTCGTGTTGGATGCCAGTGCCGGTTGGTCTGTCGTCACCGTAAGTTGACGAAGTGCCGATGTTTCTGTTGACGACGTCATCCACGTTACGTTCTACCCACGCGTTGTCGGTCTGGGCGTCCGCTGATGTACTGTCTGGAACATCATGCCATGCGTCGTCGTCGTCGTCTTCGTCGTCGCGCTCGCAAACTATCTCGAAACTGCTGAGGTCCAGATCGTCCGAGTCGTCGGCGTCCAGAATCGGAACGGGAAGATGGCGGACGTCGCCGCGGTCTGGAATCGCGAACTGGGCTCTGCATACGGGGCAGGCGAGACGCGGCGGCTGATCGTCGACGGTCACCAAGCGCTCGAGACACTCGACACAGTAGACGTGGCCGCACGGCAGCTGACGCGGCTCCACGAACGCTTCGGCGCAGATCGGACACTCAAACTCGCAGCTCTGCATCCGCCTTTCATTCGCCGACATCTTGTATCCAGATTATCAGTCACTTCAACAACACGAACACAAAGCAAACAAACAAACATAAATATGAGCCTTAACTTAACTCTTACAAAACTGATAGTTCAGTAAAGAAAATAGTACCAACTCAATCTAAGTCAAAGTATTTCTATTCTTACTATTCTTATTAATATTAATAATTATTTTTACTATTATTAATAATATTAATAATTGGTATTAGTTTAACCTTTTAGCCTTTTGATGTGCATGTGCTGTGTGTATATGCTATATTTCTGTTCTCTTATCGGCCTACGATTACGTAGTAAATCAATAACAAAAAAACTCCGAACTCGCCAGGGAAAAAAAGACGTCGGAGACAGAGGTTGTCTCCATTCCAGCGCGCCAACCCACAGGGTGATCCAAAAGTAAGCCCCTAACGAATTATAAATAAATAGTATTATACCGTATTAAAACCTGCCGATTAGCTTTTTTCGTCAAAGTTCACAATAAACACTATATTATCGGTTGATTGTACGAATGACCCAACTCATATAAAAGATTAAATATGAAGAAATTTTTACCCTTTTTCGGGTTTTAGATTGAAATTTTATCACTTATACTTATTTTACCCATATCACAGCTTGGAGCACAGTCACTGACGACGTGACGAATTAGGTCACGCGTGTGACAGTAATAGGAATTTACATTTGAACTATGTAGTGCTTCTTTTACACTAAAAGTTGACTCAAAATCTAGTTTCCTTGGCAGATTTAAATATAATTTGTTCATACTATTCGGCAGGGGCTTACTATTCCTGACCACCCTATAAACCCTGACTGCCAAGTTGCCAACCGTCCAGCGAAATGAAAGCAAAGAAATCTGCATGTTGGAAACTCACTTTATTACGACCACGATACGCAATGTCGTCAACGCCGAGTTATCAATATTCTGATGCTAACGATGCACGACAACGCGGTACACTGTGACTGCATAGCTACCGCGTCACATAGAACAGACATCAGTCGAACAGATGGCGGCGTGGAGCAGGGCCGCCAGTCCCGACATCACGGATGCGGGTGATCAATCTCCCAGTGGCAGCGCCAGCTTTTTTGAGTGGGGTGGAAA
>Ga0209568_1000953_pt1 | contig 10687 bp, 11 predicted proteins | sample WorMetOlspDAHAB2_FD_187406 | JGI IMG/M metagenome (GOLD analysis project Ga0209568, IMG submission 187406) | Marine gutless worms symbiont microbial communities from Max Planck institute for Marine Microbiology, Germany - Olavius sp. DAHAB.2... ...
TAAGTAAAGAAAAAAATTAGATTAAAATCAATAAATCATCACACAATAATAATACACAAAAGCCAAGGGCAGCATTAGTGTACAGTTTTAGAATGTTGGTTCATGCAACACCGGGTCGACTACACGCAGTTTTTCTATATAACGACATCATATACACAAAACTGGCAAATTACAGTAAGTAACGTGTGCAAAAAACACACAAGATCTTTTCCGAAAAAACTGTGACATGCAATGCTGTAACAAGTAGTGACTAAGAGTACTTCAGTAAAAGTAAAAGTAATTGTCTTCTCCGAGATCAGAGCTTCTCCTTTTATTACATCCCATCCTTAACTCAGTTTTCTCCACCTGTCAACCACCTTCCCTAATCCTGAGTTAAGTATAACACTGAGTCCCAAAGTAGCTACCCATAACTCCTAAATTCCTAATAGCTAAATTCCAACTTTATCCAACGCATTTCCTTGCAACTCGTGTGTATGCTGTTGGCGCTACAAAGCCTATATAAAAATGCGTAAACAAAACATTGGTGCAGAACAAGTGCTATGGAATACAGGAATAGACTTAATAGGCCTATGTAAGATGTTCAACTTCATGGTGTCATGGCTAGCTATATAAATAATGGTGATTGCATAAGCTCCGCCTACATGGCGTTGCTCAGTTGGAAACTGGAAACATGAACGTACGCGACTAGACCAGTTGGCACCAAAGATACTAGTAACTTTGGTTAGCTTTGGTTTAGCACTATTACAACACTATAACAACAGTTACTGACTGGATCTAATGTATGCGACTTTCGTGAAGTGACTGACTCACGCCTATGCTGCTAGGCGCATGCAGTGAGCCAGTGACAAGATGAGTAGATGACGTATACACAGCAGAGTGCGCGACCAATCACAGCCTCCGATTTAGTACTGGTTCTGAATTCAGCAGGACTATGGAAATACGCTGGCCGGCCAGCGGGCCAGCATCGTCTTACAGGCTGCAGCACTTGCTGGTGATAACATCAACAACAGGCTTCCCGGTGAACTGCTTAATAGCTGGACTCCCGCTACGTCGGCTCGGCCATGGAATGCTGCTCGGCCGGAGATGCTGCCCTGATGTACCGTGCCCTGTCACGCCCAGCGGCCGGCTTCTCAATACGGGGGGCCGTGGTCACATGGGTGCTGCCACGAACTCATTACAAACATAGCTAATATCGTGTTACCGCTCCTGCAGTTCGCTTCAAAAGAGCGAGAGCAAGACAGAGAGGGATAAGTTTATTTGCAATCGCCCAGTAAGCTGGTGCCTTGAAATTACTTTGTAACGCAAAAGTCGCCAAAACAAAAAGTAACGGAGTAAAACTACAAGTAACGTCTTAAAAATCTACTTCGTTACAAGTAAAAGTACAGGACAACAATTTCACTCCGTTACAAGTAAAAAGTAGGCTACTTTGTTACTCTGTACTTGTACTTTCTTACTTCTTTACGCAACAGCATTGCCGGGATAGGTCCACACTGCATTACCACAGTGTGACGATTTTGCTGAATTGATATCTTCTTGTTAATTAATATTCTCCTTGTTCAGCAATCAGTAGTGCAGTGTGTTTACACTTTTGTGAATTTATCCATGGCAACAATGCACTAAATACGGTAAGTATAGCTGTGTACACATGCAATCTAGCTTGTTTCGATGGTCTACCCAGAAAATAGCCAACCTCCCCACAAACTGATTTTTGCATGGGGCCACCTTAGGGCTTAATCCGGCACATATTTATAGAGGTACAGTGGCTGGAACACAGCAACTGAGCAACATCACACAAAAGTCAAAGTGGACTGAACAAGCATACGTCATCCGTCAGCATACGTTGGTGATTCCAACTCACCTGAAGGAATTTGTTCAATTTTCGCCTTTCCAAGTTGTTTCTCGAGCTGAGCGTTGCGTCGACGTTGCGTCTGCAATTCAGACGTCATCTCAGCAACTCGGAACGTTTCCTGCTGAACTCTGCACAATAACAACACAACAGCGTCGTATATCAGACAGCATCTGCAACTGAAGACACAATGAGGCATTTATGTTGTTACTCTAAAGCAACTGTGAGCAGCCAGATGTTTGTTGTTGGTGGCGACATCGGACATTCAGCCAGTGTATGAAATAAAAACAAAAATTCCAATTCAATAACCAAGATCATACTCTATACTATCGAGTACATTCCAAGCTCAAAATTGGTAGGCCCAGGCACCGAGAAAACATTCACGCAGATTACACAGAGATTTAGAGAACTCACTAAAGATATATATTGCAGCAAAGATGTCTCTCTTGAGGATCAATTTCCTAATTCGCACAGGTGAGTAATTGCCTCCATTTTGCATTAGTTTGTTCACATTGTTGGATTACAGACATTATCGATATGTATCATCCAGCCCTTGTATAGTGCGCATGTGTGCACATATTGGCATAAATTAGGAAACTGGTCTATTCTGACATGGAAAATTGAGCAACTTCAGACTTGGGAAGAGAATTTTAAGTAAACGACACACAAATCCCATCAATGACAAAACCTGCTTCCTTAACACAAAGGAAACTGTTTTAATAATTGGAGAAGCCAGACCAGTTAAAATTTGCAAACATGGGCGTACAGTTACAGGATGAACAGGACATCACAATGGCAATAGAAAAACAGCAGTGTGGAACCCATTTATGTTGTGAATGACACATGCATCTATTTGGATTGTTGCAAGGCCTATTTATCACAAAATATCATAGACTGAGTAATGATAACGCTAAGAGAATGTAACATTCAACATTCAGTTGTTAATATTAACATGTACCTTTGCTCGAGCACAGTTGCCAGCTGACTTAATCGGTCTCTCTCGACCGACGAAGCCTGGTAGAGTGTACTGAGTTCCTGATATTTTAGCAGAATCTCCTCACTAGTTTCCCTAAAAATCACATTACAATGCCGACACACAGAGCGAGTTGTAAAGTGCATGTTTCCAGTTCTACACAGTATTTTGTGAATATCAAAAGAATTGCTGGATGCTCCAGTTGATGATCACCATTTACTTGGAAGGGTTCGAGATATGACAAAATTTGGAAGTGTTGACTGAAATCTTTCTCGTCAGTGTTTTCTACTTCAGATGATCACAGAGAACTGGTGGAACTTTGCCAAGTGTGGAACGAGATATAGACTTTCATTAACTTTCTGCGAACTTACCTCCCTAGTCTCGATACGCCCACCTAACTGCTGAGAACGGGAACTCAAAAGATTCTACGTTTAGCTATGCTTCTTCCTTCATTGGCGTTGCCATGCTGACAGTTTCACTCCATCTCTGCCTGTCTAAAGCCGTGTGCCATAAGGCCGTGCAGCCCATAGTTGAGTGGTCAGAGATCTGCCTCAATTGTCCGAAACCAAGTGTTGGCTGGTTGACCACATCTGCGTCTCTCGCCTAGAGGTTGTCATTCAGAACCCTGTGGTGGTCTTCAGTGAACGGCAACTGCACAACGTAGTTGAAACATGTCAGGAGCCGCGAGCAGAGGATAAAGGAAGGAGACCATGTTGCAGCCAGTGGCTTGTTTGACCTCCACATCGGTAACATGTTGTGTGTAGCAGATGCAAAAGATCTTCTGTAAACACCAAGTGTCAAACGCACCCAGTCGAGTTGAGAGCTGAATGGTCATGGACCACGTCTCACAGCCTTCACTCGATCCAGCAAAACAGAGGAAAAATTCTTCCAGGAACTGACAACGAAGTGATACCTCTGTAGTTTTCGCACTCCTGTGTGCTCCCGTAACCCTCAAAGAAAGGAAGGACTTTTCTCCTGTCCTCAGAGGCATATTTGCATAGCGCCAGGCAGCACAAATGACCTCAATAAGCCAATGGACTCCTATGTCACCGCTAGCCTTGTGCTGCTCCTGTCTGCCTCAGCTATGCTTATTGTGACACAAACCACTGCCTTTTTTGCTGCAAACAACAGAACCCAACTGACTACGCACATTTCTTCATGATAGACAACTGGAAAACAGCTGCTACATAATAACCACACCTCATAACACTTTTCACACATGCTGATGCTATTTATAAAGACATGAAGTCACTGCTGACTACATATCCAGTTATGAGTGGTTCACAAACTGTTCACAATGATTTTATACACCGTATTCCTCAACTGCTGCTGTCATCACAAGCATCAGATGTGATCTGCCAGTTGCAGGCAAACCTACTCAACTAAGATCAAGCTTTCACTGTGGTTGCCTCCAAACAGTTTCAAATGACACCTAAAATCACTCTCGTGACATGCACGAGATGCACGTCACGAGATGCATTTGTTACACAGTCTGGTAGTGTTCACGCTTATGTCACCCAAATTATCCCAATGCAGTAATACTAATGCTGCGCTGCTGCACGCAAACATACACTCGACTATAAAAATGTGTGGAATACAGCTAAACAGCAGAAAAGTATGCAGGCAAGTCATCATACCCGGAAAGTAGTTGCTGTGAAATATTGCCATTGGCACTGTACTGACTTGCAGAATGAACACTAGCAGCAGCACGCGACTGTGATCGGCTGCACAGCCACAAATTGCCACACCGCAACAAGTTCAATTCACTGCAATTATTCATGTATCAGTTTTGAACTTAGCAACACAAGTTCTCACTTAAATGCCTTTTTTTTACAGTATTTGACAATTACAGTTAAAATAAATGTCTAAAATTTAATTTTTAAGCCAATAAATTCACATGCATGTGCCTGTACCACTGAACAGTACTGCATGATGGCAAAAAGATTGCTGCAGGAAACTAACAGCGACGGTGATCTATCATGTACCTTGACACAGGAATGGAATTCTGTGGCGGTGTTGGAGATAATGCATCTTCTATAATTCGAGCTGCAAGATCTGGGCGGATGGCATCCATTGGAGATTGTCGAAAGCGTCCAGACAACGACAGCTGAAAACCATCAAAGTCTTCACCAACTGTACTGCCTTGGCGACCTCGTGTAACATTCTGTAAAAAATGTAATACATTCATAATAATAATGGAGCCAGTCAGTGTATCATCACCATCATCTTTGTAATTACAAGATGACAGAACACATCTCTGTAGACGACGAACATAGAAGGAGCAGGGTTAATACACGTGATTAAACAAATGTCCAACAACAAAGTATCAACAGTCAGCTTTGACGCAAACAGAACAGTTATACTGGCAAGGTCTGAATGTATACAACATTCACATAACGTTACAGAAATTCATGTTATTAAGCAGTATAATATAGTACTGTGGATGGGAATGTAACGACAAGCCTGGCTGAAAACAACTGCTGCCTTATGGCTAGAAAAACATTTGAAATGATTAACAAATAATGGAGACCAGTTCTGCGACCGAAACATATAGAAAAAAAGATACAGTTCTACGTTTAGTACAAGTTGGCATATCACCAGTGATTGCAGTTGACAGACTTCGTGCTCAAGGTTCTTGATCTTTGCCTCTTTCTCAGTGACAACTGCTCTCAGCTGTTCCACTATGTTGACGTCCTGCTGTTTCCTCGCCTCCAGACTCAACTTGGCACGCTCTGCTGCATTCGACTTCTTTGTAGACTCGTCCATCGCCTGCTTTAACTGCGACTGATTCTTCTGTTCACAGCAAACAACATCGCATGTGATCATTTCCTCCCAGCATTTTCCACACCCTCTGGAAGGTCCACAATACATGGAGATTGTCTAGTATCATCGGGAATATGACCTATGTTCACATGTTTCATTCAGCAATTACATCAGTACACCAATTCTTTATTTCATGCATAAACTATATAAAACCTTAATAGTAAGAAGTTCCGACTTTAGTGACAGAAGAAAGACATTAAGGAGCTCAGACAAAACCAACAAGTCCGACAACAGACAATATCAGTCGAATGGGTCTGTAGTGTCAAGTGTTCTACACTGTGCACGAACAGAGGTGAGCTGCATTGACGTGAGTGAGTGAGTGAGGTTCAACATCCCACCAACATATAATAGGTCGTGCTGACATATGTTTACACCCCAAGTCAAAAAAAGACACCTAGTTGTGTCGATAACTTCGCAAAATATTAATCGATTTTCAAAATGCTTTCACTGCTAGACTAAGCACAAAATTTGCTAAAACATGATCATTATATATCCCACCATACCTTAACGACATTGCTGCACTACCCTGTGAAACCGTAATGTGTAAAAATAAATTTTAAAAAGATTATCTTCGACGCAGGCCAGCAGTCATGTATTGATATGACATGGGCTCCTGATTCAGGCAACACCAACAATCAGAGGAGGAACGTGGCAATGAAGAAAGTTGCATACGAGAAGGGCATCGATGAGTTCATCATCATGACGACCTTTGTCCAACATGGTCTGCAGCTGCTGCTTGTGCGTTTTGCTCTCGCTCGTCAAGATCGCAATTCTACGCAACAATTCAACAACGTATCTTGTCGCCATTGCTATCTCACAAATGCAGCAATTAAACACTCAATGCATCAAACGTAATAAATTAGCGCTGTTATATTGTTAGGTTGGCAGCGTAGCTTAGTGGTTAGAATGTCGGTCTTTGGCTGGCAAACATTCCCTGATCTATGGTTGACATGTGACCACTTCGTGGGTAGTGTCAACTATGGGTCAACCAACCAGGCCAGCTCAGCCTGCCATCCTCCGAAATGACCTGTATTGTGTCGAGTGGGGCGTTAAACTCTACTCACTCACTCAGGGTCGGCAAGTGAGTAGTAATCCATGTAATTACGTACATGGATTACGGGGGTGGAGACAGACCATTAAATGGCAGACCAGGGCTGCGTATGGCTGGTTGGTCATAGGTCAGTCTGTTGTAGAGGATGACACGGTAAAATATTTGGTAGCATCCCCACCCCATTCCCACCATTTTATTCCCATCCACACTATATTGCCCCCATCCTCATCCACATCAGCGCCTGTCTGTCTCGTATTCTGTTATAATTTTTGTCCGCCTCCCCATCCCCAATCACTTCTTTTGGTTTTGCATATAATTTTTTTCACTTAGAATTTTGTATCCTGTTTTTTGTTCTGAGACAAGGTACTGTAACAAAAACATCTGTTCAACAGAGTGACCATAGTTCTTCGGCTACATACATGTTTGCAGTCCACAGATTACTAATTTTTCCGTTGAATGTCGTTACCGCAAAACGTCATTACCGTTACCATGGTATTACTGCATATGTTTACCGTCTCCACGGTATTACCGTGAAATTTTCCCCATCCCCGCGGTAATTCTCGTGGTTACTGCGGTATTACCGCTTTCCCCATTACTGTGTCATCCTCAAGTCTGTGGGTGCAGGTTTAGCCTATGGCATACAGGTTGTACGTCCACTCTGTCTGTGACATGAACAGCACTTGCTGCAGCTGCGGTATGCGGCTTGTGGTGCTATACAAATGTTTTATTCGTTTGCCTTTACCAGCACCCACTGGCTTTGTGCAGTTAACACTTAACTCAAGCCCTGCAACACATCTTGCATCTGAGAATGGCAAGAGTGGCCAGTATAATGAGTACGCGCTGCTGCTACTGAGGACTGCAGCTGGACTATTTCACTAAATACCGATTTTCATAGATTCTACACCCACTCTTACAAGGACAAACTAGACAAGTCACTACCAGAAAAATCAGGATTATGCAGCATCAAAAGGGATGATGGCAGTATGATGTCATCACACTCACAGCTTACTGCAACTATTTGGATAATTAACTGACAGAACTTATGAGAGACAAGTTGAGAATACCCACAAATTAGAACAATTTCAATAACAATGGAAAAACACATCAAAATGAAAAATCTAAAAAGGAAAAAAATTAAAACAAAACTTATGTCTGCAATTTTCCGTAATTTGTAGCTTATTTCAAACAGCACACGAAGTATGCAGATGTATACTGAAAACGTATTAGCATCATCACCTGGCTTTTCCTGCTTCCACTTTCTGTTTCAGAAGCTCATTTTCTTGCTCCAGTGACTTCAAGTCTGCTGCGAGTTTCTGTGCACAAACAAAATGGATTACATGAAAAAAACTCCACTGAAGAATACTAATATCACGTGAAAGCAAACTGCAGCAATGCCACTAGTGATGCATTTGTTGAGCAGTCAAAGCAGTTGAAGAAATATGTCTATTTTAACTCAAATATAAACTGGAGAGCAGAGGTTCCATGTCACACTATTCCCAACCACACTCTGCATCCAAAACTTCGCAGAAACATTATACTTCGTTCTTGACAGCATAATAAGGCAACAGCAGATAGGCAACAAAGATGACAGATGTGTTACGTTTACTAATAATGGAACAGTAAGAAAAGTCAACTGACATCATGTGCTTCTCTCCTCTGTTTTTCAATCTGGCGTATCTTGTCCTTTTGCTTGTCGTCCGAACTCAAGTTACGCGCCAACCGAAACGTCAAGTCACCTTGGTCAGCGCAGCTCGTGTCATCCAGCATCAAACTGTCATTTGGCTGCTTCATGAATTCCACCTGCTTCTTCAGTTCACTCACCTGCTCAGAAATCACATGCAGCTAAATCGCTTCAAACCAGTGAAAAAAGTACTGTGCATCAGACAATCAGTGTATAACATAAGCAACAAAAACGAAAACCAAAAGCAGTGCACAGCGTTAAAATTACAACATTTTTGACTGGAAGTAGCAAATGATATCACGATAATCATCTGCTCTTTACAGTCTCAATGTTTCTTGTTGCAACAAACTGACTTTCTCTATCTGAGCTTTCCAGTGTGTGTTTATTTCAAAGGCATCTGCTCGTCTGGAGTGCTCACTATTTAAGTCATCTTTCTGTCTGGCTTCTACTGCGGTGTTAAATCTGTCCAGTCACTACACATGCCAGTGAATACATATGTTCTTGATCACAAGCACTTTATCAACAGTAGGTCGATTGACTGATAGACCTTATTTACTATATAAGCATGCACTGAACCACAAAAAGTATTAAGAGTATTATGACCTTGTCACAAAGCTCTGGTTGTAATTTCAACAGCATTATGTTACGTAGTTTTCTTATGAGTATCCAACTAAGAAGGATCCACATGTCAGACTTACAAAGGCTGGAATCAGAAACCTAGCAGTAAGCAAAGCACAAAATGTATTTTCACAGAAACGAACGCACTTTCTGTTGAAGTGCTGTAATCTGCTGGGCGCGCCCACGCCATCCCGGCGAAGAGCTCAACAATGTCTGCACTTGAACATTCTCACCAACCTCTTGTACAAGAACCTGACCAATCAAAACACAGCCTATAGCTAACAAAACTTCGACTCCAATTTGTCCCTCGCATATATTATACTTCCAATTCCAACAAAGAATTTACCACAGCATAAAATTTTTATAGACATATGTTATATATATGTACACCCAAGTTAAGACAGCATAATGGCTGATATGAATAAAGTATTACAAACCAGTGCAGCCACTTCGTTGGCAAACAGTAACACACAGTAACAGTAACCAGAACAGCAACTAAGATAGCGTGCAGTGCATTCAACCATACTGTGAACACAAAGTAGAAGTTTAACCAAATAAAACGCACAGCTTGTACATCGCACAATACTGCAGTAGCCACTTCAAAGCAAACATTACACAATCAATTCACCAGAAATAGCATCTCCTATTTCAACACTTTTGGCTACAGTTTAGTTTGCCTGAAGTACAATGAATTGTGATTAAACAAAAAGATTATTTACAGTTCAGCATCAACAACCCATAACCTAAATTTTATATTGAGCAACCAACCTACTTTCTGCATAAGTTTGAGTTCATTCTTTTGAGTCTGGACTTGATTTCTAAGTTCAGCAGACTTCAGTTCAGCCTGCTTCAGTTTTTCTTGAAGATTTTTCAGATCATCGGTTGTGCAAGCTGTAGCCTGAATCAACAAATGCATAGCCAACAATTCAACAACAGCATTATATTCACACAAATGTAGAGTGTCATGTAAAGAAGCATAGTGTGTCATATAACAACCAATAGCAATCACCGTATTTCAAATATATTTGACTATTATTTCAGTTGCTAAAAGCAACAAAAAATGCAGCAGTTATGCTTGTTTTCAAGAAAAAAAATTTCACTGTTATTTCAATAATTAAGAAATTAAAAATGTTAATAATTAATAATATTTCTTTATAATAATAATTTGATAATAACAATAATAGTAAAAAATATTTCACTGTTACCTCATTGCTGAACAAGTTTACTCTACTGTTATCAGCAGCAGAATATGGAATCTGAAAAACAAAATCACAATGTTAAAAACATACACACTGTGAGTAAAAACACCCCTTGCATTTTAAGCTACTACACTGTGAGTCAAAAAACCAGTAAAATGTTAATCAATTTTCAAAATTCTTTTAAGAACTCGCACACTTTTTTGGACCAACCACCTTTTGCTTACCTGGGATCATGAAACAGAACATTGCACAATGCACATTTTCACATCTAAATGCTTACCTGCACCAAATTAAATAATATAACAGTGACCTGTGTATGAGCCTTAAGGCATCATCGATACTCGTGATACTTGTGCCATCTCATGGTATTATATACTGCTATGATATACTTATACATACAATGCATTAATACATATCACATGAATACAGAAAATGTGATACAAAGAAAGAAAAATACATGTAACACATGCAGCACATGGGCTATATTATTATTATT
>Ga0209568_1000955_pt1 | contig 10678 bp, 12 predicted proteins | sample WorMetOlspDAHAB2_FD_187406 | JGI IMG/M metagenome (GOLD analysis project Ga0209568, IMG submission 187406) | Marine gutless worms symbiont microbial communities from Max Planck institute for Marine Microbiology, Germany - Olavius sp. DAHAB.2... ...
TCGCCTATCGCTTCAGTCGGCGCTTTGATCTGCGCGCGCTGCCCAACCGACTCTTGGTGGCTGCGGTGGCCTGTGGCCCACGCCCGGAAGGCTGGATTCGGATGGCTGAATCTCATTGCTAATCAGGACTGCCATTATCCATTCCCGCAGAGCGAAAACGCAAAGATAGACTTTTTCGGTAGTGGTAAATTTCTAAATGGCTAGCGTAGACTTGTTTGATCCCCTCTCCCCAGCCCTCTCCCGGAGGGAGAGGGAGTGCAGCCTGCGGTGCGCCAAACCCACTGCGAGTGGCGGCATTTCCATTTAAACACTAACCACTACCACTTTTTCAACACCCTCTTAGCATAGCGCCCCACTGATGATCCGGCAAAGCACCTGGCCGTTGCACGCCCGCGTGGACCGACCCAATGATGATACGCCATCGAGTCGGTACAAACCAACGCCCGGCTGGTGTTTTAAGAGCCTATCCCAATTGGGCTAAAAATCGCCGGTGGGCCGTGCTGCTATAATTCATTGGCGAACCATTTGGGATAGGTTCTAACTCCGGACCTATGCCGGTTGACAAACCATGGGGGAAATCCCCACGGTTTCGGGAACCAACCCCCTGTTGCCTACAGTCCTGGAGATACCCTATGACGGCGTTCGAGATCCAATGTGAACACAAGCCATCCCCCGCCAAGCTGGAGGTCCTTCAGGTGGACCACTGGCCGGTGTGGAAAAAAGAGGTCAGCCGCTTCCCTTGGCATTACGACCAGACCGAGACCTGCTACGTCCTGCGCGGACGTTTCATGGTGACGCCCGAGGGCGGTGAGCCGAAGGAATTCGGGCGTGGCGACCTCATCAGCTTCCCGGCGGGACTCGCTTGTACCTGGGAGGTCTTGGAGCCGGTGGAGAAGCATTACCGACTCGACTAGCCCGTATGTCTTGTCAGGGTGACTGAGAAGCTGTCTGGCTAAAAGTGTATCGGCTGCAAATGTCCCAAATCGGAAGCCCCGGAACAAAAATGACCGCCACACCACATTGAGCACAGGCGGGGTCATCGCAGCCGGGACCGGGGGCCGGAGTCGAGGGAGGACCCACCCTGGATGATCCGTTCCGGGAGTACATCCGGATGCTCCAGCGTCAAAAAGGAGGATCGGTTAGGGGCTCTCCTCCGTGATACCTTCACTCAAGGTAGGAATGAAAATGACGACGATGATTTCAGAAGTATGCAGCGCCTTCCGTAAGGCCGGAGTACCGGAGGACGACGCCAGGCAGGCAGCGGAAGCACTGTCCGCGGAAAATTTGGCGACTAAAGCCGATATTGTCGAGATCAAGCGAGAGCTGTCCGTGGTGAAATGGATGCTGGGGATTGTCATTGCGGCTCAAGTCTTACCATTACTGCGCGCGATCGGTGCAATATAAACGCCCCCTGGCTAGTACCTCATTTCTCTTGATGTTGCGAATATAGTCGCTTGAGCTTAATGCAAACATCCTCTGTGCATTCGCAATATCGAACGAAACCATGTACTAGGATTCCTTGAGGGACCCGAATTTTTACCAATGAGTCAAGTTTGTGCACGGCAAAAATCGGGATCGAGATCGGGATCGAAATCGAGATTCCGATTGTGATACCGATTTGGGCTTTTACGACATCCTCCTGGGACGGTAGGCAGGTGCTCACCGCATCCTACGAGATCTGCCCACTATCGGCTCACGCGCGCAGAATCATTCCCGCGAGACAAGCGGCGCCGTAGCCGTTGTCGATGTTGACCACGCCGACGCCCCCGGCGCAGCCGTTGAGCATGGTGAGCAGGGCGGCCAGGCCCCCGAAGCTGGCCCCGTAGCCGACGCTGGTGGGAACGGCGATGACGGGGCGGTTCACCAAGCCGGCTACGACGCTGGCCAGCGCCCCTTCCATGCCCGCCACCACGATCAGCACCCGGGCTTGCCGCAGTACCGGCAGCTGGGACACCAGCCGGTGCACGCCGGCCACCCCCACGTCGTTGATGCGCTCGACTTCGGCGCCGAACAGACAGGCGGTTTCATACGCCTCTTCCGCCACCGGCAGGTCGGCGGTACCGGCCGTGACGATCGCCAGGGTGCCTTCCGGGGTCTCCGATGGCTCGCGCTGCAGCACCATGGTGCGTCCCAGGGCGTTGTAACGCAGGTCCGGGTGCAGGTCGGAGACCGCCGCGAAGAGGTCGGCCTCGGCGCGGGTGGCCAGCACATTGTGCGTGCGCTCACGGATCATGTAACCCAGGATCTCGCGCACCTGACGCTTGCTCTTGCCCTGACACAGGACCGCCTCCGGGTAGCCCCGACGCAGTGCCCGATGGTTGTCGACCTTGGCCGTGCCCAACTCGCCGTAGGGCAGGTCCCTGAGTAGTTCCACCGCTTCTCCCACCGAGCGCTCGCCACTCCGCACCGCCTCCAGGAGCGCGGTGAGACGGCTCGGGGTCACGCGGGCCCGACCTTCGCGTCGGATTGCGGGGATTGGTCCTTTCCCTCTCCGCCCGCCCCCGATGCGGCGTCCGCGGCGACCCGATCGCAACCCGAGCCGAGCGGATCCATGCTGCCGAACCGATAGCCCAACAGGTCCAAGGTAACATGGCGGAAGCCGAGCTCCTGCAGGGTCCTGGTGATGACCTCGGCCTCTTCGAGCAGCCGGCGGCGTTGCTCCGGGGTCACTTCGATCCGCGCCAGGTCGGCATGCATGCGCACCCGGACGCAGAGAAAGCCGCGGGTCCTGAGAAAACGCTCTGCCTCTTCCAGGCGATTGAGGTCCTCCATGGTGACCCGCTGGCCGATCGGCAACCGGGTGAGCAGACAGGCATTGGTGGGTTTGTTCCAGGTGGGCAGGCCCCGGGACTGGGACAGTCGATGTACGTCCGCCTTGGAGATCCTGCACTCGAGCAGCGGGCTGTCGATCTCCAGCTCCCGCAAGGCGCGCATACCGGGGCGGAAATCCCCCAGGTCGTCCAGATTGCTGCCTTCGAGCACCCGCCCGAACCCGGCGTTCTGCGCCACTTCGAGCAGCTTACCGAACAGGGCGCGCTTGCAGAGATAACAACGGTCCGGTGGATTGGCCTCCACGCCCTCCGGCATGTCGAGCTCCACCAGCTCGTGGTGTACCCCCAGCCGGGTGCCCAGGGCCAGCGCGTCGGTGACTTCCTGCCGTTCCGTATAGGGGGTCACGGCCGTGAGCGCCAACACCCGCTTCCCCAGAGCTTCTTGGGCCGCCATCAGCAGGAAGGTGCTGTCCGCACCCCCGGAAAAGCCGACGGCCGCCGCCTTCATCTCCCGCAACCGATCGAGCAATCGTTGGTAGATGTCATTTTCCATCATGCTCCTCCAGAAGCCGTTCCAGCTCGCGATAGACCTCCCGCAACGGCAGGTCCCGCTCCAGGGCGATGGATCGGCAGACCTCGTACTCGGGCTTGGTCTGCCGGCTTCCATCCGGTCGCACGGCCACCTTGACGGGCATCGGACCAAAGGGGGTATCGAGGCTGCGCACGGTCCGTTCCAGGGCGGTTCGGGATACCGAGCCGCGGCGCACCCCCAGGGTGGTGGTCTCCGCGAACAGGAGCCCGGTCAGGGTCGATTCCTGCCGGTCCTCGCACAGAACGCTTACCAGGATACCCGGCCGCCCCTTTTTCATCACCAGGGGAGCGATCCAGGCGTCCCTAGCTCCGCCGGTCAGCAGTCGATCCAACAGGTGCGGATAGAGTTCCGGGCTCATATCGTCGATGTTGCACTCCAGGAGCGCCAGCGCCTCGCGCCGCGCGGGACCGGGAGCCGTGACCACCAGGCGCAGCACATTGGGCAGCGGCCCGTCGCGGCGACCGATGCCATAGCCGACGCGTTGAGCAACCATACTTCCTTGCGACTCGAAACGCTTGGCCACGGTGGTCAGGATGGCGGCCCCGGTGGGCGTCGTGGCCTCGAAGGGCACGCCGCCGCGATGGGTGGGAACGCCCTGCAGCAGCTCCAGGGTCGCGGGCGCGGGCACCGGTAGGCAACCGTGGGCGCAGTCCACGTAACCGGAGCCGAGCTCCACCGGCGAGCCGATCACCGACGGCCAGCCCAGCTTTTCTAGGCAGATGGCCGCGCCGACGATATCCACCAAGGCATCGACGGCCCCCACTTCATGGAAGTGCACCGCCTCGACCGGAACCCCGTGGACCTTGGCCTCCGCCGCCGCCAGACGCTCGAACACCCGCAGGCTGAAGGCCTCCACCCGGCGACCGAGCCCGGAACGACCGATCAGGTTCCGGACCACCGCCAGGTTGCGCGCCGGGCTCGCGGCATCGGCAGCGACCACGACCTCTACTCGGGTGCCGGCGATGCCGCCACGGCGATCCGGCGCGACGCGCAGCTCGAAACCACCCACGGCGAGTCGATCGAGTCCCCTGCGCAGTACAGCCTCCTTGACCCCCAGATCGAGCAGGGCCCCCAGGTGCATGTCCCCGCTAATGCCAGCAAAACAATCATAGTATAGGCTGGTCATGGCAGTTAGCGCTACGTGATCGATAACGATATTCTACCGTTTGTGGGTCGAACAAAGGGTCGGGAATGACCTGCCTTGTGTTCGCCCTCCGATGGTGATCTTTAGGTTTCGTCTGAACGTCCGTCGCAATCTTCTAACAGGACACGGCGATTGCAAAGACACTCTGCGCCTTGCTCGTGAAATTTCGTAGTTAATTAGAGTTAGCGATAACAAAGCTCCAAACGCCGAAGATGATCGCCCAGGCCGCCCGCAAACTCAGCCTCTACGAGCAGCTCTGCGCCCTCCCGGAAGGCGTCCGCGGTGAGATCGTCAACGGGCGACTCCACACGCAACCGCGGCCGAGTGGTCCTCACGCACTGGCCAGCTCCCGTCTCGGGACCGACATCGAGGGTCCCTACAGCCGCGGGCGAGGGGGACCGGGCGGCTGGTGGATCATCGACGAGCCGGAGCTCCATTTTGTCCGTGACCGCGAGGTCGAGGTCCCGGATCTTGCCGGGTGGCGGAAGACGTGCATGCCGCGGCTACCCGAGGGACACAGATTCGAGGTCGTCCCGGACTGGGTGTGCGAGGTCCTGTCGCCCTCCACCAGGCGCACCGATCGTGAGGAAAAATGCCGGTATATGCGAGCTTCGGGGTCGGCTATGCCTGGCTCGTGGACCCTGAGACCCGCACCCTCGAGGCCTATGCCGCGGCGCACGGGAGCTGGCAGCCGCTCGGAACCTTCCGGGGCAACGCCCCGGTCCGGGTCGCTCCCTTCGACACCGTTACTATCCACCTGGCCGACCTCTGGGCCTGACCGATCCCGGACCAAGCCGCGCCGGACCCCACTCGGAGTATACCGAATGACCCGGCCCGCAGGTTGGGGTGCAATGCCATTAAATTAAGCGTTACCGGTCGGCAAAGTAAGAGAAGAAACTACTACCTAGTTTCAGCCTGTTTTTCCTGTATAGGGCTGATGGGCATGTTAGGTTTGCGGGCCTTAATGATCCTTGGCATGTAAAATAGGCTGAAACTAGGTACTACGAATCCTCGCGAATGGATTCGCGTCGATTCGCGTGATTCGTAGTTTTCTCTTACCTCTCGGTAAGTGGTCAACAGCTAACTTAATGGCATTGGGTTGGGGTGAGGGACGAACCCCAACAGCACTTTAGTTTTTATGCGGCCTCTTAGAGGGTGTTGAAAAAGTCTATCTTTGCGCTTTCGCTCTGCGGGAATGGATAATGGCAGCTTCCTATTCCCTGCATATTCAACCACCTGCGACGGTCAGAAATGGCGGTCATTCTCCGGCTCGTGACGGAAGTTGCCTTTTCAAACACCCTCTTAGGCAATAACACCATGATGATCGTGGGAATTCGGATATGGCAACCAAGACCATCCGCAGGTTGAAGATTACCAACTACAAGAGTATCGATTCCCTGGAGCTCAAGGGACTGACGCCTTTCTCGGTATTCGCGGGGCCGAATGGTTCGGGCAAAAGCAATTTTTTCGATGCCTTGGATTTTGTCAGTCTTTTCGTGCTGCGCGGTGGTATCGAAGCGGCGCTCCGCGCGCATGGGGGATTCGCCGGCATCCGTTCGGAAAAACGCCGCGCCGGGGATTCTGGAGAGTTCGGCTTCGAGCTCCAATGCGACCTACCGGAAATGATACAAACCGATAGGGAGAGGCTATTCCGATTTCATTATTCGCTCAGGATCCGGGATCTCGATCAGAACCCCCCGAACATCGAAGAGCACGTGTACGTGAATGGCGCTCTATTACTGACACGTAGGAAAGACGACGTGCGGGTTATCCAGGCCGGAGAAGAAAAGGATCTCGGAGGGTTCTCCAAGACCCATTCGGCGCTGCTGTTCTTATTGGAGATGCCGCTTGCGCAAGTGTTAACCAACATGGGGTTATACCGTATCGATCCAATCGGCGCGAAGACGCCCGACCGATCGGATAGCGATCCAATGAAACTCGCGAAAAACGGGCACAATCTGGCCAGTGTCCTGACCCGATTAGAACAGGATGAACGAAGACGCGAGACCATCCTGGAATGGATGGAAATGATGGTCCCCGGGCTGGAGAAGATTCAAACAAAGCAGGAGCAACTGGAGGGCAGGACCTCTATTCTGTTCAAGGAGGAGGGAACCAGCCGGCGATTTCCCGCCCACATGGTCTCGGACGGTACGGTTTACGCCCTGAGTCTGTTGGTGGCAGTACTCGATCTTCCCTCCCCCTGTGGATTGACGTTGATCGAGGAGCCGGAGCGGGGGCTGCACCCGATGGCAATTCGCGAGCTGATCGACATGATGCGGGAGCAGACAACGCCCCGAAATCCCATCTGGTTGACCACCCACAGCGAATCGGTCGTGCGGAGACTCAACCTTGAAGAATTGATTCTGGTGGATAAGGTGGATGGCAGGACCAGGATGAAAGCCGCCGATTCGGGCCGCTTGACCCAAGCCGATCTGGCGCCATTGGGTCTCGATGAGGCCTGGCTTTCCAACCTGCTGGGCGGAGGCCTGCCGTGGTAACCGTTGGTTTCGTGGTCGAGGGTCCGTCCGACAGGAAGCTGGTGGAAAGCGAGTCGTTTCAGGCCTGGTTGAGGGAAGCGTGTGGGCTGGACCTGGTGCTGCCCGTCGTCGATGCGGGCGGTAATGGTCGGATGTGTAGCCGCAAGATCATCGCCTACGTCAAGGATCTGAGGATCGAAGCGAACCCGGATAAGGTGGTCGTGTTGGCGGATTTGGACCCTGACCGTTGCGCACCCTGTATTTCAAAGCGAAAAGAGATCATCGGCAATACCGGCATCGACTTGATTGTGATTGCGAGCAAGGCGATGGAGTCCTGGTTTCTGGCCGATACGGAGGCCATGCGACGCTGGACCGGAGACGAAAGTTTTCATGAATCTCAGCCGGAAACTCTGCCGGGGATGCCCTGGGACCGATTGAAAGAGATCGGCCGTCATACCCATACCGGGCGTGGTCCGGGGGCAAGCAAGATCGTATTTGCCAGAAAATTCATAGGCCGTTACGGGTTCGATGTCAGACGCGCAGCCAGGCATCCCGCTTGTCCGAGTGCCCGCTATTTGGTCGAACGACTGTGCGCTTTGGGAACGGATTGATGGTCCTGAACATCCTGTTAATCCTGTACTATTAGTCCCCTGCTACGGACCCAACATACATGCGGATAATGACACAGTTACTCAACCTCTCACGCGCCGCCCGCCTGGCCGGTATCACCCGCTCCGAGCTGCAGAAAAGCTGTAGGGCGGGACAGGCACCGGGCAGGGATGCCCGGTAGCCGCATCCCGCCGTGGTGATCGGCGGGATGCGCTACGCTTTCCCGCCCTACGGACTCGGAGTATGTCGAATGACCCAGCTGCTCAGTCTCTCACGCGCCGCCCGTCTGGCCGGCGTCACCCGCTCCGAGCTGCAGAAGCGCATCCGACAGGGCGAACTCACCACCTTCGAGGGCGAGATCGCCGCTACCGACTTGCTGCGGGTCTATCCGGAGGTGGACCTGGAGCACAGCGGCGACCTGGAGCGGGTGGAACGCATCAAGGCCACCGCCCTGCCCCGGAGCCATCAGGGGGACGGCACCCTGCCCAGCGCCCAGGTGCTGATCGCGCGGCTCAAGTCCCTGAGCAAGGTCCTGGTCCAAAAGGCCGCGGCCCTGGAGACCGCAGAGGCCACGCTCGCGGAGCTCGACGCACGGCTCGCTACCATGGCCGAGTCCGTCGATCCGAACACGGCCGTCTGCACGCGGGAGCTTCAGGCCTGGCTCGCCGCCGAGCGCCAACGGCTCGCCCGGCAATCTACCGCCGACAATCAGGCCCGGCTCTTCGCCAAAGACACCTTTCTGCGCATTATGGCAGCCAACGTCAAGCTCATCCCCAGCGGCCACGACTTCTTCGTCGAGGGCGCCGAATCCATTCTCGACGCCTCCGTGCGGGCGGGCCTGAAGCTGGCTTACGGCTGCTCCAGCGGCAACTGCGGCGCCTGCAGGGCCCGGGTCGTCAGCGGCGAGGTACACAAGATCCGCGAACACGACTATGTGCTGAGCGGACATGAAAAACAGCTGGGCTACATCCTCACCTGCGCCAACACGGCCGTAACCGACCTGGTGCTCGAAGCGACGGAGGCCCTGTCGGCGGACGACCTGCCGCACCAGGAAATCCGCGCCGGCGTGCATAAGATCGAGCGCCTCGGCGCGGACATGATCCAGCTGCAGCTCCAGACGCCCCGCACCCGGACCCTGCGTTTCATGGCCGGCCAGCGGGTCCACCTGGCCCTGGAGGACGGTGCCGGCGCGGAGCTGCCCATCGCCAGCTGTCCCTGCAACGGACGCAACCTCCACTTTCTGGTGCGTCTGATACCCGGCGACCGTTTCTCGCGGACCCTTTTCCACGACCTGCGTCAGGGGCAATCGGTCACCATTACGGGCCCCAGCGGCCGCTTCGTGCTCGAAGAAGAATCCCCGGAGCCCGCCGTCTTCGTCGCCTTCGGCGACGGCATCGCCCCCATCAAGAGTCTGCTCGAACACGCCGTCTCCATCGATGTCATCGAATCCTTCCACCTCTATTGGGCGGTATCCGGGCTGGAGGGTCAATACCAGGCCCAGTGGTGTCGAGCCATGCGCGAGTCCCTGGACAACTTTGCCTACACCCCGCTGGTGGATGCCCGAACCACCGACGTGCTCGCCGTCGTCGCCTCGGACCGGCCCGAGCCGGATAGCTCACGCTATTATGTAGCGGGCCCCGCGGCCCAGGTCCGGCCCTTTGCCGACGGCTTGACGGCGCTCGGTGTTGCGCCGGACCGCCTTCTGGTCGAAGCCTTGGATTAGTCTTGTATACTGCCACACGGCATAATCTGCGCATTTCACTCCCTCTCCCTTTGGGAAAGGGCGGGGGAGAGGGGGAAATTCAAAAGCTCAGATTGTGCCGCGTGGCAGTATAGGTCGGGTTAGGCGCATGTTTCGGTGTTGTTCGGTTGGCCACAGGATATGGGCACGCCGTAACCCGACACACGATGCCGCAGACCAGCCCTGGATGTCGGGTTACGGCGCGTTCGGCCTCGCTGACACACCCCAACCTCCGAAGGTGCGCCTAACCCGACCTACAAGACTTCCGGGTAGTGGTAAGTTTTTAAATGGTTTGCGTGGACTTGTTTTGATCCCCTCTCCCCGGCCCTCTCCCGGAGGAAGAGGGAGTATAGCCTATTAGAGCGCCAAACCCACTGCCAGTGGCAATGGTTCCATTTAAACCTTAACCATTACCGACTTCCGGTCACCAGCCCGTAGGTTGGGTAAGGGCCAGGGACGGTCCGCACCCAACATCCAGGATGTCGGGTGCGCCGCGTCCCTGCCCCTCACCTAGCGCCATCGATCAAGCGATCGATGGCGCTAGGTGAGGGGCAGGCGGACTTACCCGACCTACGCCGATTGTGGATCGTGCCGCCAGAAGAGCTCGCCCGGCGGCGCCCGCCGCCCCCAGTGCGACTCCCGGTGGCTGCGCAAGAAGATGATGGGATGGTCCTGCAGAGCACCTAGAGCGCGGGCTCACCCCGCACCTACTGTTAATCCTGTACTATCAGCGGCTACTCACGGCTCCGTGTCGATCTGCCGCAGCTTGCCGGTTGCGTCGAGGTAACCGGTGGCTTTCCAGCGATTTATCATTCGGTGGCCCTGTTAACGCAACCTACCCATAGGTTGCCCGCCGTTTTTTCCCTTATACTTGCGGTATCCATTAACCCAATGAAAGGATGGTGTTTCCCATGCCGACAGTTCAGTTGAGCGCCCGCATCGAGAAATCGGTCAAGGACGATCTTCTCGACATCTGCAGGCGCACTCATCGCTCGCAGTCCTACTACATGGAAAAAGCCTTCGTCGCTTGCCTCGAGTGGGAGAAAGAATACATACGGAAAGTACAGGAAGGCATCGATGCGGCGGATCGCGGGGAAATGATCGATGATGATGACCCTCGCCTTGATGCCTGGATCGAATCCATAGGAACTGAAAGCGAGCTGCCGATTCCTGAGCCCATTATAGAACCTGATTAGCAAGAATTTTCAGCCAGACTCATGGTCTAAGTTCTTGAGGGGCCGATCCCCTTCCTGGGTTTTCTCAAGAAATGGAGTGTGTCATGGCCATGAATCACATTCAGTTTCAGTCTGGGATGTCGCTGTCTGAGTTTTCCCAACAGTTCGG
>Ga0209568_1000956_pt1 | contig 10670 bp, 13 predicted proteins | sample WorMetOlspDAHAB2_FD_187406 | JGI IMG/M metagenome (GOLD analysis project Ga0209568, IMG submission 187406) | Marine gutless worms symbiont microbial communities from Max Planck institute for Marine Microbiology, Germany - Olavius sp. DAHAB.2... ...
TTATTCAAAAACAATATTTACACAATTTATGACGTCACTACTACGTATACACCAGTCTGCTTCACTGCTAGTCTGTTTCATGCCTGGTTTCGAGCATCACGTTTCCGTGCCGTTCAGCCGTGCCGTGCCGTAGCCGCCGTAGCCGTAACCGTGTCGTTATGCCGTGATGCCGTGCGGTACCGTGTCCGTATACAGGCCGTTCAACCGTTGCTGCTGGGGCCTGTAGCGCGGCAGACCCAGGAGGGCGGAGTTCCAGGCGGGTAGCCTTGAGTACCAACGGGAGAACGGAAAAATAGAACTCTATCCTATATGAACGGATGAACGGGAACGGCGAACTTACGGGAACGGAAACGGGAACGTTATTTTTTACGTAAGCTACGGAGTTCTTACGGAATTCTTACGGATGAACGTAATTCTTACGTACTTTTGCAACGGAAACGGCCGAACGGCACGGAAACGTGAACTTGGAAACCAGGCGTATTCTTAGCAGTAAGTAAGCAATTTACCAATTACATTACCACAAGCTTTTGTCAAGAAAGAATGCAAATAAGGTTAACATTTGCAGTGGTACATTTTTCAATGTTTATTGTTTGTTTGTTTATTTATTATTGACTGCTACACAGTACACAGCTTGTCACCCAGTGGACCAAAAATCTCAGTCACTGGGTGACATTTTTTCGTCACTGGGTGACATTTATGTCACCCAGTTGTAATGTTAAAAGATGCTCTGATCCGCACTGCTTAACCAACACAATTCGACTGCTGACTCGAAAACACACGTGGGGCTAGAAAATTAAAGTTAAAAGGATAACTGAAAGGCATGCACGTGGGCAGAAAATCAAGTGAAACACATAACTATTGAGCTGACAATTTGTACTCATTATTCGACCAAGAAACTCAAACACGGGTAGAAACTTAAGAGATTCACACATATCACCTGACTGAAAATTCCGAAAACAACATATGGGGCAAAGAAAATAATAATAACACAAGAAGTTAGCAAACATCTACAGCACTTATGTTAACGGAAAACCTCAATTCTAGTTCTCAAATGTCGCGGAAACAAAACATCGAATGCTTAACTCAGAATAATCAAGAAACCTATCAACGTGGGCATGATACGGATTTCACTATCAACGGCTATCCTAAGGAATGGCACTGTAGCGTCTTACCGGATGTCTATTTCGCGGTGGGATATTTGGCCAATGCAACAATCAAGTCTTATCAAGCTTATTCAAGTTTCAAACTCCACATGACTTGTCCTATCTAGAAAATGGAAGGTTAACAAAACAAATGCAGCACCTTCAGCATAAAAATCGGCTTAAAACAACATGAACAGTATCAAAAATAGTAAAAACACTGCACAAGTATTCAAAAGCACCAAAAATTTAAGACGCCAATACTGCTGTTAGTTCAAAAATGCATACAAAAATGGAGTTCCTGACTATGGAGATCTCGTAATATGTAATGCAATTCAAACACTTAATGCGTTTAGTGGGGCAGCAGGCTCTAAATGAGCCCATATGAATATTTATCGGAGATAACTGCAATGCTATTATTTAGGCATTAAGTTCTCATGGTTTCCACTTATCTTGCTAGTCTTATTACGCCATCGTGGGGCGGTAACAGCAACGAAAAAAATCAAATTAGAAATAGTAACAGCGTACTGACTAGTTGAAATTAACCATATTCAGACTGCAGCAACGTAGCTACTTTAATTATGCAGAATTGCACGAATGCTCTAACTACCAGAACTGTATGGAAGGGTAGGGAACGCTAGGGTAGCCCACGCCACTCGCATAATTATTTCTCTCCAGTTAAACACATTGGTTACCATAGCAACGACTAAAGTTCGGGTGCATAGCCACAGAACAGAGCATATAAAGCTGATAGAAAGAATGCAACACTTTCAACAGAATTATAACTGAAAATGACTATTTCTTCTCATGAAAATAAAAAGACTGGAGGGATAATTGGTCTACCCACTCCACAACTCGAAATTAAGTCGGTGACGTAATGAAAAACTGTGAAAACATTCAACATTGTGACAATAATGAGAAAAACACAGCTATTGAGCAAACTGACTCAAAAACAGTAACATTTACCCTGTAATGAGAATTTCTCGCTCTCTGAATATTATATCAACTCAAAAACACAGAGCTCAAGTCTATGAATGTAAAATATTCAGAAACTGCCAAATTATCCAGTTTGCCAATCAGCAGAAATGACTATTTAACTGGGACAATCGATAATCAATGCATACAAATTATGGAATTACTCGTAAGAACGGTCGTTTCTTATTTGAACAACACATTTTTATCACAGATTCGCCGTACAAATTAACTCCAAAAATTATGCAATGGAAAAACTCTGCTCAACTACTGAACAATAAAACAATAACTCGAACAGACGCAGTACAACGCATTTACAGCTAGACTCGACAAAAGAATGTCACTATTGTTCTTTTTGGCCCAGTTCGTCTGATCTAACTCATCACGAACAGGCGCCTTCTCGAATCTCAGGCCTAGAAACTCAGGAAAGTCAACGTTTTTGTACTGTTTTTAACGCACCACAACGACCTCTTCTCTCCATTCCGTGCTTTTCCTCTTATCTCCATCCTCCGCGTCTCTCGCCTCCGTATCTTCCATCGCCGTGTCTTCCGTCTCCGACACGCCAACCAGGACGACTCCAGACCGGGCCACGACCTCGAGGACCGGACCGCACAGGACCTTGTCTGGACTGAACAGCACCGCGACGGACTTCTTTAGTAAGTTGTCTCAGCGCGTGTTTTATGTTATCACCACCGTGACTGCTCTCAGACCGCTTCTTATGCTTCTTCCGTCTCTTCTGCACCCTGGTATGGTGGGTACAGCTTTGCTTGCCGCGTCTCTTCTCATGTAGGTCTTCACGCGGGCTGGGTGCGATAACAGCTTCTCTTGTTAGTTTCGGCATGACTGATTCAAACGACTTGGCTCTCGCGCGTCGTCGCCGCAGTGATCCAGACTTTCGTGACTGACCGGAAGTTGATTCGTCACTGCTTGAACTTGACGACCGTGACGGAGTGCGACGTCGTCTCAACGGTATTTTGTACCTCCAGAGCTCATCTGAAACCGGTTCGGCTGCACTTTCAGGTGCCTGGATCGGCGTTTCCGGTTGTAGCTCTGGAATCGGCGGTTCTAGGACAGGACGCTCCGGGCGATGTACTTTCGACTGCAAGCGTCTTCCGAGTTTATAACCACGCTTCTTGTAGTCTTCGGCTCTGCCGGTTTGCTGCGGCGGCGCTTGCGGTGGTCTGGGCTCCTTCGGCGGTGTAAATCCCGACGGCGTTAGCTCTGGATCCACCACGTCGCCTGTTCCGCACAGCATCTCTGGCACAGCTTTTCCTTGTCCGGAAATTGGGACTGACTGCGCGACGTCCGTCTGCACGTGGACGCTGGTCACACTGCGACTGGTCGGCTTATCGAATTTGAGCGGCATATAGGTAGCACCCATGCGGTCCCGGAAGCCTGCTCTCATAGCAACGGCGACTCCGACGGCGAAGTCGACGGTGGAGGTTCCAGCGCTGGATCGCGTTCCTCCGCTACTCTCCTGACGATGGCATAGGCGTTGGTCGTACTCGCTGCATAGAATAGACCTCGGCCGAGGCGCATGCCCCTCTGTAGCCACAGGACATCCCGAGCGACTTGTTCATTACCCGCTTGTGTATGCTGCGCATGACTGTCGGAGGGCCGGTCGACAGGGCAGTCGCCTTGCGTGTGTACCGCTGGTGTGCCAGTTGGTGGACTTTCCAGCGCGCCGTCTCGACGTCTTGGTGACACACGAAACACCGGCGACTTCCGGTCGCCTTCTGGTCCTCCTGTAACAGCAAAGCGAAGTTTTCCGTCAAACGTACGGGTCAAACGGCGCGCCTTGCGCGACATCACTTGCATAGTACAGACATCAACATAAACCGCGTCATCGTCTCGTCTCGTCATTTCTCTCATCCGGCAGGGCTCGATCTGGCACTGTAGCCCAAATTTTAGGCTGCAGGGGCTTCTCGGGCCGCCCTCGCCGCAGCGCAGGTACCCAAAACGTCACCACATCAAGTCTCTCGCTTCTCATACTCGGCTCTTCAACTCAGCTGGGTATATTTCAACTTGACGTTCATTTCAATCAGTCGCCTGCGGGTGGCGGCAAGTCCTCTCTTCACCGAAATAAAGACTGTGCTGAAGGGCGCATGAATGCCGATCCACGGTGATGAATCGCTTTTCAGCAGACGGTCCCAACAGTCATCACCACAGTCATTTCAAACGGTTCTGAGTTGCATTTAAAATCCTCTGCTGGGTTGATAGCACGCCAACTGGCCAAGGTCAGCGCTGTTCCATCGAATCGGCAGACTGGAACCGGACGGAAAAGTGGTATAAAAGGAGATAGAAAGATAAGACGTAGTAGAGCCGAATTCCAGTCAACTTCTTCTCCGGTGCTACCCAAACATTTGCATTTAACGGGTTTGCCAACCACTTCTGACGTCAATTCATTCACGAAAAGTGTCCATAAAACCGCAACTTCGACGCATCACACTCATCGCGAAACTCATCAGCCCTTCGTATGCTCTACTCTCATATCACACACATCATTCACGACGTCATGTAAAAGTCTGCAGGAGTGGCCGAAAGTCGACGCAGACTCTAACGGATCCAGCTCACGATGACCAGACGTCTTTTCTCGCACATACAACAGACAGAACTCAATGCATCAGAGTTGTCAAGCTGTGGGCGGTGCTGTACATTCGCCGTACTTCTCGCTAGGCCACAGAACTCTTGCATTTCTCCACACACGACAGATAGACAGAAGTTCTGGTGTTCCGGAAACGGCGGGTGGTGCCTCAGATGCCAGTCGTCCAGACTGCTCTGCCCAGAAATTCACACAGAAGAAGTCGCTAGCCGGAGTAGGTACCAAGTTGACCATACAGACGGACTGTTGCGGATGTAGTCATGCAGACGTCGGCTTCACAGCTGTAGTGTCGCTGTTCGGCTCCTCGCTGCTATGACGACAGGCAGAACTCAACGCACGGATTTTCACAGAAATCCATATCCGGCGACATCTACTCGTCGGGTAGCGGTATGCGGTGAAGCGGATATCCGGTCCAACATCACTTTTCCGCTGCTATGCAGACACCTCGGCGCCTTGCGCTGTCGTTTGGGACGGTCTACTTCCGGTCTGCCAACATCGACATCCAATCCAGCTCGACAGTCAGGTTATCAACAGCTGCTTCGACCTGTCTGTTCACACGAGATTTTATCGGTCGTTTTGCAGGCGTTGCTGACTGGCTGACATTAATCTGCTGTTCGTCCGGCTGTGCGGATGATGCAGTGACTGTTTCAGTGAGTTCAAAGTCGCCAGTAGGTTCCAAGCTAGTGGTCGGCGTGTCGCTATAGCAAGTTTTTAGCTTGTCGGCATGCACCACCATCGGTTCTGACCTTTTCGACTTTCGTATGACATAATCGGCAGGCGGCAGCACTTTTGCGACTTCGAACGGGCCGATATAGTGTTTCTGTCACTTAGGCGATCTAGCCGTGTAGCGTCTCGGATATAGGTACCAGACCTTCTCACCGACCTGGAATTACCTTGGCTTGATCTTCAGATCATATTTCTGCTTGCGGCGGTCTGCTGCTGTACCGAGGTGCTCTCTAGCGATCTGGTGCGACTTTATAAGCCGTTCTCGCAGATCTTCGACAAAGTCAATATACGTTTCGTTCTTAGGTCGATCTTTAGAGATATTGCCGAGAACAATGTCAATGGGCATGCGTGGCTTTTGACCCATGACGAGCTCATACGGCGTGAAGCCAGTAGATTCGTGCTTTGAGGCTCTGAAAGCACAGAGTACGGCAGATAGGTGACTATCTCAATCTCTCTGATTTTCGGATACGACTTTTCCGAGCATTCTGTTCAAATTCAGATGAAAGCGCTCGACGCAGCCGTTCGTCTATGGATGGTACGGCGTAGTGTGCAGCTTGTCCACTTCGAGCAACTTGTAGACTTCGCTGAAGAGGTCGGAATGGAACTCCGTTCCGTTGTCCATCAGAATCCGAGCGGGCGTACCCCAGCGAGAGAATACCTAGTCGACAAGCATTTTTGCGACTGTCGGAGCAGTGTGGTTCCTCACCGGAAACGCTTCGGCCGACTTAGAGAAGACATCGACGACCGTAATCATATATTCGTTGCCACGAGCGGATTTGGGGTGCGGTCCAGTTATGTCGATTTCTCAATCGACATAATCATCTCTCAGGGGTAGCCACTGCAGAACGGCGTCAAAGGCGTGTCTGCTTGGGTCCGCGCCCTCGATGATACAGTGCGCACTGTTGACAGCGCTTCAGTTCTGTCTCAACTTGACTTTTCGAGCCTGGCCAGTAGGCCCTCTGGCGGACTTGTTCCTCAGTCTTGTGTCGACCGAGATGACCTCCCGTCATTCCACTGTGCACGATCTTGACAAACTCGGCTCTATGCGGTCTTGGCAGCACTATTTGCCAGACTATTCGGCCGGTCAGTTCAGTCCATTATCGACATAAAAGACCACTGCGGAAAGCAAGGCGCGACCATTCAGTATAGAGCGACTTGTCATCTGTAGACTGGAGCTCGACGTCTTTCCAGGCAAGTTTGTCAGTGCTCTGTTCCAGTAGTGAGACGATGACCTTGATGTCAGGGTCATTGCGTTGACCGGCAACCAAACTATCAACGTCCCATCCATACTGCTGCATGTCTGGCGCGGCATTTCCATCAGCGTTATCGGTAGTCACTTCCTTTTCCGGCGCGACAGTCAGATGTTGCTGCTGATCACTGTTTTGCGTGGGGTTATCGGCTGCCCTGCCTCCCGCGGCATCTGAGCTGTCGTTACGTCCTTCATCTGTCTGTCCAGGCTCTGACGCCGCTCTGACGCGTACCAAGAGTGCTGCGAGCTGCTCAGCCGTTTTCTCTGGGTAGCAGGCTGTACAGGACGGCTTGTTGAGGCACGGGTGACGTGAGATAGCATCGGCATTAGCATGACTGATGCCTTTTCTGTGCTGTACGGTGAATGTGAATTCTCCCAGCTGCTCCAACCACCGAGCATTCTGGCCAAGAGGCTCTGGAGTCTTCTTCGGCCGTCACACTGGAGTTGTCCGTACGCAGCAGAAAGCGAGAGGACAGGAGGTACTGCTTGAAGTGTCTGATGAAGTACACGACGGCTAGTAGCTCCTTCCTATAGGCACAGTAGTTCATTTCGTTCTTGTTCAGTGCGCGGCCTGCATAGGCTATGACCTTTTCTTGCCCGTCCTGTACTTGGCTAAGAACTGCACCAATGCTTTTGTCGCTGGCATCAGTGTCGAGACAGTACATTCCAGTCTCACTCGGCAGGGCCAGTACAGACGGTGACTGTAGTGCCGCTTTAAGTTCGTCAAATGCAGACCGACAGGCCGGCGTCCACTGGAAACGGCTGTTTTTCTTTAACAGGTCGTTCAGCGGCGCGGCTTTCTTGCTGAAATCTTTTACAAATCGGCGGTAGTAGCCAGCGAGTCCCAGGAAGCCTCTAAGCTGCTTCAGAGAGGTTGGAACAGGCCACTCTTCGATCAATCTGGTCTTGTCTCCGTCCGTTTCGAGGCCTTTAGAACTGACCAGGTGTCCCAAAAACTTCACGGAATTCTGCAGAAAGAAGCATTTGCTAGGCTTGAGCTTGAGGTTAGCGCCACAAAGCTTCTGCAGAATCAGCTCCAAGTTCTCGAGATGCTAATCCAGCGTCGTCGAATGCAAAATTAGATCATCCAAGTAACAGATGCACTCGCTCAGACTGACGCCAGACAGCACCAGAGCTATCAACCTTTGGAAAGTGGCGACTGCGTTTGTCAATCCGAACGGCATCGTTCTGTAGCGAAACATTCCCCTTCTCGTAATGAAAGCGGTCTTGTCGGACGCATCGGGGTCCAACTTCACTTAGTGGAATGAGCTACGAAGATCACAGGTGCTATACCAGCGCGATCCAGCCTGTGCATCCAGAAACATGTCCTGGCGCGGCACGGGGTAGGCGTCGCCCACGGTGCAGTTGTTGAGCTGTCGGTAGTCGATGCAACAACGCATGGTGCCGTCTTTCTTTCTATCCAAAACTATATTTGATGCCCATGACGATTGGCATGGTTCAATGATGCCCTGCCTTTGCATGTCCTGCAGGTGCTGGTCGATAATGTCGAGGTGAGCAGGTGGATAGCGCCTGAGCTGTTGACGAGCGTCGCCCGTGTCAATACGATGCATGACAAGGTCAGTAAAGCCAAGATCCAGCTCGTCTTTGCTGAAAGCTGCTGAATTGCTCAACAACAACTGACGCAATTTAACCTTGTATTCGTCTGGCACGGACGAGTCCACCTTATTCATCATTTCATCGACGATCTTGCTTTCCACGTCGGCAGGTGCTTGCTGCCTTGGCGGCGTCGGTGACTGAGCTGAGTATGCGTGCAGACGTTCGAGGTTACCAAGAACTGCTCGAGATTTCAAGGTCACAGGCCTGTCGTTGACGTTGAAAAGCTGCACCGGCACTTCACTTGCTCTATCCAGTAATAATGTGCGCGCGACAAGAACTCCCCGGGCGACTTCGTGTGCGTCAGTAGCCCAGACGTTCATGTCGTCACCGCGCTGACCATGTAGCTGACGTTCACTAGATGGACTGCCGAAAATAACCTTTGTTCCGACGTTCATCTGCGACATTGGCGGAATGGTGACGTCATCACTCAAGACGATGCGTCTGATCCATGTCTGACTGGAGCCGCGGGAGAGAAGTGGATGACTGACACCAGCAATAGTCACTTCCTTCTTTCTGAAGTCCCATTTTGCGTCATAATCAGTCAGAAAGTCAATTCCGAGGTAGGGTACATCGATATGCTCTGTGAAGAAACCCATGACCTTAATTCGCTGTTTACCGATTTTTGCAGGCACTGTCGTATAGCCCAGCAGCGGTATGTCGGTGCTTTTTGCGGCAGAAATCTTCTGATTGGTTGCCGGAATGCGGCAGCCCTTCACCGTGCTGATAGGAATCAAACTGACCTCACTTCTGATGTCGAGAAGACAGCATCTGGGTGTGCCGTTAAATCTGACCCGGATATAGACCTACTCTTTTCCAAATTCGCTGCTGGCTGCTCGTGTCTGCATCAGCGGCCTGGGCTGGTACGATCCAGTGTTGGCGTTCAGTCCACTGCGACGCGCAGGACAGAATCTCTGTATATGCCCCGGCGTATTGCAATTATAACAGACAACTGGAGAGTCTCTGGAGAAGTTCCTCATCCCCGCCGTTGGTGTGGCGTTCGGCGACGAGACAGTGCTGAACTGCGGCGCACTCGGCTGTCGCTGTGATGCAAAATCAGAGTTCACGAATTCCTGTTGCGCAGGTTGACGTCGCTCGGCTACAGAGTCGTTTGACCAAGATAGCGAAGTAACAGACGTCGAACGCTGCGGCGGAATTCCACTTCCGGTCTGGACAGGCATTGGCGGCATTGACTGAGCCGGATAAGATGCTGTCTGATAGACATAGGCAGGTGACGCACCGTGAACGGACGGTGTGTCATTGTAGTAGGGCTGTGTGTCTCGGCCGCTTGTACCAGTAAAGGCGATGGCGACACTGGTGCCTTGGTAGGTGTTGACGGCGTGGAGCCAGCTCTACTCATTTCGACAAGCTTCTGACGTTAGCGACTTATTTCCTTGTCCTGCCGCTGTAGCTGGCCTCGGAAAGCGCGCTGTGTTTCGGCAGTCGCAGGCTGTTCCTTCCTTGGACTGCGTTTTCCACGTCCGGCGGATGTCGGCTTTTCGGCAAAATTAGGCGATGGACGTTTCGGACTGTCCCTTTTTCGCGCTTCATCTGCATGATCGGGTTTTACTGCGCGAAACTGCTTACGCGGTGTTTCTTTGCCATGCAGAGTCGACAGATTAATAGCCTCATGTCTCAGAGCAGTGGCGACCGCCTTATTCAAAGTGACAGGCTCTCTCTCGCGGAGTCGGCACTGAAGAGGTGGGTCGCCCAGTGCGTCAATAAAACTGTCCAGACTGAGGGTTTCACGAAGATCGGCAGGTGCGCGTGGATAGGCGCGATAAACCAGTCTTTCGACCTCTTGAGCCAGTGACTGAATGTTTTCATCAGGCCTACGACGTCGACTTTTCAGTTCCAGCTTAAATTTATCGTGGTGCTGGCTGTTACAGTAGCGCCTCTGCAAGAGCTCGACCACCTCGTCGTACGTAGCCCTGGCGTTGCCTTGAAGCAGATTGGCCGCATTTCCGGTTAGCGCAGACTTCAAATGGGCAGCTTTGTCCTTGACGGTCCAGTTGTTGTATTCGGCACACGACTCAAACTTTGCGAGATACGTGTCGACACAAGTTTTTCTGTCAAATTTGTCACATCGGATGTATTGCCTTGACCCACTGCGGCTGGCAGAAGACGAAGTAGACTCAAAGGCAGCCCGACGTCGACGTCGACCACTGCTGTCAGAACCCGAGGAGCCAGAACGGTGACGATGTCGGGACTGACGGCCTCCAGACGACAGACGTGGGTGCTTAATCTCTGAATCCGACGAAGAACTGACTGAGCTGTGACGTTCGCGACGCCCGGAAGTAGTCGATCCAGCTCTTCGGTCGACAACATCCACGTAGTCGTCGCGCTGTTGTGCACCGGAAGACAGGGG
>Ga0209568_1000957_pt1 | contig 10669 bp, 11 predicted proteins | sample WorMetOlspDAHAB2_FD_187406 | JGI IMG/M metagenome (GOLD analysis project Ga0209568, IMG submission 187406) | Marine gutless worms symbiont microbial communities from Max Planck institute for Marine Microbiology, Germany - Olavius sp. DAHAB.2... ...
CGTTTCCGACACTCATTAATCGTGTGATTGGTCATTTTGCAATATGCACAACGTACAGTTGAGCTCGGAAAACGTTCAAACCTCTTTAGAGAAGACGACTGTCCACCGAAGAAAGAATTTGTCTGTTTCCTGTTATCACCCTTGTGGAAAGGACGAGTAGTTGTTGAATTAACAGGTTTGGACAACGCGACAGTACTGAAAGAATCATTATGAGATGAAAGCGATTTGGGTGAAACCGGATCGACTGGTTTTCGCAACGCAACATACTAATCTGACAATCGTGCCATGTCATCAATTGTTTTTGGCTTTTGATCAACTAGCCAAACACGCATATCAATAGGAAGTGTTTCAAGAAAGTGTTCCATCATAAGAGTTTGGCGTAGATTCTCAATGTTATCATAACAATTCAAACTAAATAACCACCGTTTGAAACAGCTTTGCAATTTAAATGCAAACTCAATGTAGTAATTGTCATGACCGGTTTTTTTTTCATTTCACGAAATTTCTTTCGATAATGTTCTGAACTGAGTTCAAATGCAGACAACAAAGTCTTTTCTAATTGATCATAATCTTTGATTGTGGCCTCATTGAGTTCTGCCAACACTCTTTAGGCCATTTGTTTAGCATTGCAATCTTCTTAAATGTGACAAGATAAAAATCAAGTTCTTGGTCTGAACCAAGTTTAGGTAACAGTTTTGCTGCAACCTCAACTTTAAAAGATTTCTCTTGATCGTTAGGTATTGGAAACTGTGTTGTCTGAAGCTCAGCCATATGATATTCATGTTGCATCCTAGCTAACTCTAAATCACGCGCGCGATCACGTTCACGTTCACGTTCACGTTCCTCGTGGTCTAGTTCACGCTGGCGCATTTCAGCTACTAAGCGCATAAATTCAAGTTTAACTTTCCAGTCACGATCAAGTGCTACATCTGTAGTTATATTTGGATCTAAGGGGATTGTTATCTCACCCTCATCAATCTCAAGTTCATGAGTGTCACCGACAGAAATTAACCTATCCTCAATAACTGTTTGCGGTGTCTGACCTGTGGAAATTATTTTATCAATAATCTCAGGTTTAGTGAGGCCAGAAACAACAATGTGAAGACTGTTCTCGAGATTAAAGTCTGACTTTGACATTTTACGTAGTGCCTCTAACGTGAATGTCTTTTCAGCCATCTTTTCAGCCATGGCTGAAAGCAAAATAATAAACTAGATATAAGTTTATTATAACGAAACTTGGCATCCATGAAGGATTAAGTTACTAAATAATTTCTGTGAAGTACAAAGAAATAATGAATTTGACTGCTGCTAACAGATTATAACCATACGCCGTACTAAACAAAGCTATCTTAGTTACGGAACGTAGGTAAAAATAAATCATGCAATCGTGCAACTACGAAGCTATATTGTTAGAGTTGACCTGTTGCTCCTAGTGACCTATAAGACTACCTGAATGCTAAATAGCACTGAGCCAAGGCACTGGAGTGACCTAACATGCCAAAACGTATAAACATAATGTCCTGTGCTTTTAAGATTACTAGAAACTGAGGTCTAGTGTATCGCATACAAAGCACTGACTATGTCGACCTAGCAATAGTGTAAAGCTAATCGTTAGTGTATAAGACCGACTTATAAATTAGTCGACGTAACGATTAGAATGAAAATCGTTTGTATTAATAACTGGACTAATGGCAGTTTACATCATCCGACCTAACGACTGATATAATTGTCCAAGGACAATTGACACTATGGCTAAAGTAGTCAAAATATAGACAAAACCATAAGTCATCCTACATGTGCCAACATGCTTACTGACTTTACGTACGTTGCTGCTCCACGTTACTGCGTATGTTATACAAAATCGTTGTTTATATTCTAAACGCCGATAATATAATTATAATGAATAACCGGCACTGTCATACTGGCAGTAGAATAGGCCTTAATAACCGTGTCTGTAATGAATGAAAACGACAAACGGAAAAATCAGGTGATATCACTCTAAAGGGAGGATGGTGGAAAACGGGTGGACGAGCCCCCACTGTTACGCACCTCGTTATAACAAACACATGGAATGTTGATGTAATAAAATGTGTAATTCGTTCGTCTAAGAGTAACAATATCAATGGGTCCCACGAGGTGGTAAACAAAATTTTAACAGTGCAAATACAGACAACTTCAATTTATGTAGTCCAGGAATAATATAGTAAATTCTTCAGCTCAGCATTTAAAACGAATACCAGCAGCGGAGCAATAGCGGCAGCGGCAGCAAGCGGCAGCGAGCGTGGCAACGATGTGGTTCCCGTCGACTTGTCGGAAACGGTGCGGTTCGGTGTCAGGACCGGATGTTCAGCGTTTCGTACGACCTTCGACTCTGTAACGGACGTGGCGGTCGTGGCGGACGCTTTTCAGTTGCCCGGCGCGTTGCGACGTAACGATGACGGTAGTGCGGCACCTTCGTCTGTCGCCGACTCGACGTACCGACGACCGTAGTGCGGACCTGTCAGCGTGACGGATTGACGCGAAGTTGGGCACGAGGAATGACGCGTCTCCGTTGCACGTTGGCGCGTGCCGTCGAGAACCCCGAAACGTTTCGCAATCCTCGGTCGTTCGGTCCGACTATAGGTTGACTCGGCTTTCGCGTGTGTTCCCAATGTTGATCGTATGTGTAGTTAACCGGTCGACACACAGAGGTGGAATGGAACGCAGCCCGCAAGCAGGCAGCTGCAACTATCAGACAATAATCACGTGTCTTGTCTAACAAACTGCGAGGTCGATAAGCAGGCCAGCTACGCGCGCTATACACGAGTGCACAAAATTAACAAACACGAAATCACAAATACAGCATCGCAACAATACAAATTATGGAATTATTCGTAATAAAGGTCGCTTGTTAATTGAAAACCACATCTCTATCACAGATTCGCTGTACGAATTAACACCAAAAATTATGCTACGGAGAAACTCTGCTCAACTACTGAACAATAAAACAATAACTCGAACAGATGCAGTACAAAGCATTGACAGGTAGACTCGACAAAAGAATGTCGCTATTGTTCTTTTTGGTCCAGTTCGTCTGATCTAACTCATCACGAACGTGTGCCTTCTCGAATTTCAGGCATAGAAACTCAGGAAAGTCAATTTTTTTTGCACTGTTTTTAACGCACCACCACAATGACCTCTTCTCTCCGCTTCGTGCTTCATCTTCTGATCTCCAACCTCCGTGTCTTCCGTCTCCAATATCCGACACGCCAGCCAGGAGGACTCCAGATCGGGTCACGACCTCGAGGACCGGACCGCATTGCACTTCGTCTGGAACGATCTGTTTCATCGGATTGAACAGCACCACAACGATTTCTCCTCCACTCCGTGACCAGCAACAGGAACAGACTCTGGAACCGACACTATCAGCGGATGTAGTCGATTCTGAACCCTCGCTCGCTCGACCTCCATCGCCATTCGACCGTCGCATTGCACCTCACGCGCGACCATGAACGGGATACGGCAGTTTTCGTCATGAGCTTCTTCGTACTGACTTTGACATCAATTCCACGTCCGGCAGGTCGACCTGGAACGCTTATTCGACCTATGATAAGTACCGGCAGTTGTGGCTGGGTACTGACATCAGATCTGCTTCTCGGCAGTTTTTCTCTCACTCGGCAATTCGACACGTCTGTGATTCAACGTAGCCGCAGCGTCAGGGTGAAAAGCTACTTTGTTCACACCGGAAGTACTCGGCGACAGCGGACTTCCGCTCGGCAGTTCGGCAACTCGGTAAATACGTTTCTTGCGGATCTCATATCACGCGAAGAAGCGAATTCAGCCGTTCGTTGCTATGCACCACATTCAGTTTCTCGCATTCTCAGACTCTCTTCGGCCTTATCGTAGCTCACGAATCTCGTCTGGCACTAAACTGGACGTCTCCAAGTCGGGAAGGTCGATTTCACCGTCATCTTCCACACAGCGCAAACTCGTAACACCACTGACACGTCCGTGATCAACATTTCCACGTTCTCGGCTGCTCAACATCACCCTGACAGATGTTTTTCAGTCGCTGGATGTCACCGAATCCGTCTGATCGTGGGTTGCATTTTCTTTCTTCTCTTGTAGACGCGTCAGAGCCGTGCTGCTGGATTAAGCGATGCCGTTCGATGGGGAGAGTCGTGTCGCAACACCAGAAATCAAACAGTCTCCCCACAGCTCGTCACCGTCCGAAAAGTTGCATTTATTGTCCGCCTGAATGAGCTGATGTGCGCGGCAGCTTGCAAGGCCGACGACTTTCCATTGATTAGACGGCGAGAAACGGACGGAGAAGTGGTATAGAAGAAATAGAAAGGAATGATAAGTAGAAACCGATTTCACGCCGTTTTCATCTCCGGAGCACACTCAAACACTTGGATGGTAGATGTTCATCAGTTCGTTCCAGAGACGTCCAAACACTGCAGAAAACCTCAGACGACACTTTTCCGCCTCATCGACTCTCTTTATGACTCTCACATTCACACATTGCATTCACAACGTCATGTAAAGGTTTGGAGTGGCCGAAGGTCGACGCGGACGCTAACGGATCCAGCTCACGATGACCGGACGTCTTTTCTCGCACATACTACAGACAGAACTCGATGAATCAGAGTTGTCAAGCTGCGGCGGAGTTGTACATTCGCCGTTCTTCCCGCTAGGCCACAGAACTCTTGCATTTCTCCACACACGACAGATAGACAGAAGTTCTGGTGTTCCGGAAACGGCGGGCGGTGCCTCAGACGCCAGTCGTGCAGACTGCTCTGCCCAGAAATTCACTCAGAACGAACCGCCAGCCGGAGTAGGTATCATGTCGACCATACAGACGGACTGTTGCGGATATAGTCATGCAAACTTCGGCTTCACAGCTGAAATGTGCTGTTCGGCCCCTTGCTGCTATGACGACAGACAGAACTCAACACGCGGATTTTCACAGAAATCCATACCCGGTGACATCGACTCGTCGGGTAGCGGTATGCGGTGAAGCGGATATCCGGTCCAACATCACTTTTCCGCTGCTATGCAACTCAGGTAGGAGAGGGCGTTGCTGCTTCCTCTACAGCGACTCATTGGAGCTGCCGCCTGTGCCCGGCTGGCACGGATAACTCGATATAGCTGATAGACGTCCAGACACCTCAGCGCCTTGCGCTGTCGTCTGGGACGGTCTACTTCCGGTCTGCGAACATCGACATCCAATCCAGCATCAAGCTCGACAAACAGGTTATCAACAGCTGCTTCGACCTGTCTCTTCGCGCGAGATTTTGTCGGTCGTTTTGCAGGCGTAGCTGACTGGCTGACATTAGTCTGCTGCCTGTCCGGCTGTGCGGGTGATGCAGTGACTGTTTCAGCGGTTCAAAGTCGTCAGTAGGTTCCAAGCTAGTGGTCGACGTGTCGTTATAGGAAGTTTTCAGCTTGTCGGCATGTACCACCATCGGCTCTGACCTCTTCGACTTTCGTATGACATAATCGGCAGGCGCAGCACTTTTACGACTTCAAACGGGCCGATATAGTGTTTCTGCCACTTAGGCGATCTAGCCGTGTAGTGTCTCGGGTATAGGTACCAGACCTTCTCGCCGACCTGGAACGACTTTGGGTTGACCTTCAGATCATATTCCTGCTTGCAGCGGTCTGCTGCTGTACCGAGGTGCTTTCTAGCGATCTGGTGCGACTTTGTAAGCCGTTCTTGCAGATCTTTGACATAGTCAATATACGTCTCGTGCTTAGGTCGGTCTCAGAGATATTGCCGAGAACAATGTCAATGGGCATGCGTGGCTTTTGACCCATGACGAGCTCATACGGCGTGAAGCCAGTAGATTCGTGCTTTGAAGCTCTATAAGCACAAAGTACGGCAAGTAGGTGACTATCCCAGTCCCTTTGATTTTCAGCCACGACCTTTTCGAGCATTCTGTTCAAAGTCAGATGAAAGCGTTCAACGCAGCCATTCGTCTGTGGATGGTACGGCGTAGTGTGCAGCTTGTCCACTTCGAGCAGCTTGCAGACTTCACTGAAGAGGTCGGAATGGAACTCCGGCCCCTTGTCCATCAGAATCCGAGCAGGCGTACCCCAGCGAGAGAATACCTGGTCGACAAGCACTTTTGGGACTGTCGGAGTAGTGTGGTTTCTCACCGGGAACTTAGAGAAAACGTCCACGACCGTAATCATATATTCGTTGTTACGAGCGGATTTGGGATGCGGTCCAGTGATGTCAATTGAGATCATCTCCCAGGGGTAGCCACTGCAGAACGGCGTCAAAGGCGTCTGCTTGGGTCCGCGTCCTCGATGATACTGTGCGCACTGTTGACAGCGCTTCAGTTCTGTCTAGACTTGACGTTTCCAGTCTGGCCAGTAGGCTCTCTGGCGGACTTGTTCCTCAGTCTTGTGTCGACCGAGATGACCTCCCGTCATTCCACTGTGAACGATTTTGACAAACTCGGCTCTATGCGGTCTTGGCAGCACTATTTGCCAGACTATTCTGCCGGTCAGTTCAGTCCACTGTCGACACAAAAAACCACTGCGGAAAGCAAGGCGCGATCATTCAATATAGAGCGACTTGACATCGGCGGACTGGAGTTCGACGTCTTTCCAGGCAGGTTTGTCAGTGCTCTGTTCCAGCAGTGAGACGATGACCTTGATGTCAGGGTCGTTGCGTTGACCGGCAATCAAACTGTCAGTGTCCCATCCATACTGCTGCATGTCTGGCGCGGCATTTTCGTCAGCGTTTTCGGTAGTCACTTCCGTTTCCGGGGCGACAGTCAGATGTTGCTGCTGATCACTGTTTTGCGTGGGGTGATCGGCTGCCCCGCCTCCCGCGGCATCTGAGCTGTCGTTACATCCTTCACTTGTCAGTTCAGGCTCTGACGTCACTTTGACGTGGACCCCGCGTGCTGTGAGCTGCTCATCCGCCTTCTCTGGGTGGCAGGCAGTACAGGACGGCTTGTTGAGGCACGGGTGACGTGAAATAGCATCGGCATTGGCATGACTGCTGCCTTTTCTGTGCTGTACGGTGAATGTGAATTCTCCCAGCTGCTCCAACCACCGAGCGTTCTGGCCAAGAGGCTCTGGAGTCTTCTTCAAACAACTCACACTGGAGTTGTCCGTACGCAGCAGAAAGCGAGAGGACAGGAGGTACTGCTTGAAGTGTCTGGTGAAGTACACGACGGCTAGTAGCTCCCTCCTATAGGCACAGTAGTTCAATTCGTTCTTGTTCAGTGCGCGGCCTGCATAGGCTATGACCTTCTCTTGCCCGTCATGTACCTGGCTGCTTTCGTCGCTTGCATCAATGTCGAGACAGTACATTCCAGTCTCATTTGGCAGGGCCAGTACAGGCGGTGACTGCAATGCCGCTTTAAGTTCATCAAATGCAGACTGACAGGCCGGCGTCCACTGGAAACGGCTGTTTTTCTTTAACAGGTCGTTCAGCGGCGCGGCTTTCTTGCTGAAGTCCTTCACAAATCGGCGGTAGTAGCCAGCCAGTCCCAGGAAGCCTCTTAGTTGCTTCAGAAAGGTTGGAAGAGGCCACTCTTCGATCAACCTGGTCTTGTTTCCATCCGTCTCGAGGCCTTTAGAACTGACCAGGTGTCCCAAAAACTTCACGGAGGTCTGCAGGAAAAAGCATTTACTAGGCTTGAGCTTGAGGTTAGCGCCACGAAGCTTCTGCAGAATCATCTCCAAGTTCTTGAAATGCTGGCCCAGTGTCGTCAAATGGAGAATTAGATCATCAAGATAGCAGATGCACACGCTCAGACTGACGCCAGACAGCACCAGGTCCATCAGTTTTTGACAAGTGGCGACTTCATTTGTCAATCCGAACGGCACTGTCCTGTAGCGAAACATTCCCCTTCTCGTAATGAAAGCGGTCTAATCGGACACATCGGGGTCCAACTTCACTTGGTGGAATGAGCTACGAAGGTCACAAGTGCTGTACCAGCGGGAACCAGCTAGTGCGTCCAGACACATGTCCTGGCGCGGCACGGGGTAGGCGTCGCCCACAGCGCAGTTGTTGAGCTGTCGGTAATAGATGCAACAAAGCACGGTGCCGTCTTTCTTTCTAGCCAAAACTATGTTTGATGCCCAAGGCGATTGGCATGGTTCAATGATGCCCTGCCTTTGCATGTCCTGCAGATGCTGGTCGATAACGTCGAGGTGAGCAGGTGGATAGCGCCTGAGCTGTTGACGGACAGGTCGCGCGTCGCCCGTGTCAATACGATGCATGACAAGGTCAGTGAAGCCAAGATCTAGCTCGTCTTTGCTGACAGCTGCTGAATTGCGCAACAACAACTGACGCAATTTAACCTTTATTCGTCTGGTACGGACGAGTCCACTTTATTTATCATCTCATTGACAATCTTGTATTCCACATCGGCAGGTTCTTCCTGCTTCGGCGGCGTCGGTGACTGAGCTTAGTATGCATGCAGACGTTTGAGGTTGCCAAGATCACAGGTCTGTCGGTGACGTTGAAAAGCTGCACCGGCACTTCACTTGCTCTATTCGGTAATAATGTGCGCGCGACAAGAACTCCCCGGGCGACTTCGTGTGCGTCAGTATCCCAGACGTTCATGTCGTCACCACGCTGACCATGTAACTGACGTTCACTAGATGGACTGCCGAAAATGAGCTTTGTTCCGTCGTTCATCTGTGACATTGGCGGAATGGTGACGTCATCACTCAAAACAACGTGTCTGATCCATTCCTGACTGGAGCCGCGGGACAGAAGTGGGTGACTGACACCAGCAATAGTCACTTCCTTCTTTGTAAAGTCCCATTTTGCGTCATAATCAGTCAGAAAGTTGATTCCGAGGTAGGGCACATCGATATGGTCAGTGACGAAACCCATGACCTCAATTCGCTGTTTGCCGATTTTTGCAGGCACTGTCGTATAGCCCAGCAGCGGTACATCGGTGCCGTTTGCAGCATAAATCTTCTGATTGGTCGGAAGAATACGGCAGCCTTTCGCCATACCGGCAGGAATCAAACTGGCCTCACTTCCAGTGTCGAGAAGACAGCGTCTGGGTGTGCCGTTAAATTTGACCCGGATATAGACCTTCTCTTTGCCAAATTCACTGCTGGCTGCTCGTGTCTGGATCGGCAACCTGGGCCTGTGTGTTTCAGCGTTGGCGTTCAGTTGATTGCGACGCGCAGGACAGAATCTTTGTATATGCCCGGCGTATTTTAATTGAAACAGACAACTGGAGAGTTTCTGGAGAAGTTCCTCCTCTCCAACGTTGGTGTAGCATTGGGCGACGAAGCAGAGCTGGAACACGGCGCCTGCTGCAGTCGCGGTGACATAGAATCGATATTTGCCACCTCCGGTACACCAGTCGCTATCGGCGTTGACTGAGCCGGGTAGCAGGCCGAATGTCCACGTGCCGTAGGCCCATATTACCACGCTGGCGAAGCTGACATCGGCGTCGGGTACTGTGGCGGAATTCTATTTCCGGTTTGTATCGGCATAGCAGGCATCGACTGTGTCGGACAGTGAACCTGCTGATATCCATGGACTGGAGAACTTCCAGGCGTCGGCGGTGACACGTAATAGCAATGCTGGGTATAGGCTACCTGGCCAGGCAAAGGCGACTGGTGCACTTTGGGTGGCGTCGCAGGCGGCGTTCCAGCTTGACTCAACTGATCAACCATTTCATGAAACTGACAGATCTCCTCATGCTGTCGCTGCAGTTGTCCTTGAAGGGCACGGTCTGTCTCGACTGCCGCAGCCTGCGCCTTCTTCGGACTGAACTTTCCAAGGTTGGCAAGTGTCGACTGTCCAGTAGACTTGGGCGATGGACGATGACTGCCCCTTTTCTGCCCGTCGTCTGTCTCGTCCGCTTTCACTGCTGTTTGCGTGGCGTCTAATGACTACGCAGAGTCGACAAAACGATTGTCTCAAGTCTCACGGCGGTGGAGACGGTCTCATTCAGAGTGTGCGGCTCTCTTTCGCGGAGTCGGTACTGAAGAGGTGGGTCGTCCAACGCGTCGATGAAATAGTCAATGCTCAAAGTCTCACGCATGTCGGCAGGCGTACGAGGGTAGGCGCGGCTAACCAGACTTTCCACTTCCGGTGCTAGAGACTGAATATCCTCTGCCGGTTAGCGGCGTCTATATTTCAGTTCTAGCTTGAACTTCTCGTGTTGCTCACGGTTGCCGTAACGTCTCTGCAGGAGCCCAACAACTTCGCTATAGGTAGCTCGCGTGTTGCCCTGGAGCAGGTTGGCGGCATTTCCGCTGAGCGCTGACTTAAGGTGGGCAGCTTTGTCCTTGGCTGTCCAATTATTGTATTCGGCACGTGACTCAAACTTGGCGAGATATGTATCGACACAAGTTTTGCCGTCAAATTTGTCACAACGGATGTAAGACCTGGACCCACTGCGGCTGCCTGAAGTTGACGCAGACCTGCGCGCTGCCTGGCGTCGACGTCGGTCACTGCTGCCTGGACGTGAGGAGCCAGAACGGCGACGGCGTCTGGACTGGTGGCCATCAGACGACAGGCGCGGGTGCTTACTATTCGAATCCGATGAAGAACTGACTGAGCTGTGACGATGACGGCGCCCGGAAGTTACCACATGTCGACTTACGGGGGCATAGTCAGTGTCAGTCTTTTTGTCACATTTGTCACATGCATGTTTGTATTGCTCTTTATTACAAACACGTTGTACACACT
>Ga0209568_1000958_pt1 | contig 10664 bp, 6 predicted proteins | sample WorMetOlspDAHAB2_FD_187406 | JGI IMG/M metagenome (GOLD analysis project Ga0209568, IMG submission 187406) | Marine gutless worms symbiont microbial communities from Max Planck institute for Marine Microbiology, Germany - Olavius sp. DAHAB.2... ...
GACTGAATAAACCAAAACCGTGTGTTAAATCGTTAAATTAATTTAACGATTTAACACACGGTTTTGGTTAATTTTTCATTTAAGCGGTTTTCACGAAAAATAGCGTAGTGCCGTTTGTTTGGTTCTTCTCTAATTTAGCTATGTTGTGTTAGCGTCACTGGCTACGTCATTGCGTTATAGAGTATCATGAGCTGATTGTCGTTAAATTCGCACATTTCTTAATTTTATTCGCAAATTTGGTGATTTTTCTTTGGAATAGTTTTTTTGTGGTAACGTACGAATACGTTTTCTCTGCTTCATTACAGGTCGAAATATGTGAAACAGAGGGACGTGAAATGAACTTCATTAGCCTAACTAGACCCGCAATTTGAACTAATAGGTTAACATATAGGCCTATGCTTCCACTTCGCTGCAGGTCTCATAACTTAAGTTTCCACTTCAATGTTTATCCACTCAGGCATCCATTTATAAAATTATTCGTTTATTCGTTAGTCCAACATGCATTTGAAAGCATGATACAGTATTGATACTATGAGCAATCTTGAAAGGGCTGGTACGTCATCATTAAATGGATAAGAAGAGTGCGGAATCAATGTGGCTTACTACTTAATGCTGCGAACAAACGGAGAGGTTAGCCTAAATCATACTTCAAGTTTATACCTCGGGACGTCCTAGGTAACTATAGCCATTTTCGAACGAATAAACTTATCCAACAACAAATAGGCCTTACAGATATTTTCGAAGCAAAGACTATCCAAAAGAAGGCTGTATAATGCAAGGTATAATGTATATGTCATGAATGAATGCAGAAACATAGCCTAAACATATAGATTCGTAACAATAACAGTGACGTTGACGTTATTTTTGTAATTCTATTTTTTGTGTTTATCACAAAAGTGAGATGGACAGTTCAAGTCCGTTCGGCGCGAAACGTCTGGAAGACATGATCACATGTCCACTGTGTGCCGAAGTGTTCACGCATGCTCGAGCCTTACCTTGTTTGCACACACTCTGTCTACAGTGTGTTGAACAGCACTGCCATTCTTCCGACACTGGACGCAGGTGTAGTTCTGCTCAGCGGTGACACTTTGATTATTGTAAAGTTCAGGCCTAAGTTCGTTTATTGTGTGTGAAGCAGCGACATATGTAAATAAGTCAATATTAATTGAAAACGCGCTCGAGAAGACTTTTTGTTACATGAATATTCATCTGAAGAATTTCTGCATGCATAGACTGCATGTGAGTGGACCTCGAGCTTGCTAATGCGAATTCGTGCAAGAGAGAACGCTGACATTATTTCACTCATTTTTGCCTATATCGCAGCTCTCGCCTATTACTTGACGTCAACAATTCGTCATATATCTGATACCAACTGATATTCGTGGTTCATAGGCATTCTAATTTGACGAAAAAATTACCCTAATTCACGGGGTTTAATAAGATTTAAGAAAATTATACTGATGATTCAACCTACATTTTGGGTCACCCTGTTTAGGTGTTGTAATAATAATAATAATACAAAATTTATAAAGCGCCATAATGCCGTTAGGCGCTATAGAGGCGCTGACGGACAGGCAGAGTAGTTAACAGAAAGCAGTGTAAAACATCAGTTTTAAGCCTGGATTTGAAAGTAGAGAGAAAGTCGCAGTTTAATACGGCAGGTGGCAGTGAGTTCCAACTTCCAAGTCAGAGGTGCGGCAGTGCTATACGATCGTCTGGAGAATGATGTCCGTCGAAATGGCACGCACAGCAGTGGGACGGATGACGATCGAGTGTTGCGTGCGCTGGTGCGCAAAGAGATGTGCTGGCTCAGATACTGCGGGTATGACGTCTGCTGAGTCTTGAACGTCAGCACGGCCAGCTTGTAGTTAATGCGCTGTTCAACAGGCAGCCAGTGCAGTGTCCGAAGCAGCGTCATATTGTTGTTGCAACATTGTTGCAGGTTGTCATGCCCGGTATGTCGCCGTGAATTCGTGATACCAGACGACGGCTGCGGCGATTTGCCTGTCAACTTGTTCGTCGAGAAATTGCTGGCGATGAAAGTCGTCGACGTCGAAAGTGAATCGGCCACGAAACGACCGTGCGACGTGTGTGGCGGCGGCCAAAACAACACTGCGGAGCAGCCCCGGTTAACTTCAACGTCGCTTACGTCATCCGAAGCCAAAATCCCTTCCATCAATTATGCAAATTACTCGCAGAAAATTAACGTCGGTTGTGTGATTAAACGCAATAAGTTGAGACTCATGTCGTCAGTAATTCGTAGTCTCATGTCATCATCGTCGCTTATTTTCACGCAGTATACAGACATCAGTGAATAATATATAGCAAGTACAGCCAGAACGTACGCGAACAGGAGATATAAGGTCATGCAGCGACTCTGGTGTGTCGGTACCTAGCTCCCCAATACTTGGTTGAAGACTGTGCAGCTGCCGTCCAGGAAAAACATACTAAAACTGATTAACTAAATTGAATCATAAGTAGCAGTTACACTGACAGCGTATCCTCGTATTCAGTGGTGACTATTAAAGTACTTTATTCTTGCTTGGCTCATTTATTGTGGCGGCAGTAGACTGCAGGCTACTTGTACACAGTTTTTTTGTGTATGTGTGTGCATGAATATGTGGCATATGTCGCATTTTATGCGAATTAATTCCACTATTGTCACCGTTACATTTCACGTTTTGAGTTTTTTTTCTGGTGTGTCGGTACCTAGCTCCCCAATACTTGGTTGAAGACTGTTCAGCTGCCGTCCATCGTCAGCTTCGATCGTCGGACATGCTACGTTTGTTATTCCACGTACCTACACTCGTCTCGGCGGTCGGGCATTTCCAGTAGCTGGACCACGGTTGTGGAACAGCCTTCCGTCCAACCTACAACAGTCCGACCTTACCCTTCATCAGTTCCGAGGAGCGTTAAAGACGTATTTGTTGGTTGACTGAGACTCCATCACCTAGTGACTGTAGTGTGCTGTACAAATGTTCTTACTTACTTACTTACTTAATGTATGCTAATATATGCGTGATTGACGTATCGCAGGTGCGCCAGCCAGTACTGCGTCGAGTGTCAGCAGTGCTACTGCGAGCAGTGCAGCGTCTGTCACACTCGTACCAAGTCGACCTCAACCCACGCTCTTGTCCTTCTGGGACAACCTCTCGACCTGCAAAGTCTCGTATCCACGCTGGCCGCCGGAGCAACCTGTCACATTCACCGCGCGCAGGAGATCACCCTGTACTGCTTCGACTGCGAGGCGGCCATCTGCTACGTCTGCAAAGCTCGGTATAGTAACAGACGTTTTTTTTTCGAAACTGCATTTGCGGAGATCGTATATAGATCGTTTAGATAACAACTGACTCATTAACGCGCAAATTTATACCAAATTTTGTCATCACTAGCAGACAGATGGTGCCAGCTTTCCCGTAAATTTTCCCTATATAACCATCATTCTGTCGCCGTCATCTTCTTTTTCCCCCCAGACCAACCACAGTCACTTCACGCTTAAGATCAGACGACACATACCACTCAGCCTCCACCGTAGAAAATGATACTGTTCCTTTACAAACCACACACTAACTATTGTCAGGAAAAAATTTGCTCACAAGTTCCATAGACATCCATACCCTTCAGTCTCTCTTTTAGTGTATGTTAGTTGTGCCTGATTAATTGTTTCATATGTATGTGGGCCTATGACGACTCTCGATGATTTTGTAACATTTTATTTACCGCTTTAGCATGTGCTACCAGTGTGTGTTTCAATAAACTTGCTTACTTACTTACTTACTGTCCTTTCATGGACATTCACTGAATACATTCAAAACAGATTAAAGATTAATGTCGGCAACAAACACAAATATATGGGCCTACTACTACTAAGACCGCCTAACTGAAATCACCAAGTAGTAGTCTGCAGCTAACGTTTTTGTTAAGATGCGATGTATGTATAAGCGAGCACAATTATGAGAGGCTCTATATCCGGCTCTCATTTTGCTCGTCTTAAGTTACTGCGAATCGTATAAATACTGCAAAGTTTAACATATTTAATGATGAACGCGTGGCCAGGGGCGGACTGGGCCGCCTGGCAGGTCGGTCCGGCGTCCAGGTGGGCCGCCACATCAAATGTTGAAGTAACTCAAATGACTTACCCGGTAAACAGGGAAAGGGTTGGGACGGAGAGGAGAGAAGGGAGCGAAGGACAAAGTCACAAAGGGAATAAGGGAGTGGAATAGGGGACGGGGCCTGGGGGTCCTTATCCAGCGAGGCAGAGCTGTATACTTGGCTATTTGTGCAGCCTGGGCCCCCGAGTTCCTAGTGATGCCTCTGTTGATGGGGCGGTCTGCCTACGTAGCCAGGGCCGGTTTCCAGACGCAGTCCGCTCCTGCGCGTGGCGTATATAGGTATCACGTCGGACACCGATGTCGCGATGTGGAGCGTTCGTGCAAAGAGTTCCGCAGCGTCATTGACAGCACGGTCACCAGCGTGCACGACTCGCTCGACTCCTGTCGTCAGGCGCTGAACGCCATCGAACTCGATGAACAGCAGTTCGCCGCCGACATGTTCCAAACTACTGAACAGGCAGTTGCGAATTCAGGGAGGGGCGGGCGGTGGGGCGCCCCTCCCCTATTGGCCTCAGATTTTTTCCGTCTGTTCCCGTATATAACCCACGTTGTGTGCATCTACGATAAATGACACTGTGAACCGGTACGTGTGGCCAGTTCCACATAATGACAACTGATAGCGTCGTTTTGCATTTCAAAACGCCAGCTATTCTATACGACCATTAGGAACCAGCTTTGATGGGCAGTTGCCATTTCTGGTTTCAGTTAGGACCGGGTGGGACCTGGCGGGGCCAGTGGTTCCGGTTGGAGTGTGGTTTGTAGCGATTAGGCCGAGCGGTAAGCAGATCGCACAATGTCCCACCACGAGTCACAACAACGGTGTATCATACAAGATATACATTAATTTACACGTATATACAGTATCAAACTCTCCAAGTTTCTGTGTCAACTCAACGTCTACACATCAACTCCCTGACGTCCAGCTGCCCGCAACACAGCGCGGTCAGTAGCTGTCCGTCACACTTCCTGGCTCCGCCCACTCCGCCGTTTCCCTTAAAGCCCAGCCCACGGCGCCAGCGCGACCGCGTCGCCACTGTGCGGCTCCAACTGTTTCCTGTCATTCTGGCAAATAAATATTGTTGTTGTTGTCGTTGTCAGTCATGTACTTAGTTTACAAACAATCCTATTCGTTGCAGTTGGCCCATAGAGATCGCCTCGTCGTTAAGTGGCCAATTCCTGCCAGGCCTTTCATTTTAAACTGACAGTCCGCAAATATAGACCACAAACGATGCCACGCCACAATGTCCAGTGCGGGCTGGCGTGCTTTCAGTGTCGCAGCTCCGTCCACCGGACTTGAATTCTGTGGCAGATTATCTGCGTGATCCGGTCCTTGGACTTAATACGGTTTTACAACTTCGGCAGACGTAACTCAGTGGTCAGGACGTCGGTCTGTGGCTGGTGGACTTTCCGTGCCCTGTGCCCGCTCTATGATAAACTCTTTGTGATAACTGTCTGCTATGGGTCAGCGAACTAGGCAAACTCAGTTTTTCATCCCTCCGCGGTCGACGAATGAGTAGTGGTAAGAACGTCGGTCTGTAGCTGGCGGACTTTCCCTGATCTACGCCTGATCCATGGTTGACGTGTGACCACTTCGTGGGTAAGGCGTCCGCTATGGGTCAACCAACTTGGCCAACTCAGCCTTCCATCCCTTTGGGGTCAGTAAATGAGTAGTTATCCATGTAATTACATGGTTTACGAGGTGGAGACCATTGAACGGCAGGCTAAACTGCGTTCGGTCGGTTGGTCATGGGTCAGCCCGTGATTGCAGGCTCAGCCTATGGCCTATGCCCTACGCTAGCTTGGCCTGTGACATGACCAGTGCCTTTGAAGTAGCGGTTGCGGCTTGAGGCGCTCTACAAGTGTTATATGCCTTTGCCTTTGCCACAGCCACTCAGTCGCCAAATGGACTTAAGAGGGTAACCACAAGCCCTGCGTTGCGCTAGCCAGGTGCCACAGAGTGTGGCAAGTAACAGCACTGTTACTCCACAATATATGACTCGCCTGCAAGTATTCTAGCAACGCAAGTGATTGTAACTCCTGACTGTCATGAATGAAAAAATACGAAATTTATATAGCGCCATAACGCTGTTAGGTGGCTACAGAATGCACCACTTAATAAGTCATTGAAGATGAAGCAACATTATAAAGCATGACAAATTCATACTTGTTCACAGTTCTGCTGACGTTTTCCAACTGCAAGCGCTCGGTAGATGTCATCTGCTGTTTGTAACTGTCTATGACCTCTTCATCTGTTCCCTGTTCTTCCAGCTTTGCTATAACTGCTTCCATGATTGCCTGTTGCCGAAGCAGTGGTCTGCAGCGCATCAACAAAACCACAACGTTGGAGGCAGTCAGCATTAGACGTCACAGATGTGAACATGTACATAAGTATTCTAGCAATTCTAAATTTTTCACGAACGGATTTAGTACAGAACTTCTTGCTACTTGCTAAGAGCACTGCAATTTGCTTATATGACGAAACACATGCATCAGATGAATTTGACAATGCAACAAATGCTACTCAGCAAGGTTTACAATGATGCTGGTTTTCTTTAGAAAAAATACAAAGTAAACAACACTTGCGCGTTCTCGTTAGTTTCGTGTGTTCGGCGACAAAGAAGATTTGCCAAACTCTACAGTGACACAGATCAACCATTATTATTATAATAATTAGCATGTGCACAGTTTACAATATTCAAATGTGCCACTAAATATGTCCCAATCCAGAAAAGTGATTTCTTAAATCTCAAAGACCATCTTCTAAACACAATTACATGTTTTATCTACTGAGTTACAACAAATGATTTTCCAATTCCGTTGAAAAATTATCATTCAACAATTTTGCACAAGTGGATATAAAAAACGTTCACCTGTTCTTCCACTTATCACATGTACAAAAATCAAAAAGGTAAATGGGAAAAATGTTCCTAGACAATGTGGCCATGCTATCAAAAATAATGTAAACACTATAACAGAACTTGAAACAGATGAATGACTACCTCTGACGTCATTACATCATTAGCAAAAGTGATGGATGAATCAGCGGTTCAATGAATCAAATTAATGTATGAGCTAAGCATATGCATATGTAATCAACTGAATAACTCACTTTATGGCAGGTATCTATCAGCATCCTTGCAACCTGCGGAATATCAACAGAGAACAGGTAGATAATTTTTGACGTCAGGTATTCCGACCCCCTAGGCACTTCCTGTGAACAGATTCAACACGGCATATTTGTTGGCATGTACTCTTTTTTTGGTGATAAAACATTAGGCATAGCAAAATCAATAGCATCTTAGTTCACACCTGAGACGTGTAGCCTAAGCTGAAGTCAGTGGGGTCGATAGCTCCCAGGTGAAAATGACTGACAAGATTGCATAATATAACGCCGTTGCGGAAAAGTTGTGCCAAACTGAACACTTCAGAGCATTATCGCTGTACTAATGTTTGGCATTATCAGACTGCACCAGTTGTTCATCTCGCTAACAGGAATGCCACTAACCAAAGTTAATGTACAGGCAACTTACAGTAAGTGATACATAATAGTCTTCAAACATGCGGTACAGCAACTCCTTAGCTTCCTTTGGATGTATCATGCTCTGCACTTCTATCTAAAAACATCAAAATAAATAAATATATCAGCAGTGCAATAGTAGCATACAGAACTATACCAGTCTCACCCTCTCTCTTGCAATTCTCCCTTGTGAATTCAGGTGGCACTCACATGGCTGCATAACCCATCAAATCACTGCTAGTCTAAATTGGATGTCTTTTCTGACAGACTTACAAAGTAACTGTAAGCAGTTCACAGAAGTATATAGTAATAATAGTCAGGACTACACACACTTCAACAGACATAGCTACTCAGTAAAGTGATACATGGGTAGTCTAACGACTCCAAATTCTCATGATCTTGAGTCACCTAAAGGTGGTACTTCAAACACATCAAACTTGTATGAATGAAATCTTGTATAATTTCAGGGACTTCTGTCATCAACTGACGCCTTGCACTATAACATAATATTCAGTATAAATATCAACACAATTCTGGATAGTGATACATCATCAAAAGTACAAAACAACTGTGCAAACTTCAGAAAGCTAAAAACACTGCATAGGCTTTAGACAGCTGAACTTTTTGTTAATAAATCAATTGCTCTTGGACAAAATTCATCATCAAATTCTTACAAATCAATTACTTATGCACCAAAACATCAAACTTGAAACAATATTAAAACAATCAGGTGATCAAATGCTGCAAATTTCATGTAAACAGTCCAAAGACACGAATACACCCAAATATGGTAAAAAGCTGAAAACAAAAGGTTAGATTTGGGGAGTTGGTTCAAAATTCCCAAATTTAGATGAAAAAATAAATCCAGCATGGAGGACCTTCGGTCTTCTCCTTTGCCACAGAAAAAAAACTCAAAATAGAAACTGTGAGTAGCAATAACCGTACCTGCTTCTGTTCTAAGCGCTTCTTCACATACAGAAGGCGAAATATTCTACGAGCTTTTGAGCCAAACCTGTCCAAACAACCAAATTCAGCAACGCAGCCGAGACAGTGACTGACTGTTCAGCTTACTAAGCAAGACTGCACGTTTGCAGTATTATTAGAAAGAACATATAACAACATTGTGAAGAAAGTAACAGTACAATATATGACCATGATAATAAACAATATAGTGCATTTAAGGAACAATAAGCCTTGCATAATTGGACCAGTCATAACCACACTGAAGAAGACGCATTTTCAAAGTGAAGACTGACTACTAAAACACATTATGAATAAAGAAAGTGCGTTCGTATCCACTGATCCTATATGATGGGTGTCCAGCTAAAAAAATACAACAGGCTGCATTTTGGACTGGCCGCTCAACTCGTGTGGCATTTCCAACATCTCCATTCTCCAGTAAATCTAAGAATTTGTTTCTAGTTTCTAGTACCAGATCATCCTAGCTTTCATTGTAGAAAATGAGGAAAAAAAGTGACAACATAAGGCTATTAGGAGATGGTCTGTATTCTACAACGTACACACATACTCATAACAAAATTTACCGGTAACACATGCACAACAAAATGACACTGAAGCAGATACAAGCAGCCATTACCTTTCATTTACCACCGACTCAATGTGTGCAACTGCAAGTTCTGTGAAGCCAGTTTTGAAGTCTGTACAATTTTGTCAAGTATTTTTAAAGTCACGCGTTGCTAGCTGCTTAGTTAAGAAAACAATTGCAACATTCCCACAATTCTTCATGTTCTAGTGTCAGCAATGCAGGTTATTACTAGTACTCAGGCAAAAGTTAAAACTCATTTTATCTATTCATTTCATGCATACTGTGGTCATCCTCAGCCCCAATCCTCGTTGTGACTTGAACTAGGACTAACATCGCCCGGCGCGCTTTCTCTGGCGCGGCTCCATCCATCTGGAACTCACTGCCTGCTGATGCCCGACTGTGCCAATGTGTCACCAACTTTCAAATGTCACCTGAAAACTCATCTCTTCGCACAGCAGTTAGCCTAGTCTGTGCACTGTCTACATGGCATCTTTCATTATTCATGTGTGATTACACACGTAGTACAAATATATATGAGAAATGCAAATAAAGTATGAAAAAACACTGACAACATGCATATTAACAGACTAACTATAGAACATAGTAATATACATAAGAAGACCGCAAAGGATACTTATACTGTACATGCCACCACCACTGTCACCTTCTCGGCATACGAAACAACTCTAAACATGACCACAAATAACAAAACATTTATGGTAATCTCTTATAAACAGTAACAGACAGAATGTCTCCAAGCAACTGCAGTATACTTCTACAAATGTATGTATAAAACCAAATTACCAAAACATGATCAGTTGAACGTCATTGTGTAAGCAGAGTAATCACAATATGCCTTTTGAAAAGCAATTATCGTGTATTTGCTGAATAACTAATCATAACAACATCTACACACTAATGTCATGATATGCCAATTAAATGTTTACTTACAGCAATGAATATCTACACTGTGTCTCAAAAAAACTAAGCAAATTTGTATTTGTCCTAACTTCAAATTTCCACCAAATTTGATGATTTTTGGCAGAAAGATGGCTAAGAGGTTAAAATTGTGAGAGGTGCACTCATTTTCCACCTCACCTAATTTGTCACAACACTACCATGTGAAACGCAGATGTTCCAAATTGTCACACAACACTGTAAAAACCCTCAAAATAGCAGACAACAGCGCATTTTAACTCCTTCAATTCCAAGATAATGAAAATTGGATATTTTCGGGACCATTCGATTTTTAGACAGTCCGTGCATATTTGACAATACAATACCAATTTACCGCTCCAAAATAACTGACGTCGATGAACTCAAAACACGTCTGATGGATGAGTGGGCGCAGTTTGACCAGTCGATCGTTGATGCCGCTATCAGCCAGTGGCATCGTCGTCTAAGCGCTTAAGTGTCCGTGTATGCGGGGCACACTTCGAACATAAATTTTGACAATTTTGAACTGAACTATAATACAATCTTACAATTC
>Ga0209568_1000962_pt1 | contig 10637 bp, 8 predicted proteins | sample WorMetOlspDAHAB2_FD_187406 | JGI IMG/M metagenome (GOLD analysis project Ga0209568, IMG submission 187406) | Marine gutless worms symbiont microbial communities from Max Planck institute for Marine Microbiology, Germany - Olavius sp. DAHAB.2... ...
CTTTTTGCAGAAAGATGCATTTTTTCTTTGAAGCAACTTCTCATTTTTCACTCCTTGCCTTATAAACTTTGCGAAAAGGAAATTTTAACAGATCAGCAACTATTTTAGCAGTAGTTATTTAAAAAAAATTCCGGAAATGGCTGAGCAATAGCTAGCTTTTCTTCTTTTCTACCCTTTTCCACACCCTCTTTTTTGGCAGCCTCTATCTTTCCATATGTATTGCGCATACTAAAATTGAGAATGAGGCCTTTTTTTTCGACTTGAGCAACTCTCAAATTAAGCTGCACTATTCTCAATTTTAGTATGCGCAATACAGTCGATAAAGTAAAATAAGGCAATTACAAAATCTCTGGACATTTGTCCCTCCTGTTGTTGTTTGGTTTTTTTTAAATAACAACAGGATTTTTTATTCCTCAAAATTTTTCAAGTGTTTTTTTTATTTAATCCAGAATTCGCGTTGTTTAGCAAAGTTTACGAAGCCTACAAAAATTTCTCCTAGGGAAAAACCTTTAGTGGGAATAGCTGATATTTTGAAAAGGAAGGTTTATGTAGTTTGACAAAGCTATGGGAAGCAAAGAACATTGTGATCTCGAGTTAAGGAGATAAGTTTAGGAGAAAAGCCAATTCTGTTGGGTAAGAAACCCAGGATTCCGAGGAGCCGGATGTGAACAGCACTTGTCCGGTTCTGTGAGAGCTGGGGTGAGCAATCACCCTGGCTACTCGATTGATACGATCGTATTGTCTTATCTTTTGCCTTTCGTAGATTGATGTTCTTGTAAAATCTCCCTTAAAACTTGAGATGTATTTTGCATTTTCCCCCTTTTTTGTGAACGACGTAATACTTCCCCTTGGAGATAGTGCCAATTGTCTTGTGTTATGGTTGCCGTCAGCTTAAGCATTGCTCGAGATACAAAATCTTGTTCTTTCTTTTTGAGATCTTTCTTAACCTCCCCAAATCTAAATTTGGATTTGCTTTCTGTGTGTTTTTGAGCTTTAAGCCCTTTAGACAAATCTCTACCCATTTACATGCTTAACCGTTTCTTTGATAAATTTTTTAATTTCGTTTCTTGCATCAAGATTCCATAAAGGAAGCGGTGGTTCATCGAAAACATCTTGATAACAAGTTCTATGCTTTATAAAAGTTTTAAAAGGCTGAATCCCCAATAGCTTTGGGGCTTGTCTCATGCTTTCTTTGTGTGCGTTGACTCTCGGCTGAACAAAGTTCCAAACAATTTTAGCATTTACCTTTTTTGAAACCACTTGCTCACTTAACTCTAACATTGCACGAACATCTCTGGGGGCAGGTCTACATGGCAACAGACATAGGTCGGAATTCTTAATAATTTTCCCAATTAATTGTGAGTCCTCTAAAAAACTTCTAGGGTTTGTGTCCATAACTATCCAATCAACCCCCTCAGCCTCTAGACGAACCCCTTCAGAAGCTATTTCTTCAAGATGAGGCGTAGATATAACTTCGTAGGGTAATTTCGGATTAATTTTCTTTGCACTTATACATGTTAGTTGTATATCACAATCTAAAAGAGCTGTTTTCCCCTTTTTACTAAGAGAAGAAGCTAAAATAAGAGATAGTGTTGATTTCCCACTTCCGCCCTTTGCCCCTATCACAGAAATAATTTTCATTTTCTTTCACAATGTAATGGACAAAATTCTGTCCACTTAAAATTTTTAACCTTTCTTAAGGATACCAACTTTTTTATAAAAATCAAGACAAGAATCTATTTCCTATCATCTTATAATAAGATTGTTTCACGACACATAATACGACAGTACGATCGTATTGTCGTATAAACACTTCTCTTTTCACATAAAGAGTTTAATCCACACTAAGTTCAGAAACAATAACCTGATGTTTTAAAAGTAAATGCTCAAGTTCTTTATCAAAATATTTAGCCTTATAGGGAAGTACGTCAGGGTAACAAGCTCCGGGCACTGCAAACTCAATACAATCGGACAAAAATCTTATTTCTGACTCAGACTTGAGTTTTTTCTTCTTAAGTAAATTAGCCTTATGCTTATTATCTTCTGGGGTGTTTTTCTGTTTCTCTGATGCGACCATTTCTGCAATCGCTTCGTTAAAATTTTCTCTAAATTTTTTAGGGCTAAATAATTTAACACACCAATATTTTTTAGATACGCCCCAACAAATAACTCTTTCGATCTCCACCGCGCTTCTCATTTTCAATAATGTGGAAAATTCCAAAAGTTCTAGTAATCTTTCACGACCCTCAGGTTTTTTGTGATTTGGGTCAATCAGAATTCGTTGTTTATGAAAAAGATTAAAAAGTCGTTTTTCTTTTTCAAAATGATTTTGCACTTTACCTAAAGTAATCGTTGAATCTTCAGATGCGGGTTTTGAATTTCCAAAATAGTATTTCTCATCATTAAGCATCAATATATCGAGGTTATTTTGCCTTTGATAAGAAGATAAATACCCCAATGTTTTTGCAACGGAATATGCATCCTCTAAAATCTTATTCATTCGATCTTTTTTTCTACGATAAACAGAGCTGGGCATTCTTATCGCAGTAGCAATCTCTTCAGGCGCCCATTTAATTTGATAGGGTGCAATGCAGTTGGATTTTCTTCTTCTTATTTCATATTGATAACGAAGAAAAAGCAAAAAATGAAACGTATATGACGAAGCCTTTTTCCCCCCCACAATAGCGTGGACCTCCTCTCTCCAATTAAAGGGAATTAATAAAAAATAGCTTTCGCGTTGATCTAAAAAAATTGAGCTTGGTTCTATTTCATAATGTTCAAGTACCTTTGTTTTTTTATTACGCACTTGCTTAATTGTAAATAGCGTGTCAACAGCAATTACAGATTCCTTTTCCCACTCTCCGTCTCGATCTTTAATTGGCTTTCCTTTGCTATTTTTAGCTAGCCTATCATAATAAAAACAATACTGCATTGTCCCTAAATATTGCAAAGCCTTCACAGCTCTACTTATGCTAGCGATTTGATTCGTCTTAACCCCTGCCCATTTTAAAATTTCTGATTGAGTAACTTTTATTATTGGAATCTTATTCACATACTTGTAAGTATCTGGAACTTTACCAGAAAACCTTTCCTCAGCTACCTGAAACTTATTTTTTGGAGACAAGTTTCCTTCATAATTAGTTTCAGAAAAGCCATACAAAACCCCCTCCATAATTCTCGCTTGAATATCGGTAAGTTTAATGCCAAAACCTTGAACAGCAGTGTTGACTTCTATGCCATGCTGTTTGCAAAATTCTTTATAACAATTGTCGAAAGTCTTCCCTTTCCTTCCCTTTTTCAAGAGAATGTTCGAGATTGTATGCATTCCTATTTGAGTAGACTTTTGATCTTTTTTATCTTTCAAATCATCCATGTGCGGAATAAAATTTTTATTAACAAGACTAATACAAGACAATACTTAAATCCAAAATTCTTGTCCAAGCCTTAAAACCATTATTCATCAATACAACACAAACTGTTTAACGCATTTTAAAGGTTCATAAACGCATTATTTCGCATAACCCTGCGGGAATTCTCTGCTTAAGCAAAACACTTTGTTAAACGGAGGCTAAAACCCTCTGATACAAATTTTTAACACTTACAACTTTTGTAAAAAATTTTCTTGTGTTCCTTGTTTTTTTGTTTATTACTGAAATTCAGTGTCTTACGAAGTCTTCATTCACATTTTGTCGCATTTCATTCACATTTTGTCGCACTTTCATTCACATTTTGTCGCACTTTCATTCACATTTTGTCGCATTTCATTCACATTTTGTCGCACTTTCATTCACATTTTGTCGCAACTTTCTCTATGAAAAACGAATTCCTAAATTCTTTTTTTAGATATTTAAATAAATAAGGGGTAAACTAAAAACGCGCACGCGCGCGCGAGCAGACAATCCCATTATTTTCTGCTTATTATTGATATTCAACGCTTTAACTCCATTTAACACAAAGTTTTTTTGTTGACACGAGAGAAAAAGCTAATTTTGACAACAAGCCTTATAGCAACAAACAATAGCTAAAACGGCAAAGCGTTTTCAGTTAAATTCGAAACCAACCTGTCATAATTATGCAAAATCCCAAATTCTTGTCCAAAACCTGAAAACACCCCCCATTCAACTCAACTCAAACCTCATTGAACGCATTTTAAATACTCGTAAACGCGCTATTTTCATATTACCCCTATTTCCTTCTTGTTAAACCCAAACATTTCGTTAAATAGGCTTTAAATCATCAAACGCTCTCAATGGTAATTGAAAAATTTTTTAACTCTTGCTCGATCAAGTTCTTTTTTGCATAACCCTGCCATTCGTTACGAAACCGATTCCATCTCAACCCTAAATTTTTCAACTTGCTTTTTGCTTCTTTAGAAGGTTCTGTTTTAAAAGAAACAACTAACGCTTCTCCATTTCGATCCTTATCCCTTTCAAAAGCAGCAATCCCCTTTTCTTCCCATTTTTTCACGGTTTCCTTATCTCTTGCTTTCTCCTTGATATCTAATAAAGCACCCAAAAGTTCGTCATTATTCAGGTTTTTAATTCCAGCTTTTGAAATCAATTCACCCAATTCAATTAAGCATTTTGTTTTAGCTTTTCTTTCCTTTTCTTTGAGTTGTTTCTCTTTAGCCTCTATCCTTGATTTTTTCAAAGCTAAGGTCTTTTTTTCTTTTTCTAAATCCACTCTTATCTAACCCCTTAACTACAGTTTGCTTTAGGCAGATTTATAACTAAAAAACCAAATTAATTTCCACCCCTATAATCCCCTTCCATTGGACGCAAAACAATATATATACTACATTTCACAAAACCTTACACACAAAAAACATCTCCCTCTATTCAACCATGCCTACGGCCCTAACCACACTTTACGCAATATGTGTTGAAAACAACACATAGCTTTAAAAAACTTGTAAATCCAGAATTTATCCCTTATCTTTCTGTTAAAAGCTTTGAATGTGAAAGGTATAAAAATGGCAATAGGATTTGGTAGGGTTGAATTCACAAAAAGATCAGGAAACAGAAATACCTGTCAGTTATCTGCCTATCTTTCCCGTTCTCGTATCTTTTTTGAAGGCAATTGTGTGCTTGAACCTAAGTTATATGATTTTACCCATCGTGAATCCGTACCCTATCATGAAATTATCCTACCTGATGGAGCAGATGAAAGTCTTAAAAATCCAGAAGCCCTTTGGAATCTTATCGAAAAAAAAGAGGTCCGAAAAGATGCACAAGTTAGCATGCACTTGATATTAGCCCTTCCAGATGATAAAGAAATCATGTTGAAGGATCGCATTGATCTTACAAAAAGTTTTATTAAAAAATATTATAACGGACTTGTTGCAGAATATGTAATTCATCCGCCAGAGCGAAGAATAGAATTTACGGAAAAGAATGAAGATTTAGACATTGCGAAAGGAAGCATAGGAAACATTGTCGAAGAAAAAAATGGGAAATATATTATTTCTTTCCCTACCAAAGGGAGTAAAAATAACGCTTTTATTGAGATTAAAACAGACCATCCAGGGATAAGCGTGCAGGAACATAATTGGCACACTCATGTTCAACTAACTACAAGAAGACTTAAGAGTGGTAGAGATTTTGAAACTTATAAAGCCAAAGATCTTATGCCTGTCATAAAAAAGGGTAGAGTGGTCGGTGGTTTCGATGTGGGAAAGCTTTGGGCTCAGCATCAAAACGAATTTTTTCTTTTTAAGGGATTGTCTTTAAAGGTGGATGAAAATGGGATCATCCCCCAAGAACACTTAGGACCCATTCGCATGCGGGGGAGGGCTTTTGCCTTACTTGAAGAACACGAAAGACGGTTAAATCTCAATGGAGAATTGGCAAAAAATCCCGAAAATATTCTTAAAGCTCTCACTAAGAGACAGAGCCTCTTTACTAGAGATGATGTTGAACGTTTTATTTTGAAACACACTCCAGCTGATAGCGCTTCCGAAGTCCTAAAAAATTTCTGGAAGCAAGAAGACCTTATCCAGCTTCGTGACACAAAAACTCAAAAATTTGTTTTACAATTTACGTCAAAAAATGTGTTAAAGGAAGAAAGACAGATCTTAAGATTGGCAGATCGTATTTACAAAAAACCGCAGAAACCCGTTCCCGAGTTTATTCACAGACGATTTATCGCAAAGCTTTCTAAAGAACAGGAAATAGCGTACAAGAACATCTTAAACGGAAAAGGACTTTGCTGCATTCAAGGATATGCTGGGACTGGTAAGAGCTATCTGCTTAAGGCTTTAAAAAACACTTATGAAGAGAGGGGTTTGACTGTTCGTTCCTTTGGTCCCGATAATGCTACGGCAAACGTTCTTAAAAGCAAGGGACTTACAAATTCTGAAAATCTTTACTACTTCCTCTATAGCCATAAGTATGGGCTAAGAAATCTTCACAAGGGGTTTGAGGTTTGGATATTAGATGAAGCGGGAAAGGTAGGGAACGAGCCCTTTCTCGAATTTCTTAAACTCGCAGAAGCGGCAAAAGTTAAAGTTATTCTTGCTGGAGATAACAAACAATTTCCTCCGGTAGAAAGGGGCGAAGCTTTTACATTTTTTTGTGAGAGATATCAAACCGAAGTTCTCGAAGAAATCCAAAGGCAAAAAGATGAGCTTTTTAGGTCAATAGCCAAAGATTTAGCGATGGGGAAAACTGGGGAAGCGTTGGATAAACTTTCAAGCAACGGGGCAATTAAATGGTCTTCTACTAAAAAGGAATCTATTGAAAATCTTGTTTTAAAATGGGCAGAAGATCACAGAGATAGAGGAACAAGTGGATCTAAAAATGCACTAGAAAATAGTATTATTGTTGCTCATACAAATGCAGAGGTACGAGTTCTTAATGAAATGGTACGTCTCGTGAGGCAAAAAAGAGGGGAAATTAGCAGTAGGGAATTTAAATGTGAAGTGATTTCGGGTTCCCAAGACAAAGCGATTATTTACATTAGCGAAGGGGATCGTATTGAGTTCAGAAAAAAGGACGTTGATCTAGGCATCAATAATGGTGATGTGGGGGTTTTGATGCGGACAAATAAAGATCAATTTAGTGTTGCTTTGCAGGAATATGGAAAGAAAACGCGTCTTGTAGACTTTAACCCTAGTCAATACAGGGGTTTTCAGTTAGGGTATGCTTCAACAGCTCAACGTTCTCAAGGAAGAACAATTCATCGCGCTTATATTTTACATTCTCCCCACCTAAACAGGCAAATGGCCTATGTTAAACTCACTAGACATATTGATGATGTCTTCTATTTTGTTTCCAAAGATGAGGCTTCTAGTATTTCTGACTTAAAGAGACAAGCGCTAAGAGATGGCTCTAAAAGAGCTACTTATAACTATACTGACACAGAAGAAATTGAAAAAGTATTATCCATTCAAAAGAAAGAAAACGAGATAGAAATCCTTAGAAGTGCAAAAGAGTTTAGCTTGCGTGTGAAAGGATTTGCCATTCAAACTTGGGAGCAACTGAAAGGACAAACCTTAAACTTTATTGAGAAGAAGCAAGACAGAACCTCCGGGAAAGAATTTTTTAGCTTCAAGAGCGATAGCGCAACTGTTTCTATGGGAAATGTTCATGAGGTGTCAGAAGATGAAAAATTTTCTTCACAAGAAGTTGTGGAAAAAATTATTCAACAAGATCGATCTATCGAGATGAACGAGACAAAGCGAACAGCACTATTTGTTGAAGAGCACCTTGGTGATAGTATAATAAGATCTTCAGATACTGCAATACATTCTCCATCTTGGAGAGCTCTTCCTAAGGAAGAAAAAGGCTACTTTGATAATTACTTCGATGCTAGCTTAAAGGCTTCGGAACTTCGAGAAATTGTTCGAGTTGAGTGCAATGAAAAATTAGACAAAATTTCCCAGTCTGCCTCCTATCGAGATTGGCAAAAAGCTTGTGCTATAAGGAATGAATTTGCCTACTGCCTAAGACCGTTGCTTATAAAAAAGGAGTGTAGAGGTATCTTAAAGGAAGGAGCCCTTTATTACATTGAAGCGCATGCAAAGAGACATGAAAACCTATTGAAAAATCAAGAACAACGACCCTTTCAAAGGGAAAAGACAAAAGAGTTAGATGTTCAGCTTACCTCTCATATTGAACCCCTTCTTTATAAACTCTTTCCCGATGGCCCTAGTGCTAAAACAGCTAAAGGTTATCGATTTGGATCTAAGGGGTCTTTATCTGTTACACACAGTAGACCAAAAGCAGGACAATTTTATGATTTTGAGAGACAGGAAGGGGGTTCTCTTCTTCAATTGATTTCAAGAGAGCTCAAACTCGATAAACGGGAAGCCAGGATATGGGCAGGAGAATTTTTAAAGATATCAAATGAAATTATGCCCTCTGCTAGCTTTAAAAAGCTTACTGCTACTCAGGGGAAAGAGTCAGATTGGGTATCTGTCAAACCACCTTCAGACATTTTTGCCCCTACTCTTAAAGAACATGGAAAGATGCACTATTACTTCAGAGAGCTAGTGAGACACCCTTACAGAGATGAAAATGGAGATCTTCTTTATTACGTACTCCGTCTTCAAGACAAAAGCAATTCGTTGCGTAAAATTACGCCTCCTTTGAGCTACGGATACTTTAAAGATAATCCTAAAAAGCTCTCTTGGGAGTGTCGAGGGTATAAAGATGAAAACGGAAAAAAACCTCTTTACAACCTGCATTTATTAAAAGAAAGCCCCCTTTCTCCTGTTATGATCGTTGAAGGAGAAAAAACGGCGGATAAAGCTTTGGAAAAATTTTGTGATAAAAATTGCATTTGTATGACTTGGCCTGGAGGAGCATCTAGTGTTTCTAAAGCAGACTGGAGCTCGCTCTTTGAGAAAGATATCATGATATGGCCTGATAATGACGAAGCGGGTTTTAAAGCGGCAGGACAAGTTTGTGATGAACTTAAAAAAATTGGAGCTAAAGAAATTTGTATTTTCGACAGTAAAGAACTTTTCGAAAAGCTTCCCCCTAAGTGGGACCTTGCAGATCCTTTACCAAGTGGAGTTGAGGCTTTTTCTTTTGATTTTCACTTAAAAGGGGAAGACAAAAACTATTTCCAACAAAGTGTGTTGAGAGAATTAGATCTCGAAAAGAAACTTTCTCTTGTAGAAAAGCTTCGTGCCATTGATCTTCTCTATGCGTATGAAAAGAACAACAAAAAGAGATTTGAGGAAGATTTGTCTAAAAACCTCTCCCCTGCGGATAAGAACTCCATCCATTTAAGGCACACCTACGAAGGAGTGATGTTTTTGCAAAAAGAGAAAGCAATTTATAAGATGGTTATCACAGATCCTGAAATTAATGCTTCTGGAGAAATAGCAAAAAGGCTGACCTATCAAATGCATCTTTATGAGGCTGAACATGGGAAACCCCCTTCTCAAAGAGATGTTTCTTTGATGAAAACGACCATTCAAAACCTTGCCAAAAGTTCAACATCTTTCAAATGGGATGAATTTTCTCATGATATCAAAGATTTAGCATTTGATCGAAGTTTTAAAGCTATTTACGAAAAAGTTCAGAATGGACATAAAGTCAAAAATGCAAAGGCTTTTGACCATGTTCAATGTGAGATGTTACAAATTTCTAGACAAAAATCGATGGAAAACATTCAAAATCAAGCATTAACAAAACATAAAATCATTGAAAGAGATCGCTCTCATGACCTGTAATAGACAGGGCATAACGAATATTCATAATTTGAATTCCCACAACATTCATGAGTGCAAAACAATTATTTAATTCAAACAAATCACTTGTGAGGTACGATACTATGTTGTTGTCAAGATATTTAGATCCGAAAAACGACTTATCTTTTAAAAAAATATTTGGAGAGGAGAGGCATAAAAGAATTCCTATAGATTTTCTCCTGACTTTCGCATTTTCTTTTCGTAAATGATTAATAATCAACGACCCTCTTGTTTTTTTAGGCACTACATTTATTATAAAGATTTTTTGAGAAGGCGATATGGTACAGTTGAATATTTTTGTCCCATTACTTGATAAATCTTTCGAGCCTCTTGACTTGCTGAAGATGGGACGATATAGCGATTTCCTTTGAGTATGGAAAGATAGAGGCTGCCAAAAAAGAGGGTGTGGAAAAGGGTAGAAAAGAAGGTCTGGAAGAGGGTAGAAAAGAAGAAAAGCTAGCTATTGCTAAAGCTCTTTTACAAAAAGGCATGAGTGTTGATGAAATCATTGAAATTACGACCCTTTCTCAAAAAGAAATTGCAAATCTAATGATAGATGATAGGCAGGGTTGACTTTCTCTAAGTTTCAAATTTAGTGATTTCCCCGGGAAGACTTGCAGTGAAGTCCTTGAATTATTATTAAGTGTTGAATGCTCATTTTTTGTACGATGATACGATCGTACTGTCGTACGATAAGAGGAAAAGCAAAGAAAGAAATGCTATTGAAGGTTTTGTGTATAGCAAGTAAAATAGCATAAATAGATGTTATGGAGTCTTGTTTTATGCAGGAAAGGATTAGCCCTAGGGTAGATTTAGCTTTTAAAAAAATCTTTGGAACCGAAGAAAACAAAGACCTTCTTATTTCCCTGATTAACTCTATTGTGGGGAAAGATGACCAAGTTGTTGGCATTACCCTGCTAAACCCCTATAATCAGAA
>Ga0209568_1000963_pt1 | contig 10634 bp, 7 predicted proteins | sample WorMetOlspDAHAB2_FD_187406 | JGI IMG/M metagenome (GOLD analysis project Ga0209568, IMG submission 187406) | Marine gutless worms symbiont microbial communities from Max Planck institute for Marine Microbiology, Germany - Olavius sp. DAHAB.2... ...
GGTTAGTATTGTAAGGGTGTGTGTATAAGAAAAGATTTATAATACGATTTGAAGAAGATTTAGGAAAAATTGCAAAAGGCTTTTCATAACTCAGAAATGACTAAGAAGCATACTAAAGTTTTCGAAAGGATAGGGAGACGATATTCGAAAAGCATAAACGAATTTCAAAATGCTATGAAATAGAACCAGTTACCTCAAAAGATGGTCTTACTATACTTGTTATAAGAAAATTAATGGAAAGTTCCTCTCATAAAATGAATCGTATACAATCGGATGCAAAAGAATTAGGGATGAAATAATTTATTTTCCTGGAGGGGTTGGTCAAAGTACTAGACAGTGGGGCGGTATCTTTGTTAATTTATGTAAATAAGTTTTGTGTTAAATAATTTCTTTTAATGAATTAAAATGTTTGTTGAGCAATTTGAAGAAAAGGGTCTTGCGCAGTATTCTTATGCCATAGGAAACAGAGAAAGTGGACAAATTGCGATCATTGATCCTCGTTTTGATTCTGATATCTATTTAAAATATGCTGAACAAAATGGGTTTGTAATTTCTCATGTATTTGATACCCATATTCATGCAGATTATGTTTCTGGAGCCCGTTACTTAGCGATACGTGCACGGGCAATATTGGTGCTTTCTGGCCATGATAAAGGGGAAAGGTATGAAGTGAAATTTCCACATAAGGTGTGTTTTGATGGGGATTTTATAAAGATCGGTCCTATTACATTAGAGGTTGTACACACACCGGGACATGCCCCAGAACATATCTCTTTGCTCGCTTGGGAAAATGGTACACCTAAAATCTTTTTTTCTGGAGATTTTCTTTTAGTTGGGTCTGTTGGACCCCCTGATTTTATAGAGCCAGATCATACTGAACGTCAGTTGCATAAGTTATATGATGTGATAAAAGAAAAATTGCACAAATTGTCAGACTCTATTACAATTTACCCCGCCCATGGCCCTGGTTTTTTATATGGCATGAAAATAGGGGATACAGCTTTTTCTACCTTGGGTCAAGAGTGGTTGACCAACCCATTTTTACGGCCTAATATTTCTAGAGATGAATTTGTTGCTCTTGTTTTATCACATTACGTTCCTTTACCTATTCATTATCATCGGATAAAATCGCATAATATTTTTGGTGAATGGGATAAGGCATTACTTCCCTCTGCTTTAGAGCTTACATTGTTTCAGAAGGAACTTGCAAAGGGGTGTGTAGTAGTTGATCTTCGTGATGCAAAAATTTTTTGCGAAAAGCATATTCCAGGGTCAATTTGCATAGGATCTGGAGATAGGGTAGGGTTTTGGTCTTCTCGAGTATTGTCTTTCAATAAACCTTTACTTATCGTTACTGATGATCCGACCTATATCGAAAAAGTGATACGTGCTTTAGCAAGAGTGGGATTATATCATATTTTAGGATATTTGAAAGGAGGCGTAGAAACGTGGAGATTATCAAATTTACCCGTACAAACAATAGTAGCTACAACTCCTCATGAGGTGCATGAGAAAAGATTTACATGTCAAGTTGTGGATGTGCGATCTCTAGAAGAATGGAATATGGGACACATTTCTTATGCTCAACATATCCCTTGTTGTGAACTGCCTAATAAGATAAAAAATTTATCCAAAGGCAAGTTGGTTTTTATATGCGCTGGAAGTTATCGTTCTACTTTAGCAGCAAGTTATGCTAAATATTTCGGTTATGAAGATACGGCGTATATTCCGGGAGGCATCTCTTCTTGGCAGAGATCTGGTCTTCCTTTAGTCACAGATTAAGAAAATTATTGAGCTTTTATCAAAGGTTCAGCTGGTGTATTTGGGAGGATGTGTATCTTATTTCATCTCGTCAAAAGTAGGCATGCGATGAGGGATGTCTTGTATTGGAGAGGAGATGCCTGTGCCAGAATCGATGGCATGTATATTGAATTTAAAAACTCCTTTAAGATGTATCCAATAGGGGAAGGGAAAGCTTTCTTGCATTTTATCAAAATATAAAATAATATGTTTCCCGGAAAAATTACTATTATCACGAGGCCATGTTGTTGTATAGACATCATATTCAGGAGAGACCATCTTTTCTCCATGAATTATTTGTGGTGGTCCCCATGGCTTGTATCCCAATCTATGGGCACTTTGCATGCGTTTTTCTTCGGAAAGGTAGCGTAATTCAAGGGAAAGGAGGGGAAGAAAAAAAGATTCCATAGCATCGGTTGAGATCCAGGCGTTGCGAGAAGGGGAGTAACATTTGGTGATTTGATTATTTTCTAGGTCAATTTCATATAAAATCCATGCTGTATGACCATAAGCGCCCTCTTTCATCCACCTTTTCCAATCTGTATGACATACGAGATGAGAGGGAATGGAGACCTCTTCTAACAAAAGGCGATTTTTGTTAACCGTATGGAGATGCAGGAGTGAAGTTACTCTATTTTGCTCTGTTACTATGTAGGTTCCCGCTTCGCCTTTTTGGAATTTTTCTTTTAATGTAAGTGCGAATAAAGCGTAGGGGAGTAGTAAAAAAATGAGCACAATTTTCATGAAAACCATTATAATGCGAACTTGGGATTAACTTATAGAGATCAAAAAATTTTAACAGTAGTAATTGCTATAAAAGGGTTGAGATCATCTCAATTGGTTTTAACATTTCAATGTTTTGTGTATATAGTTTTCTTTACGCTCTAAACGTTGTTGCAAAATTTTTGTTAATTAGGCACTAATTGATATATGTGCTACAATGCCATAAGAGGTGCTATAGATGTATCAAACTCAACCTTTCAAGCTGGGGCCTAATTCTACTCCGACACTTATTAAGTGGACTATTATAGCGACGGGTTTTGTAAGTTTTTTTTCACTTGTTTTTCGTGCTCTATTCACTCAAGTTTTTGGCTTGCCTAGTCCACAATATCTTTTAAGTTTAACGGTTTGGGGGATTCATAAGTTCTTTCTTTGGCAATTTGTTTCGTATTTTTTTGTTCAACCTATTACTCAGGAAGGAGCCTCCTTTTCTCTTGTTCTTCAAATTTTTTTCACCATCTATTTGTTGTGGACCATGGGCTCATCTATTGTGCAAATAAAGGGAAATAAACATTTTTTAGGTCTCTATTTTTGTGGAGGGTGCTTTGTCGGACTTATTGCCTACGTTATGTTGAATCTATTACACTCCTCTCTTCCCTTTGCTGGCGCTACCCCCTGTATCTATATGCTTCTAATCGGATGGATTTTTCTCTTTCCCAATGCACAATTGGCCCTTTTTTTTCTTTTTCCTATTCGGGCGAAGTGGTTAATTTTTGGCCTTTTTGGGATGCACCTTTTTTTAGATTTTTCTAATGGAAATTTTTTTACTTTTTTTGTTATTACAAGTGCCATAATCTATGCATATTTATATGCTATTTTTGTATGGGAGATGCTGGGTCCATTTTACCATTTACATGGCATGGAAAAAAATCTTATCTATTTAAAACGTAAAATGGTCAATACATTTTGCAAATTTTTCTTTCGTAAGAGGGCAGCCTTGCCAACCTCTAAATTATGCACTATCAAAACAAGAAAGTTCATAATGATGGATTTATGGGTACGTATCTTGAAAAAATTGAAAAAATAGCAAGTCTTAAAAAGGAATACATTGTTGAACTCTGTGTAAAATTGTATCGCAGTTTAAGGAAGAGCCTAACCAAAGCTCGAGTTGTTTTAAGGCTTGCCGAGCATACATTTCATGTCCATAGATGATAGAACATCCTCTCTTTTTTGCAATATGGAGTAAGCGAGTTTCTTTTGGGCTTAAAATGATATCAAAAATCGTGGTTCTTTTGAGGATATGTGTAGGTGAAATAGGAATGTTTTCTATGTTTGGGGCCATTCCAACACAGGTGGTGTTTATTAAGATATCATATTTAAGAGAGGAAATAGCTTCCAATTTCATCCATTGACACGTAAATTGTTTTGCGAGAATTTTTGCCTTTTTTTCTGTGCGATTGGCAATAATAATTTTGCCTCCCCTTTTTATGCTTTCATAAGCTAATGCTCTTGCAGCACCCCCAGCACCTAGAATGAGAATGGTTTTTCCCATAACATTTTCTCTATTTTCTATGGCATCCAAGGCTCCTTCTGCATCTGTATTATATCCCCACCATTTTCCATTACGATATAGTAGGGTATTAACAGCGCAGATTTTGCATGCTTTATGCTCTATTCTTTCTAAGTAGGGAATAACACACTCTTTAAGTGGCATAGTGACGCTAAAGCCTTTGAAGGGAAGTTTGGGTAATAGGGTAAATAGTGTCGAGATTTCTTTTGGAAGAAGGGCCAATTTAACATAGACCGCATTTTCTTTGTATTTTTGAAAGATTGCATTATGGATGAGATGGCCAATACTCGTATTGATAGGATTGCCAATGAGTGCGTAAATTTTTGTGCGTTGGTTAAGTTGATTAAAATGATAAATATTTATCAAATCGGGAATGGATATTTGCCCAGAAGCTGTTGCCTCTTTCTTTGTAAAAGGGGCATATGTAAGAGCATTACCTACTACTGGAGCTAAAATACGAGTGATGGTTCCATACTTTCCCATGCATATGCCCGATACGTTTGTATGTTCTTTAACAAAGATTAGCATTCTAAGAGCATCGAGTGATGAACGAGCCATACAAACAATTTTATAGATATCTGCCCGGAATCTTTTCATTGTATGAAAGATTTGATGTAAATCTTCAGGGGTTTTTTCAAAATTATGGTAAGAGGCTATAACCCTTATGTTGGACGGAATTTTATCTCGAAAATGTACATCATATTCGAGATCGACATAAGAAGGGTGCAGTTGGGTAAGCTCCAATAGTATGCGCTCCCTTTCCTCTTCACTACCCGAAAAGTGTCCCCCTTGATCTTTGCGACGAAGGGTAAAAATCGTGGGCAAATCAGAACTGTGGACAAGTTCTCTTATGTGTTGAATTTCCCTCCTTTCCATAAGATCGATACGCAATTCGATGAACTGAGCCCTTTTTTGTGCCATATGGATGGTCTTTTTGCATTCACCAAAACTTCCCTTCACTATTGCGGTCAGCACGTATCAATCTTTCACAGTTATAGTGTTAATTGACAGCATGCTGTTGTCTTACACTCTTGAAGAATATTTTGAAGTTCTGCTTTAAATGAAGCTTCAATTTCTTTGTTGGAAGCGATAAACCCCAACATATGAAGATCACGAATTTTGAGATACGTAGCAAAAAGATCGCAGGGATCCGATGTAAATGTATAGGCCATTTCTTTCAAAGAATCGATAAGCGAGGGATTATTTGAACGCATCATAAAAAGGGCATAATTGTTATAGACTGTACTGATAATAAGGCTATTGGGAGGTTTAGTATTTAGTATGTGCAATAGAAGGGAAAAATGTTTTTGCAATACCTGTGGCGCGATAAGGCTTTGTACATAGGAGGGGGTAATTGAGTAAAAATAGCTTTCGATTAAAGGATCGTAAAGGGGGGTAGCAATAAGGGTTTTCAATGTTGCTAGAGTCTCATATTGTTTGGTGATCATTCCTCCGTTAAAATCGTGCAAATCGTAAATGCTTTTTTTAAAAAATTGAAAGAGTTTTTTTCTTCCTTCAGCGATAGTTTTTCCTTCATTTATGTAAACATCGAAGAGATAGACCTCTTTAAGATAACGTTTATTTAAAATTCCACATACCTTTCTTTCTGTTTTTTTTATTATTATTTGAGTAGTGTTGGTAAATGTTGAATAGAGACTGTCCAATTTTTGAACGCGTGCTAAAATAACAGAGAAGTGAAAACTTGTATCAAATTGATTATGAAATTGGATGATAATGTAGGGGGGGGTATTGGGGTGTTTAAGCTCTTTGGACAGCATTAAAATATTGCGCATCGTCTCTTCTTCACTGTGATTAGATTTTGGAGCAGGTGTTTTTTGGATACATTTAATAATTTTTTTTGCCATTTTTCTTTTGAGACGCTTCACTTCTTCCGAAGTAAAGGGTTGAGAATTTTTATGTTTAATTTCTAAATAAAGGATACGAACTTGTTCTTTGCGCTGTTGTTTTGTAATAGGGCTACCTTCAACGAGTTGTATGTTTGAAAGCTCTTCTTGAATGGCACATAAAATTGTACTCTCTTCTAAAATTTCATAATCTGCAATGAGATTCACCCCAATGAGAAGGGCTAAAATAGGAACCGAAGTTTCTTTGTATTTAAGCCAAGTTTTTTGCAGTTTAAAGCTGATATGACGTTGATGGGGTTTTACTAGGATGTTATGTGTGATAGCTTTTTGAAAGAAGTAAAAATAAGAGAGTGTTTTGTTAAGATGGGTGAAAGAGCGAACTTTAGCGAATGCTTCATCGAAAATAAAGAGATAATTTTGGATCTCATCGAAGATTAAACCATCGAATTTTTGAGAATTTTCTGTCAGAAGAGGGAGAATATGATCCGGAATTTTATCTGGGAATTTTTCTTGTGTTGCTTTTAAGAGAATATGTTGCGTGTCATCGAAGATCGAATGGTGCAATTTTCGATAGGGGCGTTTTATTAAAGCGGATAAGTTTTCCAAAAGAATCATACCCTTTTTTTCAATGGACATTGCTTTGGAAAGTACAATCTTTCGTGCATGTTCTACACCAAGTGTAGTGAGACGAATTTCTTCAGAAAGCTTTGGGAAGTTATCTTGTGCAATGTGCAAATCGCGTGCACTTTCGATTTCAATAAAGAGTTCGGCAATATAAAAATGCAGATCGGGTTGTATGAGAAATTTGAAATTTAAAGAACGTGTCACTGTAATTGGCAAATGTTTTCCTGGTATGAGATAACAAGAGATTTGATCGGATAAAAACCGTCCCACTCCATGGGTATATTCTCCAGAAAAAAGGGCAACAATCGATACGGTGCAGGGAGGGGGTTCGACGGGAGACATAGTAATAATAGGAAGGGCATGACATAATTTTTGAAAACATAATTTTGTGGATATGAAGTGTGAAAATTCTTCGATTTCAAAAATCGATATAGATATCACCTCCTTTACCAGTTGTTCCATTGAGGCAACATAAGAGTCAAATCCCTGTTTATGCCCTTTGGGAGAAGGGAAACTTGATTTGATTTTTAAAATATCAATTTTCATAAATTTTACCCTTATTGATTTTGGCGGAGTTTAAATGAACTGAGCCAATGGGAGAGATGTATACACCCGATACATAGGGTTGTTGAAGAAGGGCCTCCTTCCAATGATAAATGGGGGCTATTGGCATCTCATCTATTAAAAGTTTTTCAGCTTCGAGCAAAGAGTGCATACGATTTGATGGAGATGCGATTATTGATTGATCTAAAAGGTCAATATAACGTACATTTTCCCATCCGGGATAATTTTTTGCGTTGGATTTGAATTTAAAACGATCAAATATATTCATCGCATCTGGATATTGAATAATCCACAGTGCATATCCAAGCTGATAATCTCGTTGCATCAATTTATCGAGATAAACCTTGTTTGTGTAACCTTCTAATTTAACACGAATTCCTAGCACGTTCATCCATTGGTGCTGTAGTGCTTGTACGACCTTTGTGTGAGTATCTCCGATTAAATAGACCAATGAAATGTTTTGTAAATCTTTTTTTTCTATGCCCAATTCTTCAAGTCCAAGTTTTAAATGCTCTTGCGCTTGTTCGATGTCTTGTTTAGGGAAGAATCCATGTACGCAATTTTTTTTTAAAAGAGGGGGGATAGGGTCAAAGGCGACCTCTTCATTTAGTTGAGTAATATGATTTACAATACCCTCTCTATCCATGGCATATGCAAAAGCTTTACGGATATGTACATTAGAAAAGGGAAAGGTATTTACATTAAAGGTGCAAAATGAAGTGGCTCCAAGTGGCATTGACTGAAAATCTTTGTGCTTTTTTATTTGAGAAAGAGCGTCTAAGGGAATAGAAGAAAAACGTGATCCTAGGACATCGATTTTCTGTTGCATATAGAGGTTTAAGGTTGTTGTTTCATCTTTGATAAAGGAGATCTGTACTCCATCGAGATCGATATGTTGTGCGTTCCAATACAAGGGGTTTTTTTCTAAAATCATACAATTATTTGGTTGATATTGTTGTATCATGAATGGGCCATTTGTAATTTCTTGTGAAAATCCTCTTTTATGTGGTACGGGAAAATAGATACAAAAAGAGATCAGATCTAAAAAATAAGAGATGGGATGTTCTAATGTCACTTCAAGAGTTTTGTCATTTATTGCCTTCACGCCTATTGCTTGATTAGAAAGTTCTCCTAGTTTTGCGGCTCTTGCATTTTTTATTGGGAAAAGAAGGAGAGAGTCGGGTGCGGGGAAATTGGGTTCCAATTGTGTTTTCCAAGCATACACAAAATCATGAGCTGTAATAGGATCTCCATTTGACCACAGTGCATCGCGCAAATGAAAGGTATACACTTTTTTGTCTTCTGAGATAGCGATCTCTTTAGCAAGAGCTAGCTCTGAATTTGAGAAAGGTGTCATGCGCGTAAGGCCTTCGAAAAGCATGAATTTACATGTAGTAGAGATAGGGTCTCCACCTTTGCGAGGGTCTAATGTAGCGGGGTCTTCAGAAAAATTCACCCGTAGAATGGTGGCAGATTTTGAAGGAGAGGAGGAGTGACAGCCATAAAAGAAGAGACACAAAACTGCAATAAATATTTTAATCTTCATTTTTCCCTATGCATTTTATATATAACTTTTTAGCATTATAAGTTATTACCAAAATATAAGATCTATAAGCCATGATAAGATTTATTGGCAAATAATTAAGATGAAATTTTTTCTTGTTTAAGAAAAGCTTTATGAAATTGAATATCTCCCAATGGGGAAATCATGACATTTTTGAGCTGAATATTTTGTATGTAAACGAGGTGATGATGGCAAATGGGTATAATAGGCATCTCATTTATAATGATTTTTTCAGCATGTTCTAATAGAATATTGCGTTCCTGCGATTTTTTATAAAATGATTGTTCGATCAATTGATTATAGTGGGCATTTTCCCAACTACTGTAATTACAAAATCCATTTTTTGTGTAAAATCTGTTTAAAAAACTCATTCGATCATGGTAGTGCCCAATCCATGACATCTGTGCGATCTGAAAATCTCGATTACGAAGTTTAGTTAAATGCGTTTTCAGTTCATGACATTTTATTTGTACTTCAACACCTAATACTTTTTTCCAAACACTCTGTAGGTAGAGGGCTAGATTGCGCTGTAATTCTGATGTGAAATAGTGATAGATAATAGTTGGGAGATCTTTTTGGGTAATACCGAGTTCTTGTAGTCCTAGATTAAAGTATTGTTTGGCAAGCTCTTCAGAATGATCGGTGAAAAGGGTTTGGGTAGAATTTTTTAAAATATGAGGCACCGGGCCTGTTGCTATTTCGTCAAATATAGTGATGTTGTTAACAATGTCTTTTCGATTAATAGAATAGGCAAATGCTTTACGAATATTTACATTATTGAATGGATAGGAGAGGGTATTAAAGGTGGAAATAGTTGTTCCAGCAATAGGGCATTTCTGTACATTTGATCTGTTATGTATCACATCCAATGGTAATGGCGAGATCGCGCCTCCAATCCAATCTATATACCCTTGTTCATACATATGAAAAGCGGTGGCTTCATCATTGATAATCATTATCTGAATTTCATCGAGCCCTACCATTTGTTTATTCCAGTAATAAGGATTTTTTTGTACCATCAATGTGCTGTTTTCTACCCAAGATTTTAGTATAAATGGTCCATTAAAGACTTTGGTCTGTCCTTGGCTGGGATGGGACACGACCTTTCTATAGGAGGGAACGGGGAAATAGGTGCAAAAGGCGGTAAGCTCTAAAAAATAGGGAGTAGGTTTGGTAAGCTCTACATATAATTGCGTGTCATTTATCGCCTTTACGCCTATCTGTTCTAAAGAGCATTGCCCCTGTTTTGCTCTTTCTGCATTTTTAATGGCGAAAAGAAGGGAGGCAGATCTTGATGGAAAGTTTGGGTGAAGCAAGTTTTTCCACGAAGCCTCAAAATCATGGGCTGTAAGAGCCGTGCCATCTGACCACATGCATTTTTTCTTTAAATGAAACGTATAACTTTTTTTATCTTTTGAGATATCTACTTGTTCTGCCACAGCCATAGAGAGGGTTCCATCTGGCTCTAATCGTGTTAATCCTTCATATAACATGAAGCTGAGGGCCTTTGTTACTGGATCGGTATGTTTGCGTGGATCTAATGAGAGAGGGGTATAGATAAAGTTGATACAAATTGATTGATTATTTTTTTTATGTGCCAAAGGGACAAGCTCTTTTTTTTGGCATGAAAAAGTAGCGATGGCGACAAGAAAAATATAGAGAAAAAAAGATTTCATAGGCGGCTCAATCGTTAGTTTCTCTTATTTTTATGAGATTGTGGGAGAATTTTTGGTGTTATGTTTTCCCATATATTTACAATACATTCCCACATATTTTGGTGTAAAAGGTATTGTTTTCCACTTTTTTCAAGATAGATAAGGGCTCCTGTTTCTATCATTAATCCTCCTAAAGCTCCTATTATTGCGATCGTTGCTGCTTGTGTGTAAGTGATTGAATAGTAAGACATATATCGCGATATCGTAGGTGT
>Ga0209568_1000964_pt1 | contig 10622 bp, 11 predicted proteins | sample WorMetOlspDAHAB2_FD_187406 | JGI IMG/M metagenome (GOLD analysis project Ga0209568, IMG submission 187406) | Marine gutless worms symbiont microbial communities from Max Planck institute for Marine Microbiology, Germany - Olavius sp. DAHAB.2... ...
CGGGTCATCTCCTGTACAGGGTCGCAGTGCCCTAAAAGACAATCCAGCCTGAAACCTATCCGCCTCTCCCAACACCTTATCAGAGCCAGGATGCTTGACCGTTCACCCCTCATTCATGCCATCTCCTACGTCTGAACTGCGATGGGTTCGATCGAGCCAGGCCGCCTAGCCTCCTCGATGCCCGCATACGATTTAACGGGCCCATAAAGCATGTGTCAATGCATTTTTTAATGTATGCATTAATTTTCCCTTGTGGTCCTCGTGAGTACCGCTTGCGTGGGCCGACGGGGTCAAGACGGCGAAGGGGTTCCGCGCTCAAGGTCACCGCAATGTTCGGCTAGAGTTGCTTCATTGGGGGAGCCTTGCCAGCCGCGTTCAGGTGGAGTTGGTCGAACCGCCTGGCGAGGCCCGCCAGACAATAAGGACGGCATGGATCCCTGTCCGCGGTCGAAATACGATTTCTTGACACATTTAGCGAATACATATAAGTATGCACAAAAGGCTGCGGCTTCGTTTGGTTTTGGCCGCCGAGCGTGCGCTACGCTCTCATGGGCGAGCAGTCGTTCGGCGGAAGCGAAAAGCCAAGAGCGGGTTACGCCGGCACCTGGGTTGTCGAACTCGGATTGATCGCCATGGATTCACCGAACGGGGCAACGACCGCACGGGCTACGCCGAACGGCGACGTGTCTCTTGCCGAGCAAGCGTACCAAGATCTCAAAGGCCAGATTCTGAAGAACAAGCTTCCGCCGGGGTATCAGGCTCTGGAACAGGACTTCACGCAGTTGCTGGGAATGAGCCGAACGCCGGTGCGCGAGGCGCTTATTCGACTTGAGAACGAGGGACTGGTCGAACTCTTGCCGCGCCGGGGCGCTCGCGTGCTGCCGGTATCGCCCGCCGACATGAAGGAAATCTATGAGCTGCTGACGACTTTGGAGCCCCAAGCGGCCGCCGGACTGGCCGAACACGGCGTCAACCCGGATGACCTCGCAGTTCTCGACGAAGCAACGACGACGATGGAGCGCGCGGTCAAGGAAAGGCGACTGGAGGAATGGGCAGAAGCGGACGACCGGTTTCACCGTTCCCTGATCGATCTTTGCGGGAACCGGCGTCTCGCCGACTTCGTGAAAACTCTTTATGACCAGGCCCACCGCGCGCGATTGGTGACGTTGTATCTTCGAAAGCTTCCCGTCGCTTCGACCCGCGACCACCGGAAAATCGTGAATGCGATCGGGGATGGAGATCCGGCGGCAACCCGGCGGATCTTCAAAGCGCATCGGGAACGGGCCGCCAAGGAACTGCTCGAGATCCTCAATCGGCACCACTTGAGTAACCTTTGATCGCACCCGGCTAATGCGCGCCCTTCCTGCTTCTCGCAGATTTCGCCCCCTCAATCCGACGTGGGTGAGGCGTTGAGCCGTTCCACGAGGTGCGCGTCCGCGCGCCGATCGAACTTCAAAACGTTCTGAAATCAATCCTCTAGGCGTCCGTGTTCGCGATCTTGTGACGAGCGGTGCATTTTCTCTTGACACACTGAACGCATACAATAATGTATACATTAATAAATGCATCCATGTGCGCGTTGTTTCGTGCGCAAGACGGAGAGGAGGCGCATCGACCATGTCCGAAGCTTTGCAGCGGCATTCCGTGCCTCCCACAAACCAAGAGTGCCCGACGCCTTCGAGCTTGGAGCGCTTGGGCGCGACCCTCTATCGGCACGACTGGTCAGCTCCGGACGAGTGGGTCCGTGCTTTTCACGAGATCGCGGAACTCTCGGACGAGCAGATCGATCACCTGGTGACAGCGTCCCACGACCGGTTCCGCCTCGCCGACTAGGGCAGTGTCCCAAAGAGGGGCGGCGGATCAGCGTCCACCGCGGATCAACGGAGCCCACGTGCTCCATGGGAGGCAAAAGAAGATGGCATCGAGTTCCGACCTTCGCATCGCCGTCGTCCCGGGAGACGGGATCGGCCTTGAGATCATGGACGGCTGCCTGCAGGTCCTTCACGCCGTCCAAAAAAGGGTCGGCGGCTACACGCTGTCCTACCGGCCGTACCGGATCGGCGCTGCGTTCTATCGCGAAACCGGTGTCGACATGACCGACGAGGACTTCGAGGCGATGGGTGAAGCCGAAGCAATTCTGCTCGGCGCCATTGGTGATCCGGCGATCCGTCACGCTGACGGCACGGAGATCTCTCCGCACCTCCGGATCCGCACTCAGTTCGAACTGCGTACGGGCCTCCGACCTGCGAAGGCATTTCCCAACACCCCGCAGCGGCTTTCGGACCCGCGCGCCGCCGAGATCGACTTGGTCGTCGTTCGCGAGTCGACCGAAGGTCTCTTCCATACCGCTCTCACGGGTAACGTCATCGACGACCACGCCGCCACCGAAACCATGATGATCACCCGCCCTGTCTGCGAACAGCTGTTCGACGAAACGTTCGCGCTCGCTCGCCGGCGGAAGTCCCGGGGCGGCATTGGGAAGGTGACTTGCGTTGACAAGGCCAACGTGTTCAAGGCGATGGCCTTCTTCCGGAAGATCTTCGACGAACGCGCCGCCAAGAACCCGGACATCGACGTCGGCTACAGCTACGTCGACGCCCAGGCCCTCGACTTCATCCGTCGTCCCTGGGATTTCGATGTCCTCGTCATGGAGAACATGTTCGGCGACATCCTTTCCGATCTGACCGCCGCCTTGGTCGGCGGTATGGGCATGGCTCCGTGCGGCGAGCTCGGCCGAAACCATGCCATGTTCCAACCGGCACACGGCAGCGCCCCCGACATCGCTGGCCAGGACAAGGCCAATCCGACCGCGATGTTCCTCTCGGCAGCAATGATGCTCGACTGGCTCGGGGACCGGCATGACATTGATGCCATGACGGAGGCCAGCCTTGTTCTCGAGGCTGCGGTCCGCGAAGGCTTCGCGACCGGTCAGGTCCAGCCGATGGAGTTCGGCGGACCGCACGGCATGTGCGCCGCGACGCGGGCCATCGTCGACATCATCGAGCACGCGTCGCCTCCCAACGTGCACGCGAGTGGAGGAAACTGAGATGCCGCTAATACTCGGCTGCATCGCCGACGATTTCACCGGCGGCACGGACCTTGCTCTGACGTTGGTGCGCGGCGGCATGCGCACGGTGCAGGTGATCGGCGTGCCGGCGCTGGACGCGCCGCTCCCCGAGGCCGACGCCATCGTCATCTCGCTGAAGTCCCGCACCAACCCGGCCGCTGAGGCGGTCGCCGACTCGGTGGCCTGCGCCAAAGCGCTCGTGGCGGAGGGTGCGCGCCAGCTGTTCTTCAAGTACTGCTCGACATTCGACTCCACCGACGAGGGAAACATCGGACCGGTCACCGAAGCCCTGTTGGACCACCTGAACGCTCCGATGACGTTGGCCTGTCCGGCGTTCCCCGAGAACGCCCGAACGGTCTATCAGGGCCATCTGTTCGTCGGCACCGTTCCGCTCGACGAAAGCCCGCTCCGCAACCACCCGCTGACGCCCATGCGCGATGCCAATCTCGTGCGCGTGCTGCAGAAGCAGACCGGGCTGCCGGTCGGTCTGGTGCCGTTCGCCGATGTCGATCGTGGACCAGATGCGATCGCCAGGGCTTTAGCGGCGGCCGGACGGGACGGCACGCGCATCGCCATCGTCGATGCACTGACGGACGGCCATCTCCGTGACATCGGAACGGCCGCCGCATCGTTCCCGCTGATCACCGGTGGTTCTGCCGTCGCTCTCGGTCTCCCCGACAACTTCCGGGACCAGGGCTTGCTGACGACGACAGACGCGACCGCCGATTTCAATGCTCCCGCCGGCGCGAGCGCGATCATCGCTGGAAGTTGCTCGGCAGCGACGCGTGAGCAGTTGGCCCGTGCAGCGGCCGCTGGGTTGCCCGTGTTCGCCGTGGACGCGGTCGAGTTGGCCGAAGGACGGTTAACCGCTGCCGAAATCATCGCCTGGACGCGGCAGCAAACAACGGACCGCCCCGCCGTCGTCGCCTCCAGCGCTGACCCCGGCGTCATCGAGGCCGTGCAGGCGCGGTTCGGGCGCGACGAGGCCGGCACGATCGTCGAAGACACCTTTGCGGAGGTCGCCCGCGGCCTCGTTGCCGACGGCGTGACCCGCTTGATCGTCGCCGGCGGCGAGACGTCGGGCGCCGTCGTTGCCGCGCTCGGTGTCGGCGCCTTGGCCATCGGACCGGAGATCGATCCCGGCGTGCCCTGGACCCGGTCGATGGACGGGCCGCCGCTGGCGCTGGCCCTCAAGTCCGGCAACTTCGGCGCGCCCGACTTCTTCCTCAAGGCCTGGGAGATTCTGCGATGAGTCCGGAGACCAGGGCCCGGGATGCCGTCTGCGCCGCGGGCCGCTCGCTGTTCGAGCGCGGCTTCACCTTCGGCAGCACCGGCAACATCAGCGTCCGGCTCGACGACGGCGGCTGGCTGATGACTCCAACGGGCACGACCATGGGCACGCTCGATCCGGAGCGCCTTTCGCACCTCGATGATCAGGGCAATCTCCTCGCCGGCGATAGACCGACCAAGGAGTCGTTCCTGCACATCGCCATGTACCGAGAGCGCCCAAAGGACCGCGCCGTCGTCCACCTGCATTCGACCCATTCGGTGGCAGTCAGTTGCCTCGACGGGATCGATCCGGCCGACGTGCTGCCGCCGATCACTGCCTACTACATCATGCGGGTCGGCGCGTTGCCCCTTGTACCGTACTTTCCGCCCGGCGATCCCGACCTGGCCGGTGCCGTTGGCAAGCTCGCCGGCAAGCACCATGCCGTGCTGCTCGCCAACCACGGGCCGGTGGTCGCCGGCACCAGTCTCGACAACGCCGTCCAGGCCACCGAGGAATTGGAGGAGACGGCCAAGCTGTTCCTGATGCTGAGGGGCATGGCGACCCGCCTGTTGACACCCGAGCAGGTCGCCGAGCTCCGCCGTCGTTTTGGTTGACCAAAAAGGGGAAGCCACCGTGTACGCCGTCACCGTCACCTTCGACGTGATACCCGAGCAGGCGGACGCGGTCCGCCAAGCCGTCGTCATGCAGGCTGAGAACTCGGTCAACAGAGAGGATAAAGTGCCGCCGATTCGACGTCTGCGCCGATCCCGAACGGCCCGGAGTGATTTTCCTCTACGAGATCTACGACGACGCAGCCGCCTTCCAGGAGCATCTGGCAAGCACCCACTTCAAGGCCTTCGATGCGGCGGTGAAACCGTGGCTGACCGGCAAGACCGTCCAGACCTGGGAGGTCATCGCCAGCCCGGAGTAGGGTGCGTCGCGGCCGGATACGGCAGGTCGCTACTGGCGCAGCATTCGGAACGGTCGGGTCCGGCCTTGGACCCTTGATTGCCGAGTCCCAAACCACGTACGGTCGTGTTATGGGCTTGGCGCTTTCGACAATGACCACGGCCGATACTGGCACTCCGGTGACCGCACGGCCGATTCGTATGGGGCGCCTCCGATGACATCGGACCGCGCCTGGACCGCCGAACACGTGTTGTCGAGCCTCCGGCGGGCCGCGGGCCGCAGCGTCTTGGCGATCCTGTTGGTCGTCGGCGCCGGGGTAACCGGGGCGTCCGCCGCAGCGACCATCGACGCGTTCTTCGGCAGCTACGAAGGCAAGAGCATCTCCGCCAACGGCGAAGGGCTCAGCAAACGGGACCTCGGCGTCGAGATTTCTTCCCTCGACCGCGGCTTCCGGCTGGCCTGGACGACGGTGAAACACCGCGCCGACGGCAGCGCCCAGCGGAAGTCCTACACCATCGATTTCCGCGCCACCCGCCGGGCCGGGGTCTACGCCTCCGCAATGCGGACCACCAAATTCGGCAGCCGCGTTCCCCTCGACCCGATGAAGGGCGAACCCTTCGTCTGGGCGCGCCTGCACGGGCAGACGTTGACCGTCTATGCGCTGCACATCGACGACAACGGCGTCTACGAAATGCAGGTCTACGACCGCACGCTGACGGACGCCGGCCTCGATCTCGAGTTCAACCGTTACCGGGACGGGGAGAAGCTGCGCACCATCAGCGGATCGCTGGTCCGAACGGCGCGCTGAGGCCAAGAGGGCGAAAAAGAAAGGGCCGGCGGACCGGCCCGAGTTGGTGCTGTTTGGGAAGGGAGGGCGCGCCGAAATGGCGTGCCCAACCGTTGCGACTCTGCACCGTGCGTGAAGGGTGCGAAGTGATGGCCATCACAGCCGGGGTGTGATGACCGTCACACCCGCGCGGCGTGTATGTCCGTGGGCGTGTTGTCAGGATCCGAGGAGGTGGACAGGCGCCGATTCGCCTTCCGACGTGCGGCCACAGGTTCGCTCCGCAGCGTCCAGGACCTCGGCCACCCGCTCGTGTCCAACGCCCATGAAAAACTCGCCGCCGGGGGCGAGGCGCATGTTCGGCCCATGCTGGCACTTGCCGAAGCAGCAGATGCGCTCGACGACCACGGCGAGGCCGCGTTCGGCGACGCCCCGCTCGATGGCGTCGGCGATACTTTCGCTTCCGCGCGCCGCGCAGCTTGCCTGGCCCGCACCATATCGCCGGTTGACGCAGACGAGCAGTTTGGTCGGGGTGTTGTCGGACACGGATGACCTGGCGGTGGGGACGGTCGGGTAGCGCTCCCGTGAACGTAGGTGCCGCCGCGGCATCGATCAATGGTTTCGGTGGTCATGGACGGCTGGCGATGCCTGCCCCAGAATGCGTCGGCGGCCGGAGCAATGTTGGAGGACGACTAGGATGGCAGGAAGCGAGAAGAATTATCGGCAGCTCTTGTCCCAGCGGCACTTCCTGGGAGAAATCGACCAGGGCATCCGGCTCGCCAATCGCGAGATCATCCACGCGGCCATTCCGCAGCTGACCCAGGACGATCTGCTCACGTTGGCCATCATGGTCGGCCGGTTGCGGGCGCGGTATCTCGATGCCGCCCTGCACCTGACTCGTGGCGATGAGGACACGGTTCCGGACGACTCGACGATCACCGACCTCCGTCAGCGGCGCGAGGCGTTCGAGGAGGCGCGGGCAGGGTTCGACGCCTTGCTCGAGGCCATCGACCGGGGATACCTCGACATCAGCTAGAAGCGGTCCGCGCCACCGGAAATGCCCACGCGCTGACCACATAGATCGCCACGGCGGCGATCACCACCGTCGTGAATCCCAAGTGTACCGCGAGGACCATCGCCAATACGGCGCTGACCACGGACGCACAGCCGTTGATACCCCACGCCCACGGAACCAACCGGGGAGCCATCGCGGCCGTCGCCGCCAGCCCGAGGGGAAACGGCATGCCCATCAACAGGGCGAGCGGCGCAACGGAGACCACGGCAACGGCGATCCGCGCAGCCGTCTGCATGGCCGCGAGCCCATCCGACACCGCCGGCAACACCGCAACATAGAGGACGGCCAGCACCGCGATCCCGGCGACGGCGGCGCGGGCAAGGATGCGGCGTCGCTCGGGCTGTCCCGCCGACAGCCGTTGGGCCAAGCCGGCTCCGATACCGGCGAAGACGAGGAACGACGCCAGCACCACGGACACGGCGAACAGGGGATGGCCGAGGATGACCTGGAACTTCTGGATGAAGGCGATTTCGATGAACAGGAAGGCGAGGCCGAGTCCGAGGAAATAGGCGACGACGCGTCCCAGCGGCGCCCCAGCCGCCGGCGCGGTCGAAACAGGCCGCGCGCGGCGGATGGCGGCCAGCGGCAACAGGATGAGCACACCGCCGACGACGATCGCCTGGGCAAGCGTCGCCAGCAGGATCGGGTAGCCCCATTCGATGAGGCCGAGACCGGCGCGCTGGCCGCCGGTCAGCAGCTCGATCAGGCCGCGTCCCTTGAGGAACAGGAAGAAGTAGGGCCGGTCATCCGTGGTCGGCGATACGTCGAACTTGTAGCGCGCCAGGAAAGCCGTGCGTCCGTCGTTCGAACCGAGGAGTGCCGCGGCGGCATCATGGAGATAGGGCCGGTCGAGGACGTTGAAGCGATTGGCGTCTGCGGCATCGAGACCGGGTACGTACGCCAGATCAAAGCCGCGCTCTGCGCAGAACCGGCGGATGGCCGCGATCTGCTCGGCGGTGAACGGATCGGCGGCGACCAGGAGGGTGGTCGTTTGCCAGCCGCGGATGAGCGCCAGGACGGCGCCCGGGTTCTCGACGCCCCGCTGTCGAAGGGCATCCACGGCGGTGGCGAGCAGCCGGATCCCATCCCGCGGCGGCGCCTTCAACCAGCGGGTCAGCGCCAGGATCCCGCCGGGTGCCAGGCGGTCGAGATAGGCGTCCACCGCTTCGATCGTGTAGAGCGTGCTCTCGCTCAGGGAATGAAGGCCGGCGCTGGCCGTGGTGAACGAGTCCAGCAGCGAGATCTGGATGAGGTCGAAATGCTCCTGGCTGCGGGCGACGAAGCTCCGCGCTTCGGCGACATGGACGCGGACGCCGGGAGGCTCGAACACGGGCCCGGCGAACGCGGCGAAATCCCGGCGAACGAGGTCGACCATCTGCGGGTTCACCTCGACCGCGTCGACACTCCGGGCGCCATGGGAGCGGGCGAGCAGCACGTCGGCGCCGCCGCCGGCACCGAGCACCAGGACCCGCGGTTCCGCAAGCAGGTGGTAGGGCAGGGCCGCGGTCTGTGCATCGAGGTAGCGGAGGGGGGCGGCGTCCCCAGTGAAGCGGGTGATGGCCGTCATCGCCCCACCATCGGTGAACACGGCGAGCTGTTCCGGCGGCTCGGTGTCGGCGGCCAGGCTCATGCCCGGCGCGTGCCGCCACGGAACGTCGGGGCTGCGGACGACGGTGAGAAGCCCGAGGGGACTGGAACGCTCGGCGACGATCTCCGCGCCGGGGACGGTGAGGGCGCGGGCGAGGCCCTTGAAGGGTGACGGTTGCGGTTTCACCAGATGGTCCGGAAGCGCGGCGATGACGATGGCGGCGACGGCGAACACGGCGACAGAAGCCGTCCGGCGGACGCTTGCGGACATGGCCGCAACCACCGCCGAAGCCAGGGCCAGAATCGCCACAGCCTTGACGCAAACCTCGACGGGGGCGGCGAACAACACCGCGACGATCGCGGCCGCGCCGGCGCCGGCGCCGATCAGGTCGCTTCGGTAAACGCGGCCAACGCCCTCGCCGGCTCGGCTGACCGCGAGACCGATGGCCATGCCGGCGAACAGGAACGGGACGGCCAGGACCACGTAGACGACCGCAAGGTACGCCAGCTGGGCGCGGTCCCAGGGAAGCTCCGGCATGTTGAGCGGCACGAGCCCGGCCACCCAGAGGCTCGCCGGGACGGTGGTGCCGAACGCCGCCGCCAGCATGGGGAACGCGGCGCCGAACCGGGCCAGCAGCCATCTCCGCGCAAATACCAGCACCGTGCCGCTGGCACCGTATCCCAGCAGCGCCAGGCTGATCACCATGTGGGCGAAATGATGCCATTGGGCGATCGAGAACACACGGAGCAGCAGGATCTCGAACGCCAGGGCCGAGGCCGACAGCCCGGCAATCGCGGCGATAACGGCGACCGATGGTCCGTCTCGGCCCAAATCCGGCCCTGCCTTGGTCTCGGGATCGGACCGCACGGCGGACCCCGCCCGGCCGTCAGTGTCCGCCGGTCAGCGGCACGAAGCGCACGGGCAGCAGGTGGCGGGTGGTGATGGTGCCGTCGTCCGCCTTGTCGATGCGCAATAGCTGCTGAACAAGGAACGGGCCGCCGACGGGAATGACCATGGTGCCTCCGGGTTTGAGCTGGTCGATCAGCGGCGGCGGCACATGGCTGGCCGCGGCGGTGACGATGATCGCATCGAAAGGCGCGTGCTCCGGCCAGCCATAGTAGCCATCGCCCTGCCGGGCGGAGACGGTGTCGAACCCCAGCTCGGCGAGCGTCGATGCGGCCCGATCCGCCAGTTCCGGCACGATCTCCATGGTGTAGGTGCGGGCGGCCAGCTTTCCGCAGATGGCCGCCTGATAGCCGGACCCCGTGCCGACCTCCAGCACCGTCTCATCCCCCTGGAGGTCGAGGAGTTCGGTCATCAGGGCGACAATGTAAGGCTGCGAGATGGTCTGCCCGTAACCGATCGGCAAGGGCCGGTCCTGATAGGCAAAGCGTTCGATCTCATCGGGGACAAACCGGTGACGCGGAACCGTCGCCATGGCTTCGAGGACCCGGTCCGAGATGCCGGGTCGGCCGCCGACCGGCCCGACCTCGTTGGCGATGGCGCGAATGGTTTCGACCATGTCCCGGCGGGCCCCTTCGGCCCAATCTTGTGCCGTCGCCGACAGGGAGAAAAAGGCGATCGCGACGGCGACGACAGCGGCAAGGGCATGCCGGTAGGCGAGGGGGGACCACCGCATCGACAAATTGGCATACCGTTTGCACTCTAACGATTGGTAGCTTCGGTGGCCCGGCGCGCCCTCATCCTCCCCCCCAAAGCAAGTCGCCGGGCCACCGAGTTGCCTCCCGAGGCCAAGACTCGAGCGAGGTCTGCGGAAACGCTGGGCCTCTTCTTTTTTTTCGGGAATTATATACGATTTTAGCCGTAAATGTCTTATCGTATTGAGTTATATTGATATTTAGCCTCTTGACACAGCGCTGCGGTATTCCTACAATTCTAGCCATGAGAAAGAATAACAAGCCAGAGATC
>Ga0209568_1000965_pt1 | contig 10617 bp, 13 predicted proteins | sample WorMetOlspDAHAB2_FD_187406 | JGI IMG/M metagenome (GOLD analysis project Ga0209568, IMG submission 187406) | Marine gutless worms symbiont microbial communities from Max Planck institute for Marine Microbiology, Germany - Olavius sp. DAHAB.2... ...
TGGTTTGCGTGGACTTGTTTTGATCCCCTCTCCCCGGCCCTCTCCCGGAGGAAGAGGGAGTATAGCCTATTAGAGCGCCAAACCCACTGCCAGTGGCAATGGTTCCATTTAAACCTTAACCATTACCCAGTTCGGAACGCCACAGAGGGCGTTCCCTACAGCAAAATCAAGCGAAATGATGTACTAGACCTTCGATGTCAAACGGTTGGCCGACAATTCCGCCATGTCATCTCTCCCGAGCTCGAAGTACCTTCTCTGGATCGTACTGTCCTTCAAGGAGATGGTCATGCTTTCCAGATTTTTGGGACTCAAGACATGGAGCGGCTTGCGGTAGTAGGTCTTCCCGTCGAGCTCGATGGAAGTCTTGCCGATTTCTTCGAGCATGCGGTTGATGCGATTGGCCTCCGTAAAGACCTTGATGTTGGGCAGGCTCAGCTGGATGTCGCTCACCAGGAGATACATATCGATGCTGTTCAAAGGCAAAGTGAACACCTGGGTCGCATACAGCTTCTCGAGCGCCTCATGGTAGTCGTAGTCGGTAAAGTCGACGGCGATGATCTCATCCACTTCCGGGTCTTCGAACATAGTCCTCAGGGGGGTGTTATCCATGTATCCACCTTCCAGATAGAACTCGTCGTCGATCTCGATCGCCTTGAAATAAGGGATGGTGGTGATGCCGGCCAGAAACACGTCCATGAAGCGGTCCAGCGTACCTGGGTCGATTGCGGACAGGATGTCATTGATTCGGAACGATCTCCCCTCACGTCGCGTCAGGTTGGTGGTGAAGATATCCCAGCTCACGGCAGTCAGGTTCCGGCTCAGAATCTCCTGTCTGGCGGGTTGATCCAGGGTCAGGGAGCTGCGGCAACTGTCCTTGTCGACGGTGAACAGGTAGGAGCCGTTGGGGAGCAGGGAAGGCCGCAGACCCAGAAAGTTTTTGAAGACGTGAAAGATATCCTCCACGCTCAGGCGCATGGTCCGAGTGAGGACCGGCGGTAGCTCCTCTTTCTCCTGATCCCAGAGAAGGTAATCTAGGGCGATGTTGTTCCCCGAGCTGGTGGAGGCGATATGGGATACCGAGACCCCGTTCTGCCGTAACCAGACCAACGCCCCTTCCGTATAAAAACTTCTGTAGCCGCCGCCGGAGGCGACGAAACCGTACTTTTTCATGACTGTTCCTACCTTGTTTGTCATCCGGATTGCAGTGCCTGCACCGGATCGAGCCCATCATTCGCATGTTCCGCGATTCGAACGTGCGGTTCGGATGGCCGGTCGGCTGAGCCATCAGAACCAACGAAAATTTTGCCCACAAAGGGTAAGGTTACCTCATCATAGTACATGACGTTGCCGATTTATTATCTGTTGCAGCGCTTCCTCCTGAGTCCTCGGGGTGTCCCTCGGATTACGGCTGCCGACGCTTCCCATGCGTTTGAACTTCGGAGGTTTGCCGTTGGAGCAACGCAAGCGACTGAGATATTCCCTCTCTCCCTTCGACATGACAGGTAGACAGCAATCCTGGAGCACGAGGGGATCATAGTAGAGAAAGCGGAAGAGTCTGCCGTCCGGATAGCGAGCCGTGAGGAGTTGGCGGAAATGCCTGCGGAGGATACGGAAATCGTCGTTGGCCTGGGCCAGAATGCCTCAACGGCTCCCCACGCCCTGTATCAACAGCAGCTCAATAAAGAGAACGGCTGTAACCATCGGTTACTTCCACCGTACCGGAGCCCGAGCCAGGTCCCGATCAGGCATCGGTCACAGGACCCCCGCCTTACGGGCACTCGCTATCAGACCGTCCAATCCCGGCAGACCGCACTTGTGGCCGGCCAGTGCATTGCAGTGGTCGAGAAGTGCCGGCGGGGCGAGCCCGGCGAGCAGACCATCGATTACCGCGGCGTTGAAGACATCCCCGGCCCCCAGGGTATCCCTGACCAGCGGTGGTCGATGGGCAGGCGCGAAGCAGATTTCCCCATCGCGGGGCTGGGCATAGGCCCCCGCCTCGCCCCAGGGCAGAATCAACAGCTCGGCGTCCGTGTGCCCCCACTGGTCGCACAGAAAGCGTCGCGGGTCCGCATACCCGCGGCTCCGGGCATAGTGGCGGGAGAAAATCAGGACATCCGGTCCCATGAGCAGGGCCTCGATCCCGGGCCTCGGCTTCTCGACCTCCAGCGAGACCCCAAGCTTCGGGAAGCGCCGGACGCAATCCCTTAGCATGGCCGCGGTTTCCCTGGCATCACGGCCCTCGAAGTGCACCCAGTCATAGCCGGCGAGCCGGATCCGGGCGAAGTCGGCCGCCGCCAGCTCGGGTAGATCACGATAATGGATGATGGTGCGGCTGCCGTTGGCCCGGCTCAGGATTGCGTAGGAGGTGGGTGTGCTGCCGTGCGGGTGGAGAACACAGGCCCCGGTGTCGATGCCGCGGCGATCCAGGTCCTCAAGGACCCACGCGCCCTCGGCATCCCTGCCCAGGGTCCCCGCCCAGGCGCAGGTATGGCCCAGCTGGCGGAGCACCGCCAGGGTATTGGCGGCATTGCCGCCCCGGACGATACGGCGATCCAGTGCACGCAGCTCCGTGTCCTCCGTCGGATAGGCCACCACCTCATTGATGATATCCAGGGCGGCGACACCCACCGCCAGAATACGTCGGGGCCGCTCAGTCATGGCGCACCGGTCGAAAACCAGCACGGGAATACCGAAGTACCGATAACATGGGAATCATTTTTTTGGGGACCTATAGACGTGACTAGCCACGGAGGGCGGTGTTTTCCTTTGCAGCCCGGATGAAATCCGCAAGTTTGGTAAAACTCCCTTCAATCCGACCCCACCCAAGTCTCTTGCCATGGTTTTGGCTAGCGATGTATATAGGTCCCTTTTTTTGTCGCAAACGGGTAGTGGGCGATATTCAAATGGAACCCCGATCACCAGCCGGCAATAATTCGGTATTATAGCGGTGCAGGAAGCGTTTTAAACAGCGCTCATGCTGTCGACAGGGCCCCCGAAAAACAAACCTTGCAGAAACAAAAAGAAGGGAAGGAAACAAGCTGCTATTGGCGATGTTTCAATTCAAACCTTAACCACTATCGACGGCTTAACTCGATGGCGTTGATTGTCAGGTCCCTCACCATGTCCAACTCGGTAGCCCAGCTCCCGCAACCCCACCCGCTCTCTGTCCGGGAGTACTTCCGCATGGGAGAGGCGGGGGCCTTGGATCCCGAGGCGCGTATCGAGCTGATAGAAGGCGAGCTTTTCGACATGTCCCCCATCGCCCCCCCACTCCGGTAAGGTCAACCGCCTCAACCGGCTCTTCTCCCGGATCATCGGCGACCAGGCCATCGTCTCGGCACAAAATCCTACGGTGCTCGGTGACCTCTCGGCCCCCCAACCGGACCTGGCATTGCTGCGCCGGCGAGAGGATTTTTATGAGCAGGCCCATCCGGGACCGGAAGACATCCTGGTGCTGGTCGAGGTGGCGGACAGCAGCCTGGCCTACGACCGTGACCGCAAGCTACCCCTCTATGCCCGCTTCGCAATCCCGGAAGTCTGGCTCGTCGATGTGCCGGGCAAGGCACTGATTGTGCATCGGGACCCGGAGAACGGGGCGTATCGAACGCGGTTTCGGGTGCAAGACCTATCGCGTGTCGACATCGCCGCGCTGCCCGGCATTGCGTTGGATCTGCGGTCGCTGTTCTGAACTCACAAACCGAGGAAGTAGGATCATAGCGGCAATGCAAACGATCGATCGGATTGCACTGGTCATGGATTTCGGCGGCACCAGTCCTTACCTGGGCCAGATGCAGCTGCGCCTTTCAGAGCTGCTTCCGCGGTTCCCGGTTATCGACCTGGTCTCCGATCTCGCGCCTTTCCGTGCCGATCTGGCCGCCTATTTCCTGCCCGCCCTGGTGCGGGACATGCCGGCCCGTACTCTCTATCTCTGTGTGGTGGACCCCGGCGTCGGCGGCGAACGTTCGGCGCTCGCCATCGAGGCCGATGGGGATTGGTACGTCGGCCCGGACAACGGGCTGCTGGCGCTGGTCACCCGGCGTGCGGGCAAGGCACGGGTCCTGCGGGTGGATTGGCGCCCCGAGGTGCTGTCGCCGAGCTTCCATGGCCGGGACCTGTTCGCGCCCGTTGCGGCCATGTTATGCACTGGCAGCGGGGTCCCGCGCTGCACCGAGCTCGATAAGGCCACATTGATCGGAAACGATTGGCCGCACCAGCTCGCCAAGGTGATCTATGTGGATGGATACGGCAACCTGGTCACCGGGATGCAGGCCTCTGACCTGGCCAAGGACTCACGAGTACGGGTCGACGGACGGGAAATCGCGTATGCGCGTACCTTCTGCTCAGTACCTCCGGGACAGGCCTTCTGGTACGAGAACTCCTTCGGTCTGGTCGAGCTGGCCATCAATCAGGGGAATGCGCACCATCTCCTTGGACTCGACCCCGGAGCCCAAGTCGAGATCTCCCGGCATTCCTCGTAACCCGAAACGAAAAAACCGGGCATATGCCCGGCTCCTGAGTTGCGTTTGAACGCGTGTGGCAATTCGCCGCGTCAAATCAATCTCCGTCGTCCTCGACGGACTCCGGGAGCGGACGGTCCACCAGCTCCACATAGGCCATGGGGGCCGCGTCTCCGGCGCGAAAGCCGCACTTCAAGATACGCAGGTATCCGCCGGGGCGGACCTGGTAACGTGGGCCCAGCTCGACGAAGAGCTTGCCGACGACCGCCTTGTCGCGCAGACGCGCAAAGGCCAACCGCCGCTTGTGCACGGAGTCGGTCCTGGCCAGGGTAATCAGGGGCTCGGCCACCCGTCGCAGCTCCTTCGCCTTGGGTAGCGTGGTCTTGATGAGCTCATGGCGAAACAGCGCGTTGGCCATGTTTCTGAACATGGTGTCACGGTGCGAGCTGGTACGATTGAGATGCCTTCCGGCTTTGCGATGACGCATGGGTTCTTCTCGAATCTATTTGACGACGAACTCGTCGACATTCTCCGGCGGCCAGCTCTCCAGTCGCATGCCGAGGGACAGGCCGCGGGTGGCAAGTACGTCCTTGATCTCGGTAAGGGATTTCTTCCCGAGATTCGGGGTCTTGAGCAGCTCGACCTCGGTGCGCTGAATCAGGTCCCCGATCAGATAGATGTTCTCCGCCTTGAGGCAGTTCGCCGAGCGCACGGTGAGCTCCAGATCGTCCACCGGCCGCAGCAGAATCGGGTCGACCGACGGCTGTTGCGGCATATTCTTAGCGCCCTCATCGACGGGCGAGACACCTTTCAGGACCACGAAGCTGGAAAGCTGGTCCTGCAGAATGGCCGCCGCCCTCTGGATCGCCCCTTTCGGATCGATGGTGCCGTTGGTCTCCAGGTCGATCACCAGGCGGTCCATGTCAGTCCGTTGCTCGACGCGGGCGGATTGGACGTCGACGGCTACCCGGCGCACCGGACTGAAGGAAGCATCCAGGGGTAGCTTGCCGATAGGACGCTCGTCTCCCGCCTCGAGCTCGCGCTGGGTAGCCGGCTCGTAACCGAGACCGCGGCGCACGGTCAGGGTCATGCTGAGCTCACCCTCGCCGGTAAGGTTGGCGATGACCAGCTCCGGATTGGCAATCTCCGCGGTGTGATCGAGGGTGATGTCACCGGCGGTTACCGGCCCCGGTCCGCGTTTGGAGAGCGTGAAGGTCGCCTCGTCCTTGCCGGCGAGGGAAACGGCAACCTCCTTGAGGTTGAGCAGGATTTCCAGGACGTCTTCCTGGACCCCTTCCAGCGTCGTATACTCATGGAGCACACCCTGAATCTCCACCTCCGTAACCGCACAACCGGCGATCGAAGAGAGCAGGATGCGGCGTAGCGCATTGCCCAGGGTATGGCCGAAACCGCGTTCGAGCGGCTCCATCGAGATACGCACGTGACTGCGTCTCCCATCGACCTGATCGACCTTTACGATACGCGGTTTGAGAAAGTTGCCAACAGTATCAGTCATGCAAGGACCCCCTGCGTTTCCTTACTTGGAGTACAACTCCACAATAAGTGATTCGTTGATCTCCGACGGCAGATCCTCGCGGTCCGGGACCCGTTTGAAGACCCCTTTCAGCGCATTGGTGTCGACCTCGATCCAATCCGCGAATCCGTATTGCTCGGCCAGGGCAATTGCATTCTGGATGCGAACCTGCTTCCTGGCCTGCTCCCGGACTTCGATCTGATCCGCCTCACTGACCTGAAAGGAAGGCACGTTGATGCGCTGACCATTGACCAGTATGCCCTTGTGACTCACCAATTGCCGCGCCTCCGCGCGGGTGGATCCGAATCCCATCCGGTAAACGACATTGTCGAGGCGGCGCTCGAGCAGCCGCAACAGATTCTCACCGGTGGCACCCTTGGCACCGGCCGCCTGCTTGTAGTAGTTGCGAAACTGCTTCTCCATGACGCCATAGATGCGGCGTACCTTCTGTTTCTCGCGCAGCTGCAGGCCATAATCGGAGATCCGGCGCCGTCTTTCGCCGGCCTGACCCGGAACCTTCTCCAGATTGCACTTGGTATCCAGCGAACGGGCGCGACTTTTTAACGCCAGGTCAGTACCTTCGCGCCGCGCCAACTTACAGGTAGGACCCGTGTACCTTGCCATGTTCTTAAAACCTATTGCATTGCACAACGGGTGCTATACGCGCCGCTTCTTCGGCGGGCGACAACCATTGTGAGGGATCGATGTGACGTCCGTGATGCTCGCAATCCTGAAGCCGGCGTTATTGAGCGCCCGCACCGCCGACTCCCGACCGGGCCCAGGTCCCTTGACGTTGACGTCCAGGTTCTTCAGCCCGAATTCCTTGACCGCCTGACCGACCCGGTCCGCCGCTACCTGAGCCGCGAACGGGGTACTCTTTCTAGAGCCACGAAAGCCGGAGCCACCGGCGGTCGCCCACCCCAGGGCATTCCCCTGCCGGTCGGTGATGGTAATGATGGTGTTGTTGAAAGAGGCGTGGATATGGGCAATCCCATCCGCCACCTGCTTTTTGACCTTTTTTTTGGTTCGCGTCGGCTTTGCCATTGGTTGCTGTTACCAGGTTTCGCTATTGATGCTTAAAATAATTGCCTAACCGCTTTGAGATTACATATATATCTACATTTGACATTGAACACTCCTGACTGGATACTTCGTTAACAGTTATCACAGAAATCGGATCTCCTGATATCTTGAGGAAGCGAATAAGGTGAACTTGTCGATAAAGCTCCTTTCCAATTTTCTCTGAGGTTAATCTTGAAACCTTTGTCTTCTTGAAATCCAAGGCGTCATTGTTAATAAGGTCTGCATTTTTAAGGTGGCTAAATGCCATTCCAGCGGGCCAAGCATCAGGGCTAGTGCAATTTGGAGGATTGGCAATTGCCCATATTGATATTGAAGTTAGAACGAGCACGATCATAAACCGGTAGGCTTGGTGGATCATTTAACTACCTCGAGAACAATATCACCACTGGTAGCGATGATCCGCCGAGTTGAGCGATCTAGAATGATGCAACCTTCCGATGCAGTTCCCGGATGTCGTATGCTGTCCCCATGAATAAGAAAGTGAGTTCGTCCGTGCGCTGTATGTCCAATTGGCGTAAGAGCCATTGTTATTGGACCTTTTGATGAATGTGTATACTGAGGACCAATTCTGTAACGCCCTCGGGGAATAGGTCCGATATTCCGAATTTTTCCCATTTCCGGGTTATTGCGGCCAACACCTTTACCTGAATAGCCGACAGCAACATTGCCCCCGTTCCTTGTCAAGTGACCAGTTCGTTGATTGTATTTCCATGGCATTATGTTCTTCGTTTTCTAACGCTTAATTGGACGCCGCGGTCCCTTACGGGTACGGGCATTGGTGCGCGTACGTTGACCATGCAACGGCAGGCCGCGGCGGTGCCGGATCCCCCGGTTGCAGCCCAGATCCATCAGGCGCTTGATATTCATGGAAACCTCGCGGCGCAGGTCACCTTCCACCGTGTGCTTGGTGACTTCCGCGCGCAGCTTGTCGATCTCGCCCTCGGAGAGATCCTTGATCTTGGCATCGGCGGCAATACCGGCGGCATTGCAAATTTGCGCCGCACGGGTACGGCCGATACCGTAGATCGACGTCAATGCGATCACGGTGTGCTTCCTATCGGGAATGTTGACACCGGCAATACGGGCCATGCTCTTGCCTCCAACTCCGCTTGCATGCGACCAGCGAAAACTGAGTATATTATCAAAAGTATGTGGATAATCAACAAAAGCTGCCCGTCGCCAGATTCCAACCACGTAGGTCGGATTAGGCGCACTTTGCGGTGTAGGCGCAGGCAACCGAGGCTGAACGCGCCGTAACCCGACAACCGATGCCGAAGGAAAAACGGTAGTGGTAAATTTTAAACTGGTCGAGTGTAGAGCACCTAGAGCGCGGATCCGGGTCGTGTCGGAAGTAGGCGCCAGCTTGCCGGCGCTCACGCGATCAGTTGAAAATTTACCACTACCGGGAAAACTACGAATCACGCGAATCTTCGCGGATATCGATTCGCGCCGATTCGCGTGATTCGTAGTTTTCCTTAGCTGTAGGGTTCAAGCTGTCCCGCCGCTGCCGGCAACCGGCAGCTGTATCAACCCTGGCGCTGCTTGTGGCGCGGGTCCTTACAGATCACCCGCACCACGCCATTACGGCGAATGACCTTGCAGTTGCGGCACATCTTCTTTACCGAGGCCCTGACTTTCATTTTTCAAACTCCAAACCGTTCGTGGAACACATATGGCATCAACGAATCATGCCACCGCCGGGCGCCTTGAGATTGGCCTTCTTCATCAGGCCCTCGTACTGGTGCGACATCAGGTGCGCCTGGATCTGGGCCATGAAGTCCATGACCACCACCACCACGATCAGCAATGAGGTGCCCCCGAAATAGAAGGGCACGTTCCACCCCACGATCAGGAACTCCGGCAACAGGCATACGGCGGTGATGTAGATGGCGCCGGCCGCCGTCAGTCGCGTCATCACGGTGTCGATGTACCGCGCCGTCTGCTCACCCGGACGAATGCCCGGAATGAAAGCCCCGGACCGCTTCAGATTGTCCGCCGTCTCCTTGGCGTTGAACACCAGGGCCGTATAAAAGAAGCAGAAGAAGATAATGGCCAAGGCGTAGAAAATGACGTAGACCGGCTCGCCGGGAGAAAGCTTGCTGGTGATCTCGGCCAACCAGCGGAAATCCTCGGATTGACCGAACCACTGCCCCAGGGTACCGGGAAACAGAATGATGCTGGAGGCGAAGATGGGCGGGATTACGCCCGCCATGTTCAGCTTCAAGGGCAAGTGGTTGCTCTGGGCGGCCATCAGCCGGCGCCCCTGCTGACGGCGGGCATAGTTGACCGTAATCCGGCGCTGACCGCGTTCGACGAAGACCACGAAGGCGGTCACTCCCAAGGCCAGCGCAAAGAGTGCCAGTACCGCGAGCGCATTCATTTCGCCGGTGCGCACCAGCTCCAGGGTACCGCCGATAGCCGCGGGCAGTCCGGCGACGATACCGGCGAAGATGATGAGCGAGATGCCGTTGCCGATCCCCCGCTCCGTGATCTGCTCGCCGAGCCACATCAGAAACATGGTCCCGGTGACCAGGGAGATGGTCGCGGTAAAGACGAATCCGTAGCCGGAGGTCACGACGATGGCCGAGCCCCCCGCCGTCTGGCCCTGCAGGGCGATGGAGATGCCGATGGCCTGGAAGGTCGCCAAACCCACCGTGCCGTAGCGCGTATACTGAGTGATCTTGCGCCGCCCCGACTCGCCCTCCTTCTTGAGCTGCTCCAGCTTCGGCATCACCGCCGTCATCAGCTGCATGATGATGGAGGCCGAGATATAGGGCATGATGCCCAACGCGAACAGGCTGGCACGCTCCAGGGCACCGCCCGAGAACATGTTGAACATGTCCAGGATCGAGCCCTGGTTCTGATCGAACAGGTAGGCCAGGGCCTCCGGATTGACGCCGGGCACCGGAATGAAGGTGCCGATCCGATACACGAGCAGCGCGCCGAGCACGAACAGCAAGCGTTGGCGCAGCTCCGTGAGCCGCCCCATACCGCTGAGCGCGCCGAGCATGGCTGAGCTGTTTCCGACCATCGGGGATATTGCCTAAACCTTTTGAAAGCGTTCGTTTGAAAGCGTTCGGAACCAAGGGCTGTTGACATAATCGTCGTGCCAACCGCTAATAGGACAGGATTAACAGGATTTCCAAGATTAACAGGATTTTATAATTGATTATTTAGGGTAATTATTTAGAGGCTGTCTAAAAAGGCAAACGAACTCGATTCCTTCCCGTAGGCGCGGGCTTGCCCCTGACGTATCCCCAAAATTCGGCCACGGTAGCGTCTGAATGCACACTGCAACTACTTGTCTTAGATCGCAATAATGGGAGATACATCAGGGGCTTGCCCGCGCTTCGGCGCCGGCAAGCCGGCTCCTACAAGGGGTTACCGCTGGAGCGTAAAACCCGGATGGAAATGTGATTTTGGTAATGGTTAAGGTTTAAATGGAAGCATCGCCGCTCGCAATAAGTTTGGCGCGCTATAGGCTACACTCCCTCTCCCGCCGGGAGAGGGCCGGGGAGAGGGGATCAAAGAAAAGTCTATGCC
>Ga0209568_1000966_pt1 | contig 10604 bp, 2 predicted proteins | sample WorMetOlspDAHAB2_FD_187406 | JGI IMG/M metagenome (GOLD analysis project Ga0209568, IMG submission 187406) | Marine gutless worms symbiont microbial communities from Max Planck institute for Marine Microbiology, Germany - Olavius sp. DAHAB.2... ...
GGATCTGTAAACTAAAAACTTACTATCCATTCGGCCTAAATTATTATCCTATTATAAAATAAAAAATTTTTTTTAATTATTATCCCGTTTGCACGGATCTAGTTTTTACTAGTTGTTTTTCCTAACTCTTTTTCACGTGCATCTTGTATCCTGAAAGGATCCGGGTTATTTTAAATAAATATTAATAGAAACATTTCCCTATTAATAGAGTGTACATTTAGTGTATGATTAACAGCCCCTTTCGCTTTCCATACTTTTCGTCACGCCGCAGATGCGCGACACGCACGTGCATGCATTCAGATTCGTTGCGAAGTTAGATCGATGAAAGCAGGTTTTTTTAATAACCTGAACCTTTCTATATACGTTAGATCTAACTGGTCTACACTTCCTACGACAGGTTTTAACTGCATATTGTATATTGGACAGTTTTGAGAGTGTAAAATATAATAAACTGCTATATATCGAAAACTTGCAGTATTCTACGTGTTGAACCAAAAAAATTTTCCCCGTACATCAATATATGATATATACTACCTCGCCCATCCCTTACTATTATACAGCATTTTATTTGGTTTAGTATTAAATAACCCTTATATTAGTACTCCCTACTAAATCCACAGTATTGTATTAAGAAATCATTGATGTTTTTAAACATTATACGCCCTTACCTACATAGATTATAATATGTTTTTATGTTCGTAAATAGCCATGTTACCTAAACATGTATTAGAATTACACCTTAGTCTTGGTTATGCACTGTTACCAACATGTTAAATCCACTATTTTTCCGTATATTCACTATTTACGGTTATGTATATGTTGACTCAAAAAACATTTTTTCTCTATATATTCATAGTCCTAATATATTCTTTGCAACCTAGTTTATGTACACATACAACACTATGTTATTTCATTGTAATATATTCAAATCGTTAGTTAAATTGCACGTATATTCACTACATTTATATATATTTTTTTCAGCAATGCACATGCTACACGTCTATTATTTGGTATATCGCCATTGAAACTGCCTACATTCGATTTTACTGCCGTTTCCTGAACTATATGCAACTGAAGAGGCCACCACAGGCCGAAACCGGTCTTGCCGTACATCAATTCCTGATTCTGTGTATACATCTCGACATATTGGTTTCGTCGTACATCATATTCTGGTTCCGCGTATACATATGTGCATATTGGTTTTGTGTTGTCCCGTATTGCACTTGGTTATTTGTTAACCCGTTCTTCTGCTGTTAAAGTACAATTATATTTTATATAAAATTACGTATTGTCTTTGTACTAAATGTACCCAACGGGTAAAAGACAAACTGATCATAGCCCAGACGAACAACCAAAAAAACCCAGAAAGAGTGAGGCAACACACTCTGGATCAAATATGGATGGAGATAGTGATGGAACTGATTCTGAGAGAGGAGCTGAGTATCATCCCACCGAGGTACCACATGTGTACACCTCAGATGAGGGCCCTGTTCCCCGAAAAGCCAAGAATGACCTTCAAGATTCGGATTATCCGATTATTTTCATTGTGGCTAAAGAAGCACGCGATAATTTTTGGAGTAATATTAAAAGAATGACCGAAGGAAACATAAACATTGCAACAGAGCCCACGCTACAAAAAGAATCAGAACGTTTGGAAGTCGATCAAATGCTTCTTTTGAACTTCGAAACTCAATATAATAATCTAAAAAAAGAACTCAATAACACCTTGCATGGTTTTAATTCGGACGATCTCCGAGAAAAAACAAACACGAAAGAAGAATACACTGCCTTCACTGATATCCGCAAGGATATAACTCAATGGTATGTCCAAGGCCAACATTTCTGCAAAACAATCATACAATATAAGTCAACAGGACACATCAATCTTATTAAGACTAATGTAACCACGTCTCCATCACTTCCTCATGATGACAAAGAATACTGCTTTACAGAGCTAGAGGAGGTCACCAAAAAACAAAACATCATTGCAATGAACAAACTATTAATACAACACACAACACGCACTGAACACCTTAAACAAAAACTACAGGATCTTACACCATTCGTCATAGCCAAAGCCTTCAGAACGGTAGTATTATCAAATAAAGACCTCAGCGACAACAAAGTTACTCAAAAACAAGATACAAGACGACCACCAAAGGAACAATATCACCAAGACAAACGCCAACAGGAATACAAACCTTCCAGACAGGATGACTACTATCGTCGTACCGATACGCACACAGAACCTGAGAAAGACACCGCACACCGTGAAAAGAAACAAATTAAATACACTTCACGTCGTGAAAATCCAAGACATTACCGTACCTACGAACATGAGACAGACTACAGAGAACCCAAATATAAAACCAGACCACAAAATTACTACAACGAGAGGAGAAACAGACAGTACAGAAACGACTGGGCACCACTTCCTCGAAGACACACAAGATATCGCAACGAGGAAGATTGGCCACCATTATCTAGACGACAGGAAGAAGAGGTACAGAGTGACGACTCCACTTCTGTTTCCTCAGACTCTTCAGAGAGATACATCTATAACTCTAGGTACAAACACAGAAGACGTGATCCTTTAAACTAAAACACCAAACAAAGAAACTTAAACATACCAATAGACGATTAATAGGTAAAAGTAAATTTCAAAAAAGAAGAAAAAGAAGAAACCTAATAAATAAATACACTAGTATAAACAGCAATAAAGTCACTAACTTATCAAATAGGATACTTACCCTAGCAGAACAATCAGTACTTAGTAAAGGACTCACCTTTGTCCCATCCTACTATAAACCTAGTTATAACACAATAGACCGTGACATTAAACGGTTTGAGAGAAAATTACAACTACAATTCTTTTTCCGAGATAAAGAACCACTTAATAAAATACAACTACCTTTTCAACATAACCCTAATTTCTGGCCTAAAAAACTTAATGCTCAAATAACAGATTTTTGCACAAAAATCAAAACTAAAATATTTGAATTAAGAAATAACCAATACTGTAATAACCTATCTGCTTATGAAATCAAAGCATTACAAACACTTAGATCCGATCACAATATCACAATTAAAAAGGGAGATAAAGGAGCGGGCATAGTTGTTCTGAATACTACCGATTATGAACAAAAAGTTATGGATCAACTTATAGACATCAATACATATACTCCTACAGAACAAAATGATATTACCTTTATTAAATCACATGCAGATACAATTATTATAAACTTATTGGAACATAATAAAATTAACAACAAGCAAAAACAATACCTAACAAACTTTACACCAACATGCCCAAAGTTTTATGGTATTCCTAAAATCCATAAACCGGGCGCTCCACTAAGACCTATAGTTTCTCAAATAAATGGCCCAACCTCAAGAATAAATGAGCTAGTAGATTATTACCTCACTGTTGCTGAAAAAAATGTCCCAGGTCTCCTCCAAGATACCACAGCTTTCCTCAATATACTACAACAATACCAAAATGAATTTCAGATTACAGAAACCACATATTTGATATCACTCGATGTCGTCTCATTATATACTAATATCCCACATGAAGAAGGGGCAGAATTTGTCTCTCAATACTATTTTGATACATTATCACAATGGGAAAACTATTTACTTCCACCAATAACTAAAGAAGAACTTAAAGACATGATACTATTCATCCTTAACAACTGTACATTTACATTTAACAATAAATTTTATAAACAAAACTATGGTACCACTATGGGTGCCATATTCTCAGTCAAATTTGCAAACATATATATGCATATTTTCTTTAAACATTTTTTCAATAAATATCCTCAACACAAACCTCCCATCTTAGCTAGATTAGTAGACGACATCTTTACACTATGGAACGGAGATATTAATTCACTTAACCAGTTCGTTCATGATTTAAATAACTTTCACACAACAATTAAATTTGAATTACATTGTTCCACTACACATATACAGTTTCTAGATACTATTACGTATAAAGAAAATAACATCCTTAAAACAAAATTATATATTAAACCAACAGACAATAAACAATATTTACATTATCATAGTTCACATCCATACCACCTCAAAAAATCTATACCATTTTCACAAGCTCTCCGTTATCGTCGGATTATTACAGACGATAACATCCTACAACTAGAATTACAAAATTTAAAACAGAAATTTGTAGACCGAGATTATCCAATACGCCTAGTTAACACACAAATAGATAAAGTACTCTCCACTGATAGAAATAATACTTTAAAATATAAATCTAAACAACAAAAACTACAAGAGTTCAATAAGTTCTTAAAGGGAGAACACTTCCTCCCACTTATTATTCCATACCATCCTACCCTAAACCAACACTTATACCAATACATTACAGAGGAGTGGCAGAAATTTATACAAATTAACCCAAAACTTAAACACACATTTCAAAAAAGTACCCCACAAATTATTTTCAAGAAAGATAAAACCATTAGTAATCAACTCATCTCCTCTAAACATCCAGTTCCGTGGCATAGGCCACTCCTCCACACAGACAGTGACGTCATCCAGACGCTTGCAGAACTCCTTGCAGAGAACGAGATGACGTCATCCAGTACTACAACCTCCTGTAAATCACATAAATGTAAATGCTGTGAATCTTTTCTTTCACAGAACTCTTTTCAGGATTACAATAAACAAAATACCTATTATATTAATACTCCGATGTCATGTAATACTATGAATTTAATATACATGATAATCTGCACTAAATGCAATATTAAATATATTGGACAAACTAAACGAACACTACGAGAACGACTTACTAATCATCGTTCTGACATACACCTAAAAAAACAAACTACTATTAGTCTACACTTTAATGATGTTTTACACAAATTTAATCATTTAAAAGTATTACCTATAGAAAAAATAAATGTAAATAATGAACAATATCGCATCACTAGAGAAAAGTTTTGGATCTGTAAACTAAAAACTTACTATCCATTCGGCCTAAATTATTATCCTATTATAAAATAAAAAATTTCTTTACTTATTATCCCGTTTGCACGGATCTAGTTTTTACTAGTTGTTTTTCCTAACCCTTTTTCACGTGCATCTTGTATCCTGAAAGGATCCGGGTTAATTTAAATAAATATTGATAGAAACATTTCCCTATTAATAGAATGTACATTTAGTGTATGATTAACAGCCCCTTTCGCTTTCCATACTTTTCGTCACGCCGCAGATGCGCGGCACGCACATACATGCATTCAGATTCGTTGCGAAGTTAGATCGATGAAAGCAGGTTTTTTTAATAACCTGAACCTTTCTATATACGTTAGATCTAACCGGTCTACACTTCCTACGACAGGTTTTTAATTGCATATTGTATATTGGACAGTTTTGAGAGTGTAAAATGTAATAAATTGCTATATATCGAAAACTGGCAATATTCTACGTGTTGAACCAAAAAATTTCCCCGTACATTAATATATGATATATACTACCTCGCCCATCCCTTACTATTATACAGCTTTTTCTTTGGTTTAGTACTAAATATCCCTTATATTAGTACTCCCGATATTTTACTAATTCCACAGTATTGTTTTAAGAAATCACTGATGTTTTTAAACATTATACACCCTTACCTACATAGATTATAGTACGTTTTTATGTTCGTAAATAGTCATGTTACGTACACATGTATTAGAATTACACCTTAGTCTTGGTTATGTACTGTTACCAACATTTTAAATTCATTATTTTTCCGTACATTCACTATTTACGGTTATGTATATGTTGACTCAAAAAACATTTTTTCTATATTCATATTTAAAAAAATTTTTCTTCTCTATATTCATAGTCCTAATATATTCTTTTCAACCTAGTTTATGTACACATACAACACTATGTTATTTCATTGTAATATATTCAAATCGTTAGTTAAATTGCACGTATATTCACTACATTTTTATATAATTTTTTCAGCAATGCACATGCTACACGTCTATTACTTGGTATATCGCCATTGAAACTGCCTACATTCGATTGTTTACTGCCGTTTCCTGAACTATATGCAACTGAAGAGGCCACCACAGGCCGAAACCGGTCTTGCCGTACATCAATTCCTGATTCTGTGTATACATCTCGACATATTGGTTTCGTCGTACATCATATTCTGGTTCCGCGTATACATATGTGCATATTGGTTTTGTGTTGTCCCGTATTGCACTTGGTTATTTGTTAACCCGTTCTTCTGCTGTTAAAGTACAATTATATTTTATATAAAATTACGTATTGTCTTTGTACTAAATGTACCCAACGGGTAAAAGACAAACTGATCATAGCCCAGACGAACAACCAAAAAAACCCAGAAAGAGTGAGGCAACACACTCTGGATCAAATATGGATGGAGATAGTGATGGAACTGATTCTGAGAGAGGAGCTGAGTATCATCCCACCGAGGTACCACATGTGTACACCTCAGATGAGGGCCCTGTTCCCCGAAAAGCCAAGAATGACCTTCAAGATTCGGATTATCCGATTATTTTCATTGTGGCTAAAGAAGCACGCGATAATTTTTGGAGTAATATTAAAAGAATGACCGAAGGAAACATAAACATTGCAACAGAGCCCACGCTACAAAAAGAATCAGAACGTTTGGAAGTCGATCAAATGCTTCTTTTGAACTTCGAAACTCAATATAATAATCTAAAAAAAGAACTCAATAACACCTTGCATGGTTTTAATTCGGACGATCTCCGAGAAAAAACAAACACGAAAGAAGAATACACTGCCTTCACTGATATCCGCAAGGATATAACTCAATGGTATGTCCAAGGCCAACATTTCTGCAAAACAATCATACAATATAAGTCAACAGGACACATCAATCTTATTAAGACTAATGTAACCACGTCTCCATCACTTCCTCATGATGACAAAGAATACTGCTTTACAGAGCTAGAGGAGGTCACCAAAAAACAAAACATCATTGCAATGAACAAACTATTAATACAACACACAACACGCACTGAACACCTTAAACAAAAACTACAGGATCTTACACCATTCGTCATAGCCAAAGCCTTCAGAACGGTAGTATTATCAAATAAAGACCTCAGCGACAACAAAGTTACTCAAAAACAAGATACAAGACGACCACCAAAGGAACAATATCACCAAGACAAACGCCAACAGGAATACAAACCTTCCAGACAGGATGACTACTATCGTCGTACCGATACGCACACAGAACCTGAGAAAGACACCGCACACCGTGAAAAGAAACAAATTAAATACACTTCACGTCGTGAAAATCCAAGACATTACCGTACCTACGAACATGAGACAGACTACAGAGAACCCAAATATAAAACCAGACCACAAAATTACTACAACGAGAGGAGAAACAGACAGTACAGAAACGACTGGGCACCACTTCCTCGAAGACACACAAGATATCGCAACGAGGAAGATTGGCCACCATTATCTAGACGACAGGAAGAAGAGGTACAGAGTGACGACTCCACTTCTGTTTCCTCAGACTCTTCAGAGAGATACATCTATAACTCTAGGTACAAACACAGAAGACGTGATCCTTTAAACTAAAACACCAAACAAAGAAACTTAAACATACCAATAGACGATTAATAGGTAAAAGTAAATTTCAAAAAAGAAGAAAAAGAAGAAACCTAATAAATAAATACACTAGTATAAACAGCAATAAAGTCACTAACTTATCAAATAGGATACTTACCCTAGCAGAACAATCAGTACTTAGTAAAGGACTCACCTTTGTCCCATCCTACTATAAACCTAGTTATAACACAATAGACCGTGACATTAAACGGTTTGAGAGAAAATTACAACTACAATTCTTTTTCCGAGATAAAGAACCACTTAATAAAATACAACTACCTTTTCAACATAACCCTAATTTCTGGCCTAAAAAACTTAATGCTCAAATAACAGATTTTTGCACAAAAATCAAAACTAAAATATTTGAATTAAGAAATAACCAATACTGTAATAACCTATCTGCTTATGAAATCAAAGCATTACAAACACTTAGATCCGATCACAATATCACAATTAAAAAGGGAGATAAAGGAGCGGGCATAGTTGTTCTGAATACTACCGATTATGAACAAAAAGTTATGGATCAACTTATAGACATCAATACATATACTCCTACAGAACAAAATGATATTACCTTTATTAAATCACATGCAGATACAATTATTATAAACTTATTGGAACATAATAAAATTAACAACAAGCAAAAACAATACCTAACAAACTTTACACCAACATGCCCAAAGTTTTATGGTATTCCTAAAATCCATAAACCGGGCGCTCCACTAAGACCTATAGTTTCTCAAATAAATGGCCCAACCTCAAGAATAAATGAGCTAGTAGATTATTACCTCACTGTTGCTGAAAAAAATGTCCCAGGTCTCCTCCAAGATACCACAGCTTTCCTCAATATACTACAACAATACCAAAATGAATTTCAGATTACAGAAACCACATATTTGATATCACTCGATGTCGTCTCATTATATACTAATATCCCACATGAAGAAGGGGCAGAATTTGTCTCTCAATACTATTTTGATACATTATCACAATGGGAAAACTATTTACTTCCACCAATAACTAAAGAAGAACTTAAAGACATGATACTATTCATCCTTAACAACTGTACATTTACATTTAACAATAAATTTTATAAACAAAACTATGGTACCACTATGGGTGCCATATTCTCAGTCAAATTTGCAAACATATATATGCATATTTTCTTTAAACATTTTTTCAATAAATATCCTCAACACAAACCTCCCATCTTAGCTAGATTAGTAGACGACATCTTTACACTATGGAACGGAGATATTAATTCACTTAACCAGTTCGTTCATGATTTAAATAACTTTCACACAACAATTAAATTTGAATTACATTGTTCCACTACACATATACAGTTTCTAGATACTATTACGTATAAAGAAAATAACATCCTTAAAACAAAATTATATATTAAACCAACAGACAATAAACAATATTTACATTATCATAGTTCACATCCATACCACCTCAAAAAATCTATACCATTTTCACAAGCTCTCCGTTATCGTCGGATTATTACAGACGATAACATCCTACAACTAGAATTACAAAATTTAAAACAGAAATTTGTAGACCGAGATTATCCAATACGCCTAGTTAACACACAAATAGATAAAGTACTCTCCACTGATAGAAATAATACTTTAAAATATAAATCTAAACAACAAAAACTACAAGAGTTCAATAAGTTCTTAAAGGGAGAACACTTCCTCCCACTTATTATTCCATACCATCCTACCCTAAACCAACACTTATACCAATACATTACAGAGGAGTGGCAGAAATTTATACAAATTAACCCAAAACTTAAACACACATTTCAAAAAAGTACCCCACAAATTATTTTCAAGAAAGATAAAACCATTAGTAATCAACTCATCTCCTCTAAACATCCAGTTCCGTGGCATAGGCCACTCCTCCACACAGACAGTGACGTCATCCAGACGCTTGCAGAACTCCTTGCAGAGAACGAGATGACGTCATCCAGTACTACAACCTCCTGTAAATCACATAAATGTAAATGCTGTGAATCTTTTCTTTCACAGAACTCTTTTCAGGATTACAATAAACAAAATACCTATTATATTAATACTCCGATGTCATGTAATACTATGAATTTAATATACATGATAATCTGCACTAAATGCAATATTAAATATATTGGACAAACTAAACGAACACTACGAGAACGACTTACTAATCATCGTTCTGACATACACCTAAAAAAACAAACTACTATTAGTCTACACTTTAATGATGTTTTACACAAATTTAATCATTTAAAAGTATTACCTATAGAAAAAATAAATGTAAATAATGAACAATATCGCATCACTAGAGAAAAGTTTTGGATCTGTAAACTAAAAACTTACTATCCATTCGGCCTAAATTATTATCCTATTATAAAATAAAAAATTTCTTTACTTATTATCCCGTTTGCACGGATCTAGTTTTTACTAGTTGTTTTTCCTAACCCTTTTTCACGTGCATCTTGTATCCTGAAAGGATCCGGGTTAATTTAAATAAATATTGATAGAAACATTTCCCTATTAATAGAATGTACATTTAGTGTATGATTAACAGCCCCTTTCGCTTTCCATACTTTTCGTCACGCCGCAGATGCGCGGCACGCACATACATGCATTCAGATTCGTTGCGAAGTTAGATCGATGAAAGCAGGTTTTTTTAATAACCTGAACCTTTCTATATACGTTAGATCTAACCGGTCTACACTTCCTACGACAGGTTTTTAATTGCATATTGTATATTGGACAGTTTTGAGAGTGTAAAATGTAATAAATTGCTATATATCGAAAACTGGCAATATTCTACGTGTTGAACCAAAACATTTCCCCGTACATCAATATATGATATATACTACCTCGCCCATCCCTTACTATTATACAGCATTTTATTTGGTTTAGTATTAAATAACCCTTATATTAGTACTCCCTACTAAATCCACAGTATTGTAT
>Ga0209568_1000967_pt1 | contig 10599 bp, 12 predicted proteins | sample WorMetOlspDAHAB2_FD_187406 | JGI IMG/M metagenome (GOLD analysis project Ga0209568, IMG submission 187406) | Marine gutless worms symbiont microbial communities from Max Planck institute for Marine Microbiology, Germany - Olavius sp. DAHAB.2... ...
CCCCCCCCCGATTCGGTATTTGGTTCACGAACTCGGCCTTTCCAGCTCGCGGTGATGAATGTGGACGTCGAGGCCCTGCGTTTCGAGCCAGGCGGCCAGCCGTTCGGCGGTGAATACGGATCGATGGCGTCCTCCGGTACAGCCGACGGCGATGGTCAGGTAACTCTTCCCCTCGGCGGCGTACCGGGGCAGTAGCGGCGTCAGAAGCCCGGTCAGGCCGTCGAAGAACGGCACGATATCGGGATCGGCGGCAACGTAGGCGGCGATCGGTTCTTCGCGACCGGTCATCGGCCGCAGAGCCGGATCGTAGTGCGGATTGGCCAGAAATCGCACGTCGAACACCAGATCGGCTTCGCGCGGCAAACCGTTGCGATACGCGAACGACGTTACGAACACCGATAACGCGGCATCGGCGTGCAAACCGAAATGGCCGTCGAGGATGCGTTTGAGCTCCCCGCCGGCGAGGTTGGAGGTATCGATGACGACGTCTGCGCGGCCGCGCAGGGATGTCAGCATTTCGCGTTCGCGGGCGATTCCGTCGGCGACGGTGCGATCCTCCGCCAGCGGATGGCGGTGCCGAGTTTCGGTATAGCGCCGGCGCAATTCGTCATCCTCGCAATCCAGGAACGCGACGCGGACGTCGAGGGAGTCCATACCGGCGAGGCGATCGACCTCTTCGATGAACCGCTCGACGCCGAAATCCCGGGTCCGCACGTCGACACCGATGGCGATCGGACGCTCGACGGGGTCGGGTGACGGCACCAGCCGTTTCAACAGCGATAGCGGGACGTGGTCGATCGCTTCGTAGCCCTGGTCTTCCAATGCCTTAAGCGCGGAAGTCTTTCCCGCCCCCGACATCCCGGTGATCAGCAGCACCCGTCGGTCTCCGCTCGACACGTCGGCGGCGGACCGGGCGGGCAGCGGCTCCGTAATCGCGTCGGTCATGGGACGCGCATTATACCGCCAGTGGCGAGGTGCACCGCAAGCCGAACCTTCGCTGGTGCGGAAGGCTCGAACGGTGCAAGCCTGAACAGCGGAAGAGGAACCGATTCGATCTCCTCGGTCGCGGGGTCGGGCATGCGTTCGATTTCGTCGACCGGGACGAGGTCGATCACGGCGACGAGCACGGTCGGCGGCGCAGAGACGATCCGGAGGACGCCGAGACCGCGGGCTTCAATCATTCCTCGAATGGCTTCGGGAGCCGACGCGACCAGATGTCCATCCTTGATCTCGACTTGAACCTGATCGTCGGCGACCAATCGCGCTCCGGACTCCATCAGCCGGATCGCGAGGTCCGACTTGCCCGCACCGGACGGCCCCCGCAGCAACACGCCGCGGTCGTCGATGGCGACGCAGGTCCCGGCAATGATCGGCATGGCGGCGAGGGTGGAGTCGTGCCCGATCGGTGTCAACCACCGACGGGCAGGCGAACGACAAACCGGGCACCGGCAACCTTGCCGTCTTCGGTCCGCCTGTTTTCGGCCCGGATCGTCCCTCCGTGGGCTTCGATGATCTGCTGAGAGATGCTGAGCCCGAGGCCGGAATGTGTGCCGAACTTCTCGCCTTCGGGTCTTTCCGAATAGAAGCGGGAGAAGATCGCGCGTTCCTGGCCTGTCGGAATCCCCGGACCATTGTCCAAAACCTCGGCGACCACGACACCATCCTCCCGGCCCGCTTTGAGGGTAATCGCGCCGTCCGGCGGACTGAAGGACTGGGCGTTGGTGATTAGGTTGCGGAAAACCTGGACGAGCCGCCCCTCCATGCCATTGACGACGAGGCCGTCGTCATCGGTGACATCGAGGTCGAGCCGGACGCCGTTCTCGCCGCCCGCTGTGGCTGCGACATCGACCAGGGTTGACAGCATCCGGCCGATATCGACGGGCGCGACCTCGGCGCGCGAGAGCTCGGCGTCGATGCGCGACGCATCGGAAATATCGGTGATCAGCCGGTCGAGCCGCTGGACGTCGTCCTGGATGATGGTCATCAGCTTGCGCTGCTGTTCCGGGTCCCGAACCCGGGCGGCGGTTTCCACCGCGCTTCGCAGGCTGGTCAGCGGGTTCTTGATCTCATGGGCGACGTCGGCGGCGAACCCTTCGATAGCGTCCATGCGCACCCAAAGCGCCTCGGTCATGTCGCGGAGGGCCTCGGCCAATTCGCCGATCTCGTCGCCGCGGCCGTTCATCGGCGGGATCGTGTGCTGACGGGTGCGGCCGCTCCGTACGCTTTCCGCCGCCGCGGCGAGTTTGAGGATGGGCCGGGCAATGGTGCCGGCGAGGTAAATGGACATCAGCACGGTGACCGCGAGGACGACGAGGAACACCTTGAGAATGTCGAGTCGGACCTCGAGCAGCGCCGCGTCGATGTCGTGGGACCCCTTGCTGAGCATGAGGGCGCCGAGGACATGCTTGTAGCGTTGGACCGGCACGGCGACGCTGAGCACCATGCCGCTCGGCACGGCGGACCGCACGGCTTCGGTCGCATTGCCGGAGAGGGCCTGAACGACCTCGTCGTAGTCCTGGGCTTTCTGGATGGCGTTTTCGGTGTAGACGGGCGTGGTGTCTTCACCCTTCAGGCGCGTGGCCAGCCGGTCATAGACATCGAGCAGCGTCGTCGCGAGCCCGCCGACCGTTTGCGGCGGCGGCAGTTCCTCGATCTGAACCAGCCCGCCCGGCCCGACAAGCAGTCGGCTGTCGGCGAGCAACGAGCCATCGGCGGAGAACAGACGCGCCCGCGATCCCGAGGCCTCGACCAATCTGCGCAGCATCCGATGGGCGATTCCGGGGTTCAGCCACTCGTCGTCTGCGGCGTCGACGATGGCGCCCTCGCCGAGGGCGGCGGCGAACAGGTCGGCTTCGGTATGCAGGGCCGCCAGTTCGGCCGAGATCAGGCCGCCCCGATACTGGCCGAGATAAAGCATGCCGGCGACCAGGAACACCAGTGCCAGAATATTGACGGCGAGGATGCGCCGGGTGATCGACGACAGCGCCCGCCGGCTCTCGGTGTCCTCCGCGGGCTTCGCCATTGGCGCCGGGTCAGGTGGCGCGGTAGCGATAGCCGACGCCGTAGAGCGTCTCGATCTGGGCGAACTCGGTATCCATCTCCTTGAACTTCTTTCGCAACCGCTTGATATGGCTGTCGATCGTGCGGTCATCGACGTAGATATGCTCGCCATAGGCGGCATCGATCAACTGGTCACGGCTTTTGACGTGACCGGGACGCCGGGCGAGCGCCAGTAGCAACAGGAATTCGGTGACCGTGAGCGTGACGTCCTGTCCCTTCCAGGAACACATGTGACGTGACGGATCGAGGACAAGATCACCACGCCGGACGATGTCCGAACTTTCCTCCCCCGAGGGCACTTCGCGGCGCCGAAGCACCGCGCGGATACGCTCAATCAGAAGCCGCTGCGAGAACGGCTTGGTGATGTAGTCGTCGGCACCCATGCGAAAGCCGAGGATTTCGTCGACCTCGTCGTCCTTGGACGTCAGAAAGATGACCGGCAGATCGCTTTTCTGGCGCAGCTTGCCGAGCAACTCCATGCCGTCCATCCTCGGCATCTTGATGTCGAGCACAGCCAGATCGACGGGTTTGCGTCCGAGCTGGTCCAGTGCCTCGGCACCGTCGATGTAGGTGTCGACGCTGTAACCCTCCGCTTCGAGGGCCATCGAAACCGAGGTCAGGATGTTGCGGTCGTCGTCGACCAGGGCAATGGTTTGGGACACGGGGCCGGCCTCCTGATGGCCTTTGAAGTATACCAGATTCGCAAACATGCCGGGGAGTCGCGCCGGCATAAGCGCAAGTAGGCCGCTGGTTTGTGGCGAAATTATAGCTTCGAATTGTCGGCCCTCGCTGTCGATTGACGACCATTCCGGCCCGCCCCTATAGTGGCGGAGACGGTTCCCCGAGGGGCGACAGAGCCCTGGGGATCAAAAGGGAACACGGGGGGATTGACCCAAACCGGGAATCCTTAGCCGTGGCTGCCCCCGCAACTGTGAGCGAGGAGCCGCCGTCCGCACGTGGCCACTGGGCAACCGGGAAGGCCGGACGAAGGCGACGATCCGCGAGCCAGGAGACCTGCCGTCGGACAAGAAACTCTCATGTGGGGCGGGGCGCCCCTGGAGGTCCGGCAGTGCACGACAATTCCCCTTCCGCACAGTTGACCGCGGGCGCGTTGGCCAGCGGTTCGTTCGATTCCGTCAAGCAAAGCAGCCATCCGGAGAAGACAGGCAAGTCGGCCCTCTGGTTCGGTCTCGGCGCCCGATTGGCACTCGCCGCGGCGCTCCTGGCCGTGAGCTGGGCGGCGCTATCCTGGGCGATGGTCTAAGCGCGTCCGACGGTGCCTCCCATCCTAGCTTTGCAGCGGCTCGCCGTCGGGCACGGCGGTCGCGCGTGCGTAGCGGACATCGACCTTGAGGTCGAGGCCGGCGCGCTCGTCGCCGTGCTCGGAACCAACGGCACCGGCAAGTCGACGCTGGTCAGGACGATCGTCGGACTGCAGCGTCCCGTGTCCGGACACGTTGCGCTGGATGGCGTTCCGCCAAGCCGGATCGCCTATCTCGCGCAGCAGTCCGATATCGACCGCTCGTTCCCGATCACGGTGATCGAAATGGTGATCACGGGGTTGTGGCCGCGGCTCGGTCACGTCGGCGGCGTGACCAAAGCGCATCGCCAGGAAGCGCGCCATGCCCTCGATCAGGTCGGCATGACGCATGTCGCCGAACGCACCATCGGCGAGCTTTCGGCTGGCCAGTTCCAGCGCGTGCTGTTTGCCCGCACCATGCTCCAGGACGCGCCGCTGATCGTTCTCGACGAACCGTTCATGGCGGTAGACGAGCGGACCGTCGACGCGCTGATCGGTTTCATCCGAGGTTGGCGGGACGAAGGCCGAACCGTTCTGGTCGTCGTCCACGACCTCGGCCTCGCGCTCAAGGAGTTCCCGCTCACCATCCTCGTCGGAGGTGGCCGAGCCGTCATCGGGGCCACGCACGACATCCTCAACCGCACCAATCTCATTGCCGCCGGCTATTGGGGCGCCGACGGCCATGTCCTCGAGTCGCTGCTCGGGCAGGGGAGAGCATCCCATGATCTATGAGTTCTTCGTCGAGCCCCTGGTCGAGTTTTCGTTCCTTCGCCGTGCCGTCGCCGGGACGTTCGTCCTGTCCCTCGGCGCCGCGCCGGTCGGCGTGTTTCTCGTTCTGAGGCGGCTCGCGTTGGCGGGTGAGGCGATAAGCCATGCCGCCGTTCCCGGGATCGCCATTGCTTATCTGCTTGCCGGTCTGTCGGTCGTCTCGCTGACCATCGGCGGACTGATCACGGGTCTCGCCGTCGCGCTGCTGTCGGGTCTGATTGCCCGCGCCACGGTCCAGCACGAGGATGCCAGTCTCGCTGCCATCTACCTGATCGCCTTGGCCTCGGGAATCTTCCTGCTGTCGCTTTACGGCAGCCACATCGACCTCTCGGGGTTCCTGTTCGGCAGCGTTCTCGGGCTCGACAACGACACCCTGATCTTCATCGGCATCTCGACGACGATCACCCTCCTGTCGTTCGCCGTGATGATCCGCGGGCTGGTCATGGAATGCCTGGATCCGCAGTTCTTCCGCGCCGTCGGGGGCGGTGGCGCCGCGGCGCACCTGGTTTTCGTCGTTTTGGTCGTCCTCAACTTGGTTGCCGGGTTCAAGGCGCTCGGGACATTAATGTCGGTCGGACTGATCATCCTGCCGGCGGCGTCGGCGCGCTATTGGGCCCGGACGATCACCGGCATGCTCGTCTCGGCGACCGGGATCGCGGTGTTCTCGTGCTATGCCGGGCTGCTCGTTTCGCTGCACGCCTCGACCCCATCGGGGCCGTCGATCATCCTGATCGCCGGCGCCGTTTTCGTCGGATCCCTGCTGTTAGGGCCCCAAGGGGTCCTTCAGCGCCCGAAGACCGGGGCGCACGCGGACGGCAGTCCGGCGATGGATGACCAGCCCGTCTAGCGTCAACCCAAGGAGAACCGTTCGATGATTCTTCGTGCCGTTTGTTCCGCCATCTTCGCCGTCGCGCTGATGTTCGGTGCCATATCTCCGGCGTTGGCGAAGACAAAGGTCGTCGCGACTTTTTCCATCCTCGGCGACATGGTCCGCACTGTCGGCGGCGACCAGATAGAACTGACGACGCTGGTTGGGCCGAACGGCGATGCTCACGTCTACACACCGCAGCCGAAGGACGCGGTCGCGCTGGCCCGGGCAGACCTGATCATCGTCAACGGCCTCGGGTTCGAGGGCTGGATCGACCGGCTCATCGAAGCATCGGGGACATCGGCGACCGTCGCGGTGGCCACCGAGGGCATCGAGCCGCACGCGATGAAGGGTGAAACGCCGGCCCACAGCGCCACCAAAACCGATCCTCATGCCTGGCAGACATTGCAGAACGGCATTGTCTACATGCGCAACATCGCTAAGGCCCTGGTCGCCGCCGATCCTCAGAACGCCGGCCAATACCGCGCCAACGCCGACGTCTACATCGCCAAGCTCGAGGCACTCGACGCTCGGGCCAAGCGGCTGATCGCCGCGCTTCCCGAGGCGCGGCGCAAAGTCGTCACCGCCCACGACGCCTTCGGCTACTTCGAGCGCGCCTACGGCGTCGAATTCCTCGCCCCGGTCGGCGTCAGCACGGAGGGCGAAGCCTCGGCCGCCGACGTCGCCCAGCTCATCACCCAGATCCGCAGCGAAGGGATCTCCGCCGTGTTCGTCGAGAACGTCACTGATCCCAGTCTGGTCAAACAGATTTCCCGCGAAACCGGGGTCGCCATCGGCGGGCGCATCTTCTCCGACGCCCTCTCGGGGCCGGACGAGCCGGCGAGCACGTACCTCAAGATGTTCGAACACAACATCTCTTTGCTAACTGCGGCGATGCGCGGTTCAAGCTGACGATTGTCGTTGACCGGCCGATGGTGCGGCGCGACAATCATTGACGAACGCTGATGTGAGAATGCTTCTTAATTTGGTGTTCGTTTTCAATTAACTAGCGTATCCGGTGACGCCGCGAGAGGGGCGTGAAGAAGAGGGGGAGGGGCATGTCGGCGGCGTTGCTGATCGGCTTTCTTATCGGCATGCAGCATGCGTTGGAGGCGGACCACGTCGCCGCGGTGTCCGCCATCGCCGCGCGCGAATCCAGTCCCCGCCGCATCATCCGTCATGGCGTCGTCTGGGGGCTCGGACATACGCTGACGCTGCTGGCCTTCGCCGGCGGAGCCGTGGTGTTCCACGCCACCATTGGCGAGCGGATGGCATCGATGCTGGAGTTCGGCGTCGGTTTGATGCTCGTCGGCCTCGGCGCACACGTGCTGTGGCGCCTCGCCCGCGAACGCGTCCATATCCACGCCCACCGCCACGACGGCGACACGGTCCATTTCCACGCCCACAGCCACCGGGGCGAGGTCGGTGCCCACGACCCCACAGCCCATTCCCACGAACATGCCAATGCCTTTCCGGTGCGCACGCTGGTGGTCGGGCTGATGCACGGCATGGCCGGTTCGGCGGCGCTGCTGGTTCTGGCGGCAGCGGCCTTGCCGACGGCGATGGCCGGGTTGATCTACGTGATCCTGTTCGGGATCGGATCGATCCTCGGCATGGCGGTGCTGTCGGCGGTGATCTCGGTGCCGCTGGCGTGGTCGGCGCGGTTCCTCACCCGCGCCAACGCGGTCCTCCAGGGGACAATCGGCGTGGCGACGATCATCCTGGGCACCGTCGTTGCCTTCGAAACCGTCAGCGTCTGGGCCGGGATCTAGGGCCCAGAACGGCTGAGTTCATCCGCCTGAAGGCGAACCGTCCACTCCCATACCGGACGCCGACGCCATACCGCTATCGCGCATCGCCGATGGGCAGGCAGGGCGCGTCGTCGCAGCCGTGCACCTCGATGGTGACGTGAACCAGGTGGGCGACACCGGTGAGCAGCGCCTTGTAGTGCTCCACCGGCTGCGGCGCGTGGGTGACCACCGAAACCATCGCCGCCAGATGGTCGGGGCCGACCCGCCAGACGTGGAGATCGGCGATGCGGTTGTCGGCGTCGGCTTCGATGGCGGTGCGCACCGCCTCGACGCTCACCGGATCGGCATCGGCGTCGAGAAGGATCCGGCCGGTGTCGCGGAGCATGCCCAGGGACCACCGGCCGATGACGATGGCGCCGACCACGCCGATGACGGCATCCATCCAGACCCAGCCGAAGTATTTGCCGGCGATGAGCGCGACGATGGCCAGCACCGATGTCAGCACATCGGCCAGCACGTGGGCGTAGGCCGCGCGGAGGTTGTGGTCGTGGTGATGGTCGTGACCGTGGTGGCCACCGTGCAGCATCCACGCGCTGAGCAGATTGACGATAAGGCCGACGACGGCGACGACAATGGCCTCATTGAAAGCGATGCCCACGGGCCAGATCAGCCGGTCGACCGATTCGACCGCCAGCAGCACGGCGACCACCGCGAGAACGACGGCACTGGCAAAACCGCCGAGCACCCCGACCTTCCACGGGCCGAAGGTGAAGCGCGCATCGTCGGTGTGGTTCCGGGCGTAGGCGTAGGCGAACACGGTAATGCCCAGCGCCGCGGCGTGGCTGGCCATGTGCCAGCCGTCGGCAAGCAGCGCCATCGAGCCGAAGGCAATACCGCAACCGATTTCCACGACCATCGCCACCGCGGTCAGCACGACCACCCACAGCACCCGGCGCTGACGCCCGGCCGCAGCCTCGGCGTCGAAGAAGTCGTGGTCCTTTTGCCAGCGCTCAAGGGTGTGAACGTGCATCGATGCTCCGGTCGCAGCGCTCTGAGAACTCGCTGATTTTACGGGACCGGCACGGCGATGCAATCCGAGGTAATCTTGGGTTGCAACGCGCGGGATGGATTTCGCGCTGCAGTCCTGCCAAACTGCGCTCCGGCGGGGCAGTTTCGCGCCCGTCGGCAGGGGAATTCAGGACCCGGCATGGAAACGTTCGCTCGCCGCTTTATGGGCCTCGTGGCGGCGGCGCTGCGCGATCTTGCGCCGATCGCGCTGGTCATCGCCGTGTTCCAGCTCGTCGTCCTTCGCCAGCCGTTCCCGAACCTGGAAAGCGTCATCGTCGGCGTCGCCTTCACGGCGCTCGGACTGACGCTGTTCGTGCGCGGTCTCGAGATGGGGCTGTTCCCCATCGGCGAAGCCATGGCCCATGCGTTCGCCCGCAAGGGCAGTCTGGTCGCGTTGCTGACGTTCGCTTTCGCGCTGGGCTTCGGCACCACCGTTGCCGAACCCGCACTGATTGCCGTCGCCGCCGAAGCTGCTGCAGCGGCGGCCGAGGGCGGAGTCATCGCGGGGGAATCCGAGACGCTCGCCGCTTACGCCTTTAACCTGCGCATGACGGTTGCCGTGTCGGTCGGCATCGCCCTGGTTGTCGGCGTGTTCCGCATCCTCAAGGGATGGCCGATCCACTATCTGATCATCGCCGGATACATCGCCGTCGTCGCGCTGACAGCCGTGGCGCCGCCCGAAATCGTCGGCATCGCCTACGATTCCGGAGGCGTCACCACGTCGACCATCACCGTTCCCCTGGTCACCGCGCTGGGAGTCGGCTTGGCCACGGTGATCCGAGGCCGCAACCCGGCGATCGACGGCTTCGGCCTGATCGCCTTTGCCAGCCTGACACCCATGGCCTTCGTGCTGGTCTTCGGCATCGTCACTGGCGGAGGCTGACGAAGCATGCTCGAAACCATGCTCACGACGGCGGCCTCGACGGTGCTCGATGTGGCACCGATCGCCGCAATCCTGGCGTTCTTCCAGATCATTGTCCTGCGCAAACGGCCGCCGCATTTGGGTCGGATTGTCGTCGGGTTCCTCTATGTCACCGTCGGACTGGCGTTGTTCCTCGTCGGCCTCGAGGAAGCTCTGTTCCCCATTGGACGAACCATGGCCGAACAGCTGACATCGCCTGCGTTTGTCGGCGAAGGCGGGGACTGGCACCGCTACGGCTGGGTCTATGCCTTCGCGTTTGCCGTCGGATTCGCCGCGACCATCGCCGAACCGTCGCTGATCGCGGTGTCCCTGAAAGCAAACGAGGTGTCGGGTGGCACCATCCATGTCCTCGGATTGCGCCTCGCCGTTGCCTTCGGAGTCGCCATCGGTGTTGGGATCGGCGCGTTCCGGATTGTTACCGGCACGCCGCTGCCGCTCTATATCATCGTCGGCTACGTCATCGTCATCGCCCAGACGTGGCGGGCACCGCGCACGATTATCCCGCTGGCCTACGATTCCGGCGGCGTGACGACTTCCACGGTGACCGTGCCCATCGTTACCGCACTCGGCCTCGGTCTGGCTTCGACGATTCCCGGCCGCAGTCCGCTGTTGGACGATTCTGTTGAAAATCCGGGTTTTCTCCGGGGACAGGCGTCTTGGCCGTCGGGAGCACTCGGAGATTGTCGAGCGCCTCAGGCGGTGGCCGGTGCTGGGATCGGGATCAGTTTGGCGAGGTTGCGGAGGTTTTGGGCGGTGGCGGCGAGGAGGAACTCGTCGCGGGCGCCGTAGGGTCCTCGTAATCGCAATCGGTCGAGACGCAGGATGCGCTTGAGGTGGGCGAACAGCATCTCGATCTTTTTGC
>Ga0209568_1000969_pt1 | contig 10585 bp, 7 predicted proteins | sample WorMetOlspDAHAB2_FD_187406 | JGI IMG/M metagenome (GOLD analysis project Ga0209568, IMG submission 187406) | Marine gutless worms symbiont microbial communities from Max Planck institute for Marine Microbiology, Germany - Olavius sp. DAHAB.2... ...
CTTTATAAATTTTGTATTATTATTATTATTATTATTATTATTACTACTACTACTACTACTATACTACTACGGATTTGTTCGGGCAATGAGTTCCGTGCAGCGCGACCTACATGCGAGAAAGCTGCACGCTGTCCAAACTTGGTACGTGAGTGGCAGCAGAGGTTAGTGTTTTCCGACGGCGAATTTAATGTTGTGGCATTACTGGTGTGTGTGTGTGTAAAAGGCAGTGCAGCATTGAGGACAAGAGCTTCGTTCATCTGTGCGGATGTGTCCTCGTGGAGGCAGACTTGGTCATCACAGTAGCGCATTGCAAGTACGTTTCGTCACGCGCATTGTCATAGGCGCTACCAGGCCAAATATGTGGACGGGTGGACACACATGGCAGAGCCCTCAGCTGGGTACAGGGGCATAGCTTTTGGTCAGAAGGTCAGGAAGCTTGCCCCCCGCCCCCTGAAACTGAAACCCGTTCAGCTTTCGCATGACCAACTGAAGCAGCAAATTTGACTCATTCTCCATATTTTGCTAACTAGCTTGACTAACCCCCTCCCTCTCACCCCGTAAAACCTGACCAGATTTGCACCAATCTCAGAAACGATCTCTGATAAAACTGAGGTGATATGTCCATCCCAGTCCACCCCGTGGCGGCGTCCCTGGCCATTGTAGCAGTCACTGTTGGATTTCGCAACTCTGGTAGCCTACATTAGTGAATTTCTTTTGTCGCATAAATGATTTTTAGTCTCATACGCTGCCCTGCTGCTTGGCGGACGTTGTCGCTATGTAAATAATTTATCTGTACTTACCGATTTGCGAATTTCGCAGGTTCGGCCAGGGCGGCAAAGAATGGTCCAAGGACGACGTAACTGTGCGACTGGGAAACCACAACGTTGATCTGCAGAGTGCGATGGACAATCGTTACGAGGTCAGTCGCATTGTGCGCCACCCGGAGTTCGACGAGAACACGCGAAACAACGATCTGATGTTGCTGCAGCTGGACACGAAGATCGAGTTCAGCGAGTTAGTTATTGCTCCGATCTGTTTCGATGATGGCGCTGCGTTCATCTTCGTCGGAATCAGCTGCTTTCTCACCGAGTGGAAGTCCAACTACAAAGGAAGTTCGTGTATCTTCGAACACTTACGAAAGTCTGTCCAGTGTAACTAATTAAGTAAGTGAGAAGAACGATTATAGTGTCCGAAATGGCAAAGTCACTGCGCAGACACTACAGGAGATTTGGGGAAAAGGATCGCGACCAAAGAGTTCAGGCTTTATGCGTTTCCTGCGTAAAAACAGTAATGGACGGCGACGATGTAACGTTCTGCGGCAGAGTGTCATTCAACAGCGGCACAGCCCCGGAAATTGAGCGGTGACAGGAAAAGCTCGGTCGCCGACGGCTGAAAAGGCAGGTGCGTGGGACGACAAGCGATGATGACAAGGCAGAGCGCCGGCTCTGCATGAGTTTGGTCTCACAACGTTTGACAACTGCAGCGTGCCGGTGAAATTCGTCACTGAGGTACGATGGAGCCGTCCACTGTCCAGTATTAACTGTTCACGCCCAGAGCAAAATTAATCAGAGCCACAGAGTGACAGTGACGTCGTTCAGTCGACAATCATCGCTGCCCGTCTGGTGAGGTGTACCATTTCGCGCCAGTGTAACGTCGTCAGACGTCTACGTATTCTTGTGGTTACCAGGCATCTGGACGACACGCCAAGTGGGCGAAGAAAGCTATGACGACTGGGCGACAAGATTTAAACCCTAACATAACCATAACGCTACTCTGCCGATTTTTTTCGCACAGTTGACTGTCGCCCAGTTGGCTTGTTGCCCAGATGACCGCACATGCTCTTTTCCGCTGGGAAGTCGTGCGCATTATACAGCGGTTCTCTCGTATTTTCTCTACAACGTTGTCGTTGCTAATCATGTACCCCCCGCCGCAGTCAATATTGTTCCGTTTTTTCCGGTATTGCGGCGCAGGGGACTATTAAGAGAATGTGACTGGTGGGGACATCAGGTTAAGAGGGCACGGTCGTTGGGTCGCAAGCGGCACTCCGCTGTCCAGTCTCCTCACCCGTCACTATGCAGTATGTATATACTGTTGAACATCAATTTCTATGTTACAACCTTCAGATCTAGCACCTTTGTCTAGTATATCTAGTATTCAGTATCTTAATTCTCAACCCTCAGAGATGATCTCTGCCGTAAGTTCTTTCTCGGCATGGCTTCACCGACCCTGCATCATGTCTCCACCACTGATCGTAATTGGAAAGCGCAAAACACTGGTGGGGCATTTGCAGTTACCAAAGGGCTGGTGATGCTAGTAGAAAAGCTTGTGGGGGAAATTCCCCCGCCACTTTTTATGGTAAAAATGTCTTGTTACAGCGGGAACGTACTCTCCGCCGGCTCTGCATGAGTTTGGTCTCACAACGGCAGCGGACGATGCATGCGTCAAGTCTATCGGCTCCGAATTTCAGGCAGACACAATGCTGTGTGCGACGCCTGGGACCACGGTCGACGTAGCAGACGCCGACTACACGGGTGATGTCGGAGCCGTTCTGCAGTGTCTCAGCGCGGCCGGTTTTTGGACTCTGACCGGGCTGCGTCTTCATGACCGCAAAGGTGCTACGGGCGACCAACCGGTCGCTTTTGCTCGCGTTGACGCCTTCAGAGAGTGGATCAACGCTACCAGTGCAGTTCTCGGTTTGCTGATATTAAAATCTTTATTCGCCATTTAAATGAAAACACGAGACGCAAAAAACACACACACAAAACAACGAAAACATAAATTAGTGAAAAAGACGCGTCAGACAACCGTCCGCGTTTTCAACACAGACACATATGTGAGTAAGTAAATAAGTTTATTAAAACACACGCTTGTTGGCACACGATAAATCAAGCAATAAAACGCTCTCTCTTGAAACAGTGACACTCTGCTCATACACATGAAATTATTAAGTATACAAAACACATTAACGGAGACTGAACTGTCAGACTTATGTGGTAAGCTGATAGTGGTTTAGTGTAATAATAACAATGATAATGATAATGATGATAATAATAATCCAAAAGACAATATTTATAGTGCTATCATCAACTGCGCGAAGCCATATGCTAGAGTTCACTTTGGGTCCTCTGAGTGAAATCGGTCAGCACCAGGTGGCAGCCAACTCGATCGTAGGCTAAGCTGCAAACTTGACCTTTGAGTCCGCCTGTAGGCTGCTATTGACCGAATATTCACCAATCGCATGTAGTATCACTCAACCATTACTGCCCCTTGGATGGTGGAAGGCACTGCAGTAAGTGTACAGCCCGCGTCAAAGCTGCGTGTCGCAGTATTTTCGTGAAAAAAAAACAGAAACTTGTCGGCAGTGCGGGTTAGATCATGGGTCTTCTCGCGCCGCAGTCAAGCTTTCTACCGCTACAACACTGCGACCTTTGTAAAAACAGGAACAGTAACTTTTTGCGTGGGAGAAGGCTCTGCTGCAATTTTACATCAGCGGCGCTAATGTATTCAGTGGTCGCAAATAAGTATCTTTATCTTTCTTATGTTTCATCGCAGCTGTGCCGACAACGACGGAAAGCACTGTCACCACTACTCCGTCTACCACAACGACAACAACGCCTCCCACTACGACCACAAGTATATTCACTGACGTTGTTTAACCCTCCGATATTCAGGCGAGGGTAAAATTAGGGCTAACCCTAACCCGTTGCTTTCCCATAAATATGGAACTAAGAAATATTCAACGGTGTGTTCTTATGACTTTTCCTGAATATGGTGCCGCAACAGAATGCCGCATTTAAGTTTCCTGATAGTTGGAGCATATTTTTTATAATGTTCCCATCACCTCCCGTTCGTGTCCATTGCCTGGACAGCAGACTGCATAGTGACGGGGAAAATAGGCTCCCCTCGTGATCGTTCTGGCTGGCATGATCAGCAAGGGAAAGGCTCAAACTAGTATGGGTGAAAAATTTTCCCTTCTCCTAGAAATCGCTCCATGTCAGTGACATGGAAGGAACACAGGTTTCCGACCAACTGTATGTTTCCGTATATTGAAGGTGTAAGTGCATTCTACCTATTTACATAAGCCTAGTTATATTTTGGTAAATCGGTCGCATACTTACCTGTTGTTTGTAGTTATCGTCTATTGTCTATCGCTACACAAAATGTCAGGAGTTTGTTTATGGCAAGCAAGCCAAGCGTGGAAAGAAAAACATAGTTATCCTGTACTGAATAATGTCTTAGAGACTTCAGATTCAGAGACAGGCTTAAAAACTGATAAATTATAAGGAGCTACCGGTGGTGAAGGTGAGTGTGGAGAAGTAGAGGAAGTGTTGTTAGCTAGTGAGAGACGGAGCTTGGATATCTTGTCGGTGAAGAAGGCAGCAAAGCGATGGCTGCAGATGAGGAAGGTAATGGTGAAGTAGATTTGCGGTTCAAGAGTTTATTGACGGTAAGCCAGAGACGCCTAGGATTGTCATTGTCAGATGATGAAAAGAGCAAGTTGGAGAAATATTGCTTTTTTGGCATTAAGACTGAGATGACGGTAACCTTTTCGGAGATATTTAAATTTAGACCAGTCGAGAGCAGAATGAGTGCGTTTATAGATAGATTCAGCATGACGAAGAGTATTTCTAAAAAAAAGCACGAAGAGTATGAGAAAACCAGGATTAGACTTGGACTGAGAATTGGAGATTTTAATGATGAAAGGAGCCTGTCTTGCAATTTCATTTCCGGCATTTTCAGTCAACCCGATCTGTTTAGCCGTCTTACAGAAACACAACTGACGTCACAAAAGAAGGATATTATTAGGCTTACACCGTTTTTGTACACGTTCTTCATAAACAGCACAACAAAACGTTGTTTAGATGGATATACGGCATTGATAGTAACGGTAGTTATAAGAGTATTGAATGAAAAATTTTGTTTAAGCTCAGTGCTCGAAACATATTCATTCCGGTAAATATTTTACGTTCTTGTATCACCACAGCCTTGCCGACTACGACGAAAACGACGCTTTCGCCTCCGAAATGACCTATATTGTGTCGGATGGGGCGTTAAACTCTACTCACTCACTCATCGCCTACAACTACTAACACAAGTGTATTCACCGATATATAAAATGTTAAACGATTTCGCAAAGAACCTGTTCAGTGTGAAACTGAGAGCCCTTTATCCGACTTATTAAGTACGTGGCATGCTTCGTGATCATACAGAAGGATTAGGATGCATGATATACTATAAAGAAAACGTCCAGTAACTTCTTCTAATGCTTTTCTACCAATTTGTGCAATAAACTGGTAGATTATGGTATGCTTTAGTCATATGGGCCAGTTCTACAATATCCCGTGATATAATCAAAATAATCAAACCACTTTTCAATATCTTTTACCAACTAAACTACACATACAATACATTGGTTTATTAATCTGGTGTCACGAGCATGTGATATAACCAGTCGAGTAAGAATGTGATAAACAGAAGGATATACTTGACATCTATATCTATAATTTATACGTATGAATAAATTAGAAAACCGGGCTACACTACTGCCAATATTAGGCCTATATATATATACTAACGGTACTCCCGAAAACCGTATGTCGCCATTTTCGGTCGTGTGCAGTGGGGGCGTAAATCACGGGAGAGGATAGGGGGACACGTCCCCCAAGAATTTGGGTTGGGAAGCCAAAACTATTGTTCCCCTGCAGAATTATACCAGAATTATATTATAATTAGACGACCAAGTCTGTTTTAGATAAGACGAGTAATAATAATAGCTCAGCAGGCCATTTTTCGTCCTTGGCAGTGACTGGAACCCCGCCTCTCGCATCCTGAGTTTGTTGCTAAACCTTCGTACTTCACCCACTTTAGAAATTAGATGGTACGCCACCGACTGCATGGTTGTGTGTTATAGCAGCGACGCCTGCGCCACCTGTCTCTGTACTTTGTGGTCAGAACAGCGTCACTGACGATCCAAACAAACGCTTGCCATGGTATGTACGCGGTGACTCGAACGATATCTCCAACCACCGGAAAAAATGACATTTCAATTGCGGGTTTTATTACGATTTGTATTGATTTATTGATATTTCATCAGGGGATTTTTTCGCGGGGGAGGTAGGTACGGGGTCAACATTCGTATCTACATGTATAAGTGATTAGACCGTCGTGTAACACTGTTTACGACTGTTGTATACAGGAGGTGTCGGTGGATCTAGTAGTTGACTTAGCCACGAACTATTGGAATGGCGGATCATAATCATGGTTAATTCGCCGATTTACAACTGTACATGTATAACTATTTAGTAGTTGTTGCGACATGCAGGAAATGTCGTGTTGAGGTGTACAATTTCATTCATCACTGCGGCTGCACCATTCTCAACAAAGACTGGGTCGTCACTGCTGCACACTGCAAGTCAGTCCGGTTCATCACTTCGGTCTTTAGTTCAGTTCAATTCTCAGATTTCTAACGAGCGTTTCTTTACATGCACTTTCACATCTATGCGGTACAGTTGTACAATCGCTGAGAACTGCAGGAAACGCAAAATATACGGCGAACACCGCGAAGGAACCGTATTGACCGCAATCGAAACGACGTCCAAAAGACAACGGCAGCCTTCCGCCGACAAAAGTGTTCTTTGAACCGCGGCTTGAACGCGGATAAGTGAAGAATTAAGTTGGAAGGGAGTGAACATCTGTTGCCCGTATGCGACTGACGGAACAGCAGATTTAATTGTTTTTTTTTCTGTCTATAGTCCGATTTCCTAATTTATTCATAGGTGCAAAGCATAGATTTGGATGTTAAATGTACCCTCCTGTTGATCGCATATAAATTATTGTTCTAATGTGTAGTTTATTTCGCGAAAGATGTTGAAGACTAGTTTGGTTGAGATAAAATTGAAAGCGCCTTATGTTTGAATACAAATCACGAACGAATAACGATAACAACAACGTCGGATATCAACACCGTGGATCATCTTACATAATATAAATTGAAGCATGTAATTAACACCTGTAGCTAAGATTTGCATATATGAATAACTTAGAAAATCGCTCTCATGTTCTGGTGTTAAGGCAGGATCGTGGTACAGCTCCAAATTCAGCAGTGCGCGTTTGGCGAAAGGGAATCGGAAGCAGGCGGTTTAACAGTTGTAGAAAGTGCAGTGAAATTGCGTTGGACGCAGTGGCCGCGTGTACTTGGCAGGTTTGATCGCGATGGTCACGAGTGGGCGACGGCCAAACTGTCGGTCGTGGTCGGAGAGGCCGAGATCGATCCAAAGATTGCGATGAAAAATCGCTACCATGTGAGTCGCACGGTGCCTCACCACCGATTCCAGAAAGCCAATCGCAGTTTTGACATAATGCTTCTTCAGCTCACCACCAGCATCGAGTTCAACGATCGCGTTGCAGCCATCGTCATCGACCAGACAGTGCTGCCTGCTGCGTCCTTTTGCTGCGCCACTGAATGGACTCGCAACTACACCGACCGTCTGTATATCTCCTTTGCCGATCAATTATCGCCGTGCGTGCGCCGTGACGATGCGATATAAGTAAATAAGACCTTTAGTAAGTAAGTAAAGTACAAGGATTTCTAAAGGACAGTTATCGGAGGGGGAATTGACGCACCCACACTGCGCTTTGGTTTCACTGACCAATAGAAACGTCTTCAGCGACGTGTGCGAGACGGCTATTATGACAAGTCCGGCTGTGTGAGGTCCTTCGGCAGATAGTTAGAGACGAGTCTCAGCCGCACTGAAGGCGCTGTCGCCGAAGTTGTTCCGAAATTAATATTCGCCATTGAGTTAGTTTTAAAGCTATAAATCCACTCTGGACATTCAATGCACGAAACGCATGTATATTTCATTTTATCCAATGTTTTATATTTCGCACGTTTGAAATATGATTTTAGCGCATACTGCTAATTCAAGAACGATTGGTGATGATATCACGAATTGTCTCACGCATAGAATAGTTAATGTCAACGGGCAATATAATAGTGCTTCTCTAACGCTCTAAGTCAGTGGTTTTAAACTGCGATTCCGCGGAACTAAAGATTGCCGTGAGCGACAGCCAGGGATTCCGCCGTTTGCCAGTAAAATATATTTAAAAAATTTAAAAGAAACTGCTTGGTGTAATTCACCAAGCACAAGTTTTGCTCTGAAATGTTCACTACTGCTGAATGATGCCTGTAGTAATATTGGCTTGCTAGCCACATACATGTACACCTGTATCAATCGGTGTTTTTCATGCATAAATAAATAGGTCTACAGGAAAATGACGTTTCTCTCCCATTTTGCAATTATTACAAATCCGTATGTCACTCACTGCATGAGGTCTCACGAGCAATCGAAACGCTCTAAAAGGTTTCATTCCAATAAAAAGGTTGAAAAACACTGCTCTATAAGCGACCACATTGTCAGATTTGGAAGGGGGAGGCTTACTTTTTTGGACCAACTAAGACATTATAATCTCTGGGTATATTTTGCGTTGTTGTGTGTGGAATTCAGTGTTTTATGTCGGCGAGCACACGACCTCGCCGATCCTGGAAGAGTCGACGGCACAGCTGATGAGTAACTCGGAGTGCTCACAGTCATACGGGAGCAGATTCAACTCGGAAACGATGCTTTGCGCCCAACTGGTGAACGGCAAGTGTACGAAGGACACGGGAGGATCACTGCAGTGTCGCAGTTCCAGCGGAGAGTGGGTGCTGTCTGGAATGAGTATCATGGATGACCGATGTTCGTCACCCGATTTGCCCGGACTCTACACGGGCGCTGCTAAATTCGTCGACTGGATGAAACGGTACATTCAAGGTATCGCCGATTTGATGTATACGCAAAAATTCCACTAGGTTCGACACGCACGACTCGACACTATCAAGTGCGGCGGCAGTGCTAAAATGGCCCAGTATAAATTCGGAGAGATTGCTACAGGAACGCCTCTCGTAACTCGGACGCGCACCAACTTTGGCGACAGAGCGTTCAATGCGTCTGGACTCGAGCCCGGACCTATCTGCCGACGGATCTGACAGCCGGACTATTCGTACAGCTGTTTCAGACAGTCGCTGAAGACATTCGTATTTCTCAGTGGGACCAATGTGCAGTGTGAATTCCCCTTTAACTGCGCTTTAGAAATAGTCTTAGTTACTTACTTAGCTATACATCGGTGGTGTATATAGCGCTATGCCAACAATGCTCTAGCAAAAGTTCATTACATACCAGAAGAAAACTATGTTCTTTGCAGTCAGTTACTTTGAAGTTTCGCTATAGTGTAGTGTTTGGTGACTAATGTAACGCTGTAATGTTTGTGTCAGTCATCCGAACATCGAAAAAATCGGCTGAGCGGTCTATTTGTCGGTAGTGCTTGCGTGTATGAGCACTGTTATGTGTATGCTGTGTAGAGGCTTGATTAAAGTTTGCTGCGACAGACTGCACGACTGCTGATGACCGAAGTCGTGCACTATTCAAGCCAATGGCAATTGTCTGTAGATCGACAGCCGGAGAATTAATGACTCTGGTTCAATACTTGTAGAATAAAGTAGTGACATGTTGCAAACGACCTCATTCGCTTGTTTATTCGTTCGTTCATTCATCCGCATGGAAACAACGCTGCGCACTGAAGTAGTTTACGAAGAGGAGGCCTATCGCCTACTGGGTGGCCTACAAAGTAGACCTAAGCCACTGCCGAATTATTTATTAATCGCATTTAAAATTTAAAAAAATTAAATTAAATCGTGTTAGCCGATTCAATAGAGTTTTAGTCGTATTAAAGTGTCAAACAAGCAAAATAGTATTACCACTTGGTATTGAATATGTTATGTGTGACGTAATTTCTAACGTATATTGCTTGATAAAACAGGCGATGCATGTGCCAACCACCATGTCTATAATCAGGTATTATTATATTATTATTATCATCATCAGAAATTTATACTGTGCCTAATACACGAAGACCGTAGACGCATTACAAATTAAAACTGCTCACGGTTATAAAGCAACAGCAAAACGCCGAACATAAAACTAGGGAAGCATGAAAAAAAGCAATAAATTTGAAAAATAAAAAAGCTATTAGCTGAATGTCACTAAAATATCGTAGTGCTTTATTCTGCACTGACAAAAAAAGATTTCAGCTTCCAGCTGATTTTTTTTCGCTATATGGCCTGGCCTAGTTCAGACATAGACTTTTTCTAACTTGATAAACAACACCAAATTGTCTTTGCTGTAGTATGAATATCTGCTGTTTCGGTGGCACGTGTAGCTAATTTACAGTTATAAACCGGGTGACCTTGCCGTATAAAGAATCCTCCAATTCGTCAGGTATTGATGACGTGCGTGTAAAGTAGGCCTACATGAACTCCGGTGTAGGTGTCAATCATGATAAAGTGGATTTTTTCACGTTCATTTTTGTCTGTTGCACAGGTGAGGTCGTTCAACATCATGTCACTCGGTACATCGGCCACATGTCGTCCGCGGATCAAATGTCATCCAGTGAATGTAATAGATAAATATCTGTTTAAATTATTAAGACGCATTGTCCTAAAAACACGACGTGCCAACTTTATCGCGCTGTACTCTTATAGGCCTATTAT
>Ga0209568_1000971_pt1 | contig 10579 bp, 8 predicted proteins | sample WorMetOlspDAHAB2_FD_187406 | JGI IMG/M metagenome (GOLD analysis project Ga0209568, IMG submission 187406) | Marine gutless worms symbiont microbial communities from Max Planck institute for Marine Microbiology, Germany - Olavius sp. DAHAB.2... ...
GAACGACCAAAGAACAGCTGGAATAGAGTTCTGGAGAATGCGACAGCAGGATACAAGTACAGCTGGAGGAAGATGGAGGCCGCAGCACAGAACAGAGCTTAAAATGAAGAAGAGTGGCATATGTTCTACTGGGAGCTACAGGGCTTAAATCAAGTCAATTTGAGCTATAACGCAGTGGGGTGTTAATCTACCAGGGGGAAGATCGATGTCTTAGCCACTACGATCTGAGGCCTTTCAAAGGCCCAGTGCTCAACCATGCAGAGAATTTAGTTCTGACGGCTGGATGCCCGTGCTGCTGCTAACCAGTGCTAACTTATTCACTGTCATCATTATCCAGCTTGCCCGTCCTGTGGAATCGGGTATCAGTCCCTGCTGTTCCATCCTCTAATGTCTGTAGATCTGACTCTACCCTCGCCTGTTCTTCTATAGTTTGATGAGTTCACTTCACCAAAAACCATCTTGCTTGATTTTGGCTTGTGTTGGCAGAGACATACATTTGGCTTGTAGTCTGATGACCATTGGTGTGTTAAATTAAGCCGTATTTTTTTCTGTGTTATTTTTTTGATCCAACGGAAACCTGTAAAGCATCAAATCTTGTATCACTGTGTGATTGTTTACCTGTCATGCTGGGCCCCAATTTACGAAGAATGTTAGAAGGACCATAGGAGAATTTTTGGATAGATGGAGCTTAGGATTAACTTAAACTAGACGTAGATCAGACGTAGGAATAACTTATGTCAGTTTGTTTATAACAGCACAACAATTTCAGCGTAACCACAGTATAAACTATAAAATGTCGATCAGATCGTTTAAACTATAAAATGTCAATCAGATCGTTTCTATAAATTGACACTGCTAACGTGTTGGCACATTGATAATTCGGCAATGTGGCTGGCCCTTCCACGGCCTTTTGTTGACAAGTATCAGCTGTCTGTATTAACGCCAAAAAGTCTGAATAAATTGCCGTAGCAGGCCGCTTTTGTACGTCCAAGCTGTTGTTCACAAAATTGACCAGTAATCTGCATCACTTAGAAAGTTAGTCTGCATTTATGACAAACTTTGGATAAACTTGGTGAAAATCCTAAGATTCTTTGTGAGTTTGGCCCCGGACAGCCCGTTTTTATAAAGGATATCGATGAAATAAACACAAATATGTGTTTCCCTGTTACCAGTGATATAGGAAGCTTTAATAATAGAGTTTTGTTGTCTTCCTTTGCGGAATTTTGTCTGCAAAACAGGCAGTAGTGCTTAGGCCCGTTCTGTTGTTTAATGAATTTGCTGTTTCACTTGTGTCGCAGGGTCTAGGTTTTCTGTAAAAACTGAATTATTACGCATGATCTGATTTTAAGTTGATTTAATCTAAATTTCCAGAGCTGGGTAATCCTCGAAGATGCGTTTGTCGTGATAAATCTTGGCTGTCTTACCATATAAGTGGTCAGTTGAAATATTTCTTGTAGTGCTTAGATAGACCTTTGAGCCAGTTGTTATTTAACATGGTTACGACAAAAAGTCAACAGTCACATTACAGTGTTGTTAATCTGGAAAAACGTGCAATTTGGAAAGTCCAGCAATATTTAGCCTTGAAAACCATATTAGTAATGTTTTTGGCCAATATTGTCAGAGAAAACACTGTTCAAATGTCTGTGTACACCACTGGTATGTTGTCGTGGTATAAACGCATGTATGTTGAATCTGCAGATTGTGTAAAATAATGATCACCACAAATATTATGTACTGCATGTAGCATTCTGTCGATAGATGACTTCTGTATTATGATATAGTTAAAGGAGCTTGTCCTGCCTATTAGCAGAGATGGGCAGCACCGAAAAGTTTAGTTTTTTTAACATGTCCAATATTTTGCGAATTTTTTCTTGAAGTGTTCACGGCTTAATTGTTAAAATTTTCCTTAAAAGACCCGGAATTCAGAGTTTAATTTTTATGCGAGCTGCACCTGTAAGTAACAAAATGTGGGAAATTATTTTGCATCATTTGCTTGTCATTTTTTTCTCAATTCGACACTCTAGTTGCTGCCTGCATTAAAGCGTTCATCTTAAAACTCTCAAGCTAGTGAACTAGTGTTAAGAAGTCGTGTGAAATTGCACTCAAGTTTTCACCAAACGTAGTTTCCCGTCTCTGCCTACGCCTGCTGTGAGCCCAGAAAGATGTCTGCAAAGCATACGTCGTCATTCATTAAGTATTTTGCAGTGCATTACCAGAGGAATATCATATATTTGTTGCCAGGATATGATCTGTTGGGACTGCAGTACACTTTGGGTGTGCCAGTTTTTAATTTAAATGATTTCTATTTATAAGAGACATTATAGTCGTAACTAATTTCTGCTTCTTACAGACATTACTAGCGGCAAGGGCCGTGAACTTGTGTGGCTTCCAATGTACCAATTTTAATGCGTCACTCTGTAGCGTAGGGTTGAGGTTGCCGTTATTTTTTGATATTGTAAAAACACAGAGCGATATTGTTGACGAAGTTGGTGGGAGCAACAGACAGCAAATTCCCCCCCCCCCCGCTATGTTTAACTTTAGTACTCGCTCACGCGCAAGTCATTTCCTTGGCTAACGCAGTCTACTCATGGTATTTCTGCGGGCTGGATGTGCCGATATACGGGGTGGCTCAAATTAAAATACCTAAGCGGAAAGTATGCAATTCCTATAGCCGTTCGAGATTTTCGTACATACATTTCATAATTATATGAGATCATGCTACAGTTCTTAAATTTAAAAAAAACTGCAAAGTTGTTGCTGTTTAAATAGTTAGGCTATGACATTTTCAAATTCAGTCTCTGTACATGATTCTGCACGTAATTATGAAGAGAAACTTGTTAATTTCACATGGTTGTTGGAAATTTTTTTCTGGTTGGGTATTTTAATTTGAGCCAACCCCTATGCAGTCCAGTTGGTGATAAAAAAACGAGCCCGAGTATTGTATTAGTATAGGAGTGAATTGATGTTAGACTAACTCGATTCTGAAAGCAAGTAGACTGCAGGTATGTAGCGGAGATTGGTTTGAAACGTGACGTAGATGTTGATGTTTTGATAACTTGCGGTGATTTGGTACATAGATCGCTAGGAATAGGATGAGTTTGCGGCAACTGGTTGTTTGCAGTGTGTTTTGTTTTGGTTGGCAGTGCAGTGGTTCGTATGTTTATTGGCTGGGTGGGGCGGGGTGATTCCTGGTATTTGGCGCCATTGTACAGAAACCACTTAAATCAGCTGATAATTATGACCACTGTGATTATTATTATTATTATTATGAGTGGTACAGTCCAATGGCAAATGGCGAAATCGATCGATTTGCATTGCTTACATGCATAAGTACAGTTGTCATACAGCCTTCGTATACGGTGATGATGGTATTAACGTAATCGTTGAGACGTTTGATACTGTTTTACTGCCACTTAAGTGGTTGCATATTTCTAGGCTTGGCGTAGTGGTAACGATGTTGGTCACATCAACAAAGTTGCGCTTTGTCTAGCCCGGTTAGAACTGGTGTTTGGTGACCACATTTGCCGGGTCTGCCGTTCCTGTATTCATCCAGGCCACTCAACCTGGCCGACCCTCCGTGGGTAGGTGCATTGGGTACTGGCGATGGTTTCGGCTCTGTTATCAGGACTGCTTGCATACCGGCATGTCCTGTTGTATGCTACATTGATTGGGTCTAACCCTTGCCGACTCAAAGCACCGTAATTGGGGTGAGCTTTCTCAATTCAGACTTCACTCTCTATATGCGATTTTGTTGCTGTTCACGTAACAACGTTAGACAACTCCCAAACCCATTTGCCTGTCACAGTATGTGTCGCTACTAGCCGCTGAGCGACTAGGAAAGTAACCGCAGGCCTGCCGTAAAGTAATGGATGTGACCTTCGTATACAACATCTCATAAGGAGCCATGGTGAGTAGCAATGGTTCTTAGCTCCGGGAGCTGTATAAAGCCTCGTTTCTTGGCCGAGTGTCGCAAGAGGTGCCTGGACCAGGGTAGCTGTGTCGTGTTTAGGGCTGCCGCGAGTACTCGAGTAGTAAACTACTCGGGTAATTTTTTTTACTTTCGTTACTTTCATTTCCGGTTGCAGTTCTTGCAGTCGACTGATGAATCGGGGTTTCGCGATTTCATTTGCAACTTGCCAGGCTGGAAATAGATCTGAATATATGCATTTAGAGGGGAGGTGTTTGTTCAAGACCCTGACCCTTCGGGGCCCCAGGTACGCTGACCCGTTCTTCGTAATTGGCAGCTTGTATTTAAGTACTTCCGATATTAACGAGTACCCGACTACTCGTTAAGGTACTCGGGACGAGTACTCGAATAGAAAACCACTCGTTAACGGCAGCCCTGGTCGTGTTCTGACGGTTTCGGTTGTTCGGGGTTCATTGAGTTGTGTATTACTGCGTGTATTTTTTTTGCTGTACCGGGTTTCTATTTTTTTGATAGACTACGGCCGTTGGAAGACCGCCGCCGAAATGACCCGAACTATTTCCGGTCGGGCGTTGATCCCGCTGCGTCAAATATTTACCGAACAGCGCGCTTCTAATCCCTGTTCGTCCTACGCTTCTTGCGGGTCCGTGAGCCTATAGCGTGTTGTGGTTTCCACGTCGGCTGCTACTCTAAACCGGCTTGTACATATGGTCATACTACACACACAACAGTCGACCTACGCAGCGCTGATAGGCAAGGCAATTTATTGGGGACCCTGTTTTCCATTGTTCTGTTGTAGGGGAGCGATGTTCGCCAATTTTTGGGGTGCCAGTTCGCCAAACACGCCGAGATCGAGATGCCGGGGGCTAATACTGGGGGGTGCACCGCTGTTTCATTGGAGGGAGGGGGCGAACACCCAAATGGGGGGTCAAATGCCGTTTCCTCCTTTACCACTTTTGTCATCCCAGAATTTGAAACTGAATGGCACATGAAGGAGTACTGTGGTATCCCGCATTCGACAGATTGTGATGGAAAGTGGTAAAGCGGGGGCTTTTCGGAGTTCCACAATAAATGTGCAGTTCAAAATGCTTTTCTGCGATTGTAATCAAGTGGATTTGACGTTGGTTTTTGTGTCGACGTAAGCATGATTTTATCTGCTGCAAATGCAGCGCTTGTCGTTCGGCATAAGGGAATTGGGGAAGCAGGTAGTGCAGTTATGTGAAATTTTCTTTACAACGCCCTGTTGTAAAGATTGTCAGTTTGAGCCTCTAAAAATCGGGGGGGGGGATCAGCCTCCTCAGTTTAATGCTTAATTCGGCTCAGACCTACGGACGCAATGTCCGCCAGTGAATTTGTACATACGATACGCACACATACTCTTGCTTAACGCTTGAACGTAGATTGTCGCCGCCGTCGCGAGTTTATCTGATATCTGTCGCACGTGATATGGTCGAATTATATATAGTTTTCTCGGGTTGTCTTCGGGAACGACGTGATCGTGACGTTCTTTTTTGTAGTCTGATAATAATAATAATAATCACATAAAGCACTGGCGATCACGGCGACAGCGCCCTTTTCCAACGCCTTTCCGTCCTAAATCAACGCTACAGTGCGATCGCTGTCTTGGATACGTTTTGCCCACACAACCGGCAGAACGAAATGTAGCCGTTCTATCATTTTTAGTATATAGCTTAATTTCAAAACCTCTGGATCCATGCTTCCGAGGGCATACAAATAATAATCGCACAAAACACATTTGATGGATAAGCACTGGAGGAAAGAAGGAGGCGTGCAAGGAAAGGAAAGATGACTAGGTTACTAGATTTCTGTAGACGCTGGGTTTGAGAGGGAGGGGAAATGAGGAGGGGAAATGATAACTAAAGGATTGAAAATCTGCTTCTTAATTGTTGGCAGTTTTAATCAGCGATAAACTCGGCGACCACCTTCGCCTTTTAGGCCTACCAACGACAAGCAGCGGGGTGGACATACAAGGTGTGTATGGTGCGTACAGACCCCGTCAGGAAAATACATAAATTTTTTGTATCCGATTTCTGAGTTATTTACTGTAGTCCTGTACGTAAAACCTGTTTGTGCTTGATCGTACGTTATACTAATGGAATAGCCAAGTAGTAAGTAAGGAGGCAACCTTAGCTTTCTTGGGCATGGGAACACGCACAATATGTGAAAAAAAAACTTACAGCAGGGAAAATTTAAACCAGTGTTAGTAGCTACTGCTTGTATCAAGAAAATCGGTAGGACTTCCGTGCCGTGAGAATGGGAATTAGCATGGTTATTCCAATGGGTATATGGCGTGGTATGGGTATGGGGGTTGAAATCCCCACGGCTATAGCAGCCCTGGAAATCGGCGCCCTGAATCAAAAAAACGACCTTATGCACCCCCTGTCGCAAATTCCTGGCTACGCCACTGGACAGAATGTTCGGATTTCTTCAGTTTTTTTTTTCATTTGGCAAACTGCGCTTGACTGCACTGAACCTCAGATGTGTGTAGCGACCGTTTCTGAATAGATGGTCGTGTGTGCCTGTCATGATAATAACAATATGCCGTAGTTAATATTTTTATTTTAATTCACACAGTTCATAGACATATCAAGTGACGCATGTTGCATACTGTCGTGGCAGGCCTACATGCATGCGTAACGAAACGAATTATGAACCATATACAGGGTGGCCCAAAAAAGTTATCCACTATCAAGAATCAGCATTAAATCTTATTAAAAACCGTCAGCACGGTCACATTTCTTATCAATTTTGAATATAAAATGAGCACAAGAATGTTTCAAATTTGTATTAAATATTCTATGTGTGACCAAATTTGTGACGTCATCAGTTGCTGTGTTTGAAGCTGCGTCGTGGGTAGAATCAATGTACATGTATATGACAAAATCATGATTGAAAACCAGAAAAAGAGAAGATATGGAAATCAAATAAATTTTTACATAAATCTCCCATCTAATAGACGCTTTAGGAATGGAATTTTTACAGCTTGCCAGACGAGCTGATGCCAGACGGAGCGCTGACATCATTTCTTGTACCGGTATGTAACGCATATCGCTAGTTTGTAGGTCAGGCTGTTATGTCAAAAAGTAGGACACGCAGAGAATATTTAATACCGACGGATAATATTATAGTGCTTGATCATTCTTTATTTTAACGAAGAAATCTGATCTCGTTGGCAGACTTTAATACGAGTCAACAATTTTTGATAACGTCGAAGTGGCTACTTTTTGGCCACCCTGTAGGCCTGTCGTAATTAATGGTGTTGCGAAAACGTCACACCTCATTTTAGTGGTAAAAGTGTTGGGCGTGATATCGGAAATAGAGAAATAGAGATTCGTGCGTTTGAAAAGTGAAATAGTGCACTCTCAGCGGCATGCAGTTATTAAAAAGTGGACAGCAGAAATCTGTCACGTAAAAAACGTCACGGAATTTGGCCAGGGGTGTCGGGGAAATTACGGTCGTAACTGCAGCTGTCATGATGATTGCACCTGTCCGTCCTACCTACAGTCGTGTTTCAACCGTGTTGGCGTCATGACATCCAGACGACGGCTGTTGTCTTCTACTTCTAGTGGTCTGGAAGTTCCGCCAGTTCGTCTCTCTATACAGTCGGCAAGCGGGCGTTTTCCGGTTTCTGGTGCCACCGTCTGGAACGATCTGCTTCTCCACGTTGCATCTGCGCCGTCACTCGCGGTTTTCAGACAACGACCTTTCTGTTTCCCGTTTCTACCAAGACACTATCGTATGACGTGTTATTTTTACTATTGCCATTCATCACTACTGTCTGGAACCTGTGGTCCTTGTAATAATTAACATTATTTAGCCCACGTGATGATGATGATATAAACAATTTAAAATGACGTTGGTTATGGTTTCAGACGATGACCAGTAACGGTATTCACAGCGTCAACATTGCTGTTCTGGGGGCGAGATTTGCAGCGAATCCAGGGATAAGTGTAACTTAGGACGAACTTAGGATAAGTGCAGTTTACAAAAAAAATCGTATGCAAACTTAGGAGAAGCTTAGAAAAATCTGAAGATTAAAATCGGGCCTTAGACCGATAAGCGATCAACAGATATCGTTGTTCGTAGCATTTTCATTGCGTTTTACTGGCACTACTGTTGAGGTGCTGTTCCCGCTCCTACTCGCTAGATGTCGCTGAACCCAGCACGTTGAACGCGTCGCTTTAACTTGAAAGCTCGGTGCGTGTCGCCATCGTGTCGTGTGCTCATTTTATGATGACGTCATCACAAGACGAACACGGCAAGTAGTAACGACGCGATGGCGGTGCGCTGACTACGAACGGCAGCTGATATCATTCGCCTTCCGACGCCATCGTTGTCTGCAATTGGCGCACATGTCGCAGTCGCAAACATGTAACAACATTTACAGGGTGGCCCAAACAAGTTAGCTGCTGCCGATCGAATTATTATTAAATCTTAGTGAACCCCTCAATGCTAGATTTTTAAAACTCAAATTTGACTGTAAAAGAAGTGTGGGAAGGTTATAAGTTACTATTAAATATTCTACGTAAAACCTATTTGAGACGACGTAAATTTTATTGTGTTTGAAGCTCGGATATGGGTAAAATAAGCTAATATGATGAAATCGTAATTGAAACCACAGTTTGTAATCGTACGTAAGACTACGTTAGACTGCGACATTGCATACGCCAACATGGCGCCATATCAATCAATCAATGTTGGCAATAGGCAGTATTCCTAATAGTTTTACAGTTTTCATTTCCCCATCGTTTGATTGAGTGTCACTGCTACCTTATGTATAAAAAAGTAGAGGCGCCGACTCCATGGGGCACGGGCGGCACGTGCCCCCTCCTACTTTTACAAATGACTGGACACTGGGGCACAGTGAGTAGAAGAACAGCAAACAAAAAACTGACCAAACTGTACTGCCCATCACGAAAGTGCTCACCAAAACGATTAATTACACTTTTACAGCCAAAAAAGTGGAGGGGCACGACAAAAAAATAGGCGCCGGACATGTGGCCCCCACTTTCAAATTTGTCCCGGCGCCACTGTAAAAAAGTGAAAATATAAGATTTTCATACTGGCTTAGGCGTATCACTGCTAGGACTCGAGTCGAGTGATGTTACCTTCTTGGCGCTGTCTGAACTCGTATTGGCCTACGAATCCAGTACCGTCGAAGATGTCGTTCGACTTGAACGTCACCCGGAAAAATCCGGCGTCTGACTGGACAAAGTAGTAAGACCCGGCGCCGCACAGTCGAGGCATCTTGCGGTCTCGCAGAAGAACGTTGAAGTTCGAGAACTCGATGAAGTCGCTCTGAGTCGATTCAAGACACCTGCACGGAATTCGAACCAAACACCTGCTGCAAACAGTTTTAACTGTCCTGAATCTTGGGGGTCCAGGACTCCAGGCCACCTCGTCCTCCTTCAAATTCAATCATCCTTATCCTTCTTTCTTTCCTCCCTCAGTCCCTTCCGTACACTGCCGGGGGGGGGGAGCACAGCCCGCTGCAAAACCGAGTGCTGATACCGACGGCCGTGGTGCAGACCGGCCCAAAGCCGTGCGTGTGCAGCCGCTGCCAGCACAACTGATCGATAAATTACAGCCAATGTATAGCAGCATAACAGTAAAAAGTGGGTGTCCGTGTACATTTGTACCCCCCAACTGCCAGAAAGTGGGGGTCAGGACCCCAGGACCCACACATGATCGCCGCCACTGTAATATTTAGCTAGGTGGGTGAGGGTGACTGTACGTGTTATTACGCGTCACATAAATGATATTACTGACTAATTAACTATGACGTACAGCAATTCGCGTTTGCGCTTCGCTTCTGACATTACGTTACGCTTTGTGCAAAGACCATGCTTACAGTGCTACATACTAACATAGGGATAAACATTAACAACATCAAACATCAAAAATTTAAAGTGAACAATTTAATGCAAAAGCATTGCAGTCACTGTACATCACTATGGAGACAATGGCGAGATATTACGTACTGGGAAATGAAAGTGAAAAAGGTCAGTTTTAAGTTTAAGTTTAAATGTCGACAGTGTCGCTGATGACATCAGTCACTTCTGACGGAAGACTGTTCCAGGTTTTTGCCGCCGCAACACAAAACGCTCGATCGCCGACTGTTCGGAGACGTGTTTGTGGTGCGGCAAGATCCGCTGATGACGCAGAACGCAAACGTTGTCGACCTGGAAGATCGGCGACATGCTGGAACCGACTTAATGTTGCTAGGCAGGATGGACTCGTGGAGAGTTAGTGTTGGATGCAGCTGAAGCCAGAAAGGCAGAAGATGCCAACATCTGAGCACTCATTATTCATAGTCCACCATCCGCAACATCTATAGCCGCTGGTCCTCGTTTAGGTCCACGTTCAAAATAGTACACAGGCCTGTCCTGAGTAACTTGTCAAAGCCAGCCGATAATGGAGTGGCACTGCAGTTCGACGATCTGAGCAGATAAAGCAGTTTCGGAATTGCTAGAGCAATGCCAGTCGTTTCACGTCCGCCTTCTGAAGCTCATCTGTCATGTGCATGATGGCTGCATCCTGTGCCTTGCCTTCTGATATAGGTGAACCAAGCAGCGTCATTTCTTTCCTCTCAACTCTATTGTTATTATTATTTTTGCCCTCGGTAGTACAAAT
>Ga0209568_1000972_pt1 | contig 10576 bp, 10 predicted proteins | sample WorMetOlspDAHAB2_FD_187406 | JGI IMG/M metagenome (GOLD analysis project Ga0209568, IMG submission 187406) | Marine gutless worms symbiont microbial communities from Max Planck institute for Marine Microbiology, Germany - Olavius sp. DAHAB.2... ...
GAATTAAATGTTATTGGCTTATATTGAAATATTAGTAGAATGAATATTGCAACATTTTACCGAGACCAGAATCATATGATGATAATTTTTTGCATTGCAATTATATTCAATGACAACTTTGGTGAAATTTTCAGCCGAAAAAGTCAATACAAGCATAAAGCACGATGTGATGCCGGTTCAGTCGAAACGGCCAAAGCGGATATTTTACCAGTTTCTGTTTAACAACAATGCACGTCAACAAACGGAGGCCCGAGATGACATGGCGTGTCCATGGTGTTTTTTAACGTGTCCACATCTGTTTGCACTGCTCAGCCATCTGCGCTGCTCTCATGCTCGGTTTAACTTCACGTACGTGGTAAGTTGTGTATGTGCATGCTCTATTCTTTGTGACATGTTTCAGGTGTACCAGTACTGCATTAATTGTATAAAAATCCTTTGTTTATATTTTGTTGGTTTTATGTTAAAAAATACGTAATGTACATTACGTTGCTACGTAATATACATTACATTACATTTACAGTGTCCAGTTTAGGCTCTCATCTTAACCCATGATGACTGTTTTCTGTGTTAGTGCTGAATGCAAAAGTTGATATTTATTTTATCTTCGCATGAAAGTCAGAATGTTGAGTGGAAACTGCAGTTTATAACTATACTTTGGGCAGTGGTTGTCGTGATGAGCGGAAGCCTTTAGAAGTAGGATTGATGCCGGAATCTTAATGTTCGTTGATGTATTTGCGGCATAACAACACTTTTTGCATTGTTGTGGGGAGAAAGGCATAAAATTTGGGATTATGTGTAGTATAATAAAACCAAAAAATTTACAGTTTTACCGCTGATGTCCATGTCGTGACAATTGCAATTTTTCTCACATTTAACAATCGAAAGCAAAATGTTAAGATAAGTAACATGCATTAGCAGAAAGTAACCACACAGTATTGTTCCATTATATCATTTTGGCTATCATTAATATTAATGCCTAGTTATCTTTTTAGCTGCTTATTGTAGCGTATCATTGATTGCCGATGACTGTAGGAACATCACAAGGGAGTGAGGATCGATGTTGCGGTTAACGAAAGCTATGACGGGTCGTACGTTGGCAATCCACAAGACTTGCATTCTCACGTCGGCTTTGCGTTCAGTCGAAATGGGCCAGTGCGTCGGATCCCGGTGACGATCATTCTGGTGGTCAAGTAAGTTATATTTATTTGAATCTCTGACTTTGTGCAACCACTACGCTGGTAATATGGCAATGTTTTTTTAGAATGGTGATAAAGTATGGTGAAAAAGTGTATGGTCACTGAGGTGAGAGGTTTTGTGCAGGTTGAAAAAAAATTCAGAAGGCGATCATGGGTAGAGACACGATAAAATTGCATTTTGGTCATAGTGCTGCAGATGTGTGCAGTGGATGGAGAAAATTTAGATAATGATTGAATTTCCAGATGGTTGTAGTATTTTTGTTAATCCAGCATTTTAAAATTATATGTCATAATATTGTGTCATTTGAGTAATATGTTGTAGTATTTTAGATGTGATAAAACTGTGACTGTGATTTTACAGGAATAAACTCAAGAAGCCAAGCTTCAATTTGAGTGAATTTCAGGAGCCAGAAGCGGAGGGGTACAAGGGATGGCAGATAATTCAAGGTCACAATCGGTATGTTTCTTGACGTGTTGATATTATATTGATGTAATTTAGATTTGAATATTTTGATGCTGTGAGATTTAAAAGTGTCACACTTTTTTCAGATATCTTATCATGCAGATACACTGTACTAGCTAACTGTAGTTTCAGTTAGCCGCATGGGCTCGTGTCTGTTAACATATGTGTGATATTGTACGATTGTGTCAGCTTGTATTTCCATTCGTCAACGTGCCAGCCGGTTCGGCCGTGTGAGATTGAAGTCGACAGTGAAGACGAAAATGATCCGCAGTGGCTACGCCAGAAAACACAGCAGGTCTGTACACAGCTTCAGATGTGTGATGAGGTGTATGTTTGCTGCTTGATTTAAGTGTCTCCGTAGCAAACAGAAGTGTCTTGCAAAGCATATGTCACCTTGCCATCATTTTATTGTCATCTCATAGTAAGTAAGCGGAGTTAAAGCGGGATTCACACTGAATTGGTCCAGTTGACCAATAAAAACGTCTTCATCGACTGTCTGAAATGGCTGTATGCAAGTCCGGCTGTCTGACGTCCATTGGCAGAAAGTTCCAGATTCGGGTCCAGCTGCACTGAAGGCTCTGTCACCGAAGTTAGTCTGTATCCAACTGACGAGAAGCATCTGTTTCATTGTCACCGTGTTACAGTATGCAGTTTGATGAACATTTGATAAGTCAGCTTTGTTTTTGGGTCACCAGTGACAGGTGCACTCGCTATGGCAGACTTCAGATCTCTCTTACTGTCTTGACTGTGATAGGTGTTGTAGTGCAGCGAGTCTATAAAATGGCTGCCTGGTGTATGTTTTGTTTTTTGTACATGCATTTATGTCGTTGGCAGTTGATCGATGAGTTCACGGATGTCAACGAAGGTGAAAAAGAGCTGATGAAGCTGTGGAATTTGCATGTCATGCACCACAAGTAAGCACGTGTGTGTCACTGCTGTGGAAACTGCTATGATTTGTGATTTATTGCTAATATATCCATAATAACTGGACATTTTACAACCGTTGTGGTATTTGTATTAGTCACATTTTGCCACATGTCTATGCCCAATAATTTCACTAAAAAACACTTAGAATTGTTAGTATCAAGCAGATTTTTCTAGCAGTTCTGTAATTTTTCTACTTCATGGAGTCAAATCACACTGTAAGATTTGATGCATCCTCAATTGATGCCAGTGATAGAAGTACCAGGATTTAATATCTTTTTTGCACAAAACAGTATTATGTACTAGAGTTTTAGATCAAATTCTTTATTATTGCACAATGACTTATATAATTGTAATTTTGACATTATCTTCTTCTGGATTGCAAGCCATGTCGGCATCGTTGGAAATACTAAATTTTTTGTCAGTGTTCATTCACAATAAATGGCAGTCTCGTTGGAATTTATATCCGAATAATAAACTGTACAAAATTTACCCAAACGTCTCTACACTTCCTTCGTTACCTAACACATTTTCTAGAAGAGACATAGTTATCTTCTTAACAAAGATCCAGCCCCTATATGTGAACACTGTAAATGCATTTTAACAAACGAGCACATTATGTGTACTTGCACCAAATATGAACATAATTGGAAACAACACTTCCTCAAGTCTCAACGTTCATGCATATTATTGCATTCTCCAAAACGTAATATTTTCAACTATCTCACTGATATTAACGTTTTAACTAAACTATAAATTTTAAGGCACGATATAGCCTTATTGTGCTGAAAGAGCCATTAAACCCCAATCAATTTTAGATCAAATTTTGTGATTTTGATATTCTGCAGTTACCAGTTCTTCTCATATACACCTGGGCTATACAAGTGTTTTTTGCAGTCGTCTGAAGTCGGCCATTTCTTCGTGACTTTGTAGTGCTTATGAAGCGATGGCGTTATCTAAAGTTCGATCACATCTGTCACTTGTTTAATTACGAGTTTTATGCTCTGTTACACAGCTACATTGGTGATTGCCGATTGCCAGCAGCATGCGAGGCCTTTGTACGCGAGTGCGGAGCCGAGATCGTGCAGCAGAAACTCGGACGCAATCTGCTTCTGCATCTCGTCAATCTCAGTGACTTCGGTCTCCTGCGACCGGAAATTGTGTACCGCACAGCCGTCCAGTTCCTGCATCTGCGTCGTCAGTTGGAAGACAGTGCGGATGTCAACGTGCTATAGTTGCTCGCACTTGGAGTCTTTGGCGTGTTGGAAATCAAATTGTAATATAAGCTGCGTATCTTGTTTTCATCTCACAACTGAGACGCCTGGGTTGTATAGAGGTTTCTTCACTGTGTCGGCACTGTAGCAGAATGCACTTATGTAGGCCATGTGAACAGTAGGTAAAAATGTGTACGTCGGTTTTTGGACAGCGTGTAAGTATGTTCTGCTGTTTCATTTGTCTGTTGTGCCATGGTTGACAACGGTAGACATTTTTATTGTTTGGATTGTGTTCTCGTTTATACACTATGTCAATTTTTATTCGGCTGTTTACCTTCCGTTGTTAAAACCCTGTAGTCCAGATGAAATTGCACTACAGATTGCTTATTGACAGGGCAGGAATTCATTGCTAGGCTGTGAACAAATGTTATGCATTAGCATGTAGTGCGTTGCTGGTGGTTGTGTTTGTCACTACGTGACTACGCATAAATTAGCGGAATGTTTTCACAACATTTGTCGTGTTGTATGAAAATGGTGCCAGTCGATGAAGTTTAGGGGGTGTTGTAACAAAATATATGTAAGGAAGTAACAGGATCGTGGTCTGTGTAATGGCATGTAGACAAGACAGCTTGAAACAGTCAACACCCAGAGAATGTAAATGTCATAAGCATGTTTTTTTGGTGTTGTATTCAGTTGGGTAACTTTGGAGTTCCTGTGCTGGCCTTGAATTACTAAAAAAATTGTCAAATTATTTTTGAAAATGAGAAGAAGGCCTTGAAATGTAGTTAGAGCCAGTCAAATGCCTGGTGAAAGCAGCTGAAAGTTGATGGCAACCGCTGAACGACTGTTGGTAGAGGAACGTAGCACTTTTATACTACAATATATCGATGGCTGGGGAATCAAGGGCCTGCCTCGAATTCTTGAAGGAAAAAGCATCGAAAGGCCTTGATTTGTGTTAAACAATAGGTACAGGAACCCTGTAATCACCGTGTCTGTTTACCCATGCTGACGTGTCACGTCCTGTTCTCAGGGCTTTTGAGTGCTTGCGCTATTTTGAGCATGCTGTTCTATTTGTCACAGTGTACGTTATGATGCGTAGAAAGGTGCGGAATGACAATGTAATGTATCTATTTCTGGTTCATAGTTTTGTGTAAGGCGTAAATGGTTTGTAACGTTTTTTTTACTGTTGTTCGATACGATTGTAGGAATCGATTACCGTGTTAGCCATGAGTGTTGTTGTGTACTGCTGGTGTGTCGTGCTGTGTCTGCTGTCGATGGCAGATGCCAAATCGCAGTTGTTATTTATCACATTTACCCATGTGTTCTGTCGGTGGTCAGTATGCCATTGCTCTGTTTGCTCTACTGTCATGTCGTGCAATAAATGTTCAGTGTTGGGTGCAACTAAATTAATGACCTAAACTGTGTTGGGTGGGGTGTTAAACTCTGCTTGGTGTGAAACAGCTCATCCCCTCACCTCCATTTGACATCTAAAGTTATGGTGATTGTCTGGAGGTAAAAAGGGAATATTATCAGAACTGTTATTTATATTGCCAACGTGCTACCTCTTCAATGGGCACAGTTAACAAAAACAGTTCATACAGCCTGGTTCGGCCTTGAGTTTGTCTTTTTGTGTCTTTTAGGCTGCATGATTTGTCTTTATGTTGGTGTATGTTTTGTTTTACGTTGGACAGTTGAGTCATTTCCCTTCGTGTTTTGCCGCTGGCGTAACAAACTTAAATGAGCCCCTTCGAGGTTTTTGCTCCCTCCTCGTAGCTGCGGGTTACGAGCTGGCTCCATCCCTTTAAGGGCCATTGTGAACAAAAAGCAATGCGAGACGAGGGGGTTATTTATGTCGCTGGTCATTATCCACTACTGAATAGGAGATGTACAAGACTCCCAGGGTGTTTCTATTCCCCAAAACGCAAAGTATAACTTATAAAGGCACGATATAGCCTTACTGTGCTGAAATTGCCATTAAACTCCAGTCAGTCAATCAATCTGAAACAGCTAATGAGCAACTGGTTGTAGAACTGAAGCACCGAGTCTCTATTAATTTATTATTCAACGTGTAAGTTTACTGCGTATTGTCGGTTTTGCTATTTGCCAGCATTTTCAAAGTGGTGGTGCATTGGCCAAATCATCGATAATTGTTGCAATATTCTGACATTTGCAGTTTAGCTTCACGTTGCTCGCTGCTTATTTTCTGTATTTCCACTCTGTTTCTAGTTTGTCGTACTTAACATTTGCAGACTCGAGGTGGTAGGTAGGTCAGGTATGATGCATTTTGCCTGAATTTTATAACCCACATTGATCATGAGCTAATATGATGTGGCATTTGACAAGTGTGGAAAAGAATTGTCCAACATGCACATCAGTTCATTTTTCTCCATTTGTCATCCCATTTGCAGATACTGTTGTCCGTAACCATTACAGTGGTATATTGAACTTCAGCCTATGCTGACCTGTAGTGCTGCAGCCGAGGCCTTGCGGGATCTCATTGGGATGGGAAGGCTATACAGCATGTTGCAAGTTAGCAGTAATAATCATTCTGTTGGAAAGGATGCATAATTTGATGTGTGTGTGTGTCTGTTTGAACTGTTGGTCACATGTTTTCAGAAAATGTGTATTTTCACTTAGAAAATCTCTTGAACTGCACACAAATATTGATTGAATGCAGAGCAGCAGACCTGATCTCATTTCAGTTGTCATAATGGTTTTCACATGACATGGACACAACACTATGTCATCGTGATGCACTTTTTTGTCCGACAGCAGCGACGTGCCAGTCTGATTTATGGGTCTCATGGAATGTTTGGGTCACTGTGATTTGCAGTTCTTCGTGATGTCACTAGTACCTCGTGAACTTTGGAAAGTGTTGAACCCAGTGTTAACATGGTGCATTCTCCAAAGTATAATCTATTGTTTAACTTTCACCTTTTATGTAAATTACATTTTGCACCTTATTGTGCTAAGGGTGCTGTTAAATCCCAACTGTCCAAACGGGGAAGCTGTTGCACAAGAGCGGTTGATAAATGTATTTTAACTGCAATCTTTTAAGTTGTTTCCAGAAAAAAATTCAATGAATGATATTCAGTAGTTAAACAGCATAGAATTTTGTCCAGGATACTTGCAGCCTTTGGCATAGTGTTGCACATGGATGTAGTTGTAGTAATGCAAGTGTTCATGCCATGCCACTGTTGTGGTAGCAGAGGTATGCAGTTGTAAAGTTATGTATTTCATTAACTCCATTCCAATTGTTCACTGTGTCGTAACAAGAGGGAACATGTTCGGGTCAGTCAGACAATCAATCAATGATTACCGTTTACAGCACTGTAGGTTTGCATAAGAACCATGACCTAAAATCGAAACGAAAATAGCTCCAAAAGTAGAAAAGAAGCTAACTAAAAATATGAAGGCATGGCTTGAAACATTGCCGTTTAAGACATGTCTTGAAAGTATCAGTGTGTTGTCCATTCTCTCCCAGGACCATTTGTCAACCAGTTTGTGTTTTTGTTTGTTGGGGCTGTTTACTAATTGTTTTCTGAGATTGATTTTGAAGAAATTCGTAATGTAGGGCTTTTTCTGGAGTGTTGGGGTTGCTGTATACAGCTGTTGTGTGGCCATTTCAGTTTGTGTTTTTAACTCGTTAGATATAAGGCAGCAGTAAGAAAAAGTGCTTCTCTAACTCCCAGCTTTTACAGTGATTATGACACCAAGCATAGTATTAAAATAACTAAATTATGAACATTTCATGGCATGGTATGGCTTAACTGGTGAAACTTCAGTTTTGTTCAGTCTCAGCCAGTCTTTTTGTTTTTGATGCAGACTGATTAACTGGAGTACTAGTAACTACATATATCTGACGGGTGGATGTCTCATTTATGACAGTTATCTTTCAGTTGGATGTGCTGTTGGTAGTTGTACGATAGTTGATGTGCCTTTGATAATGTTGGTGTTATGTGATACATGGTCACTGCCAGTTTCGTGTTTTTTAAGTGTTCTGCAACGGACACACATGACAGTAGTCGATAGTCCTTGTTTCTGTAGATTAGTCTACTACTTGTTGTATATGCTGTCGGCGTTGCTGTCACAAAGGAACTGTAGCTTTGGTAGTGCGTATGTCAAATCTATTTTCTGTATCAACTGGACTGTAGTATGGCAGTTGCATATGTAATTTACAACACACCGTTTTAACATCCTTTTCCAGGTGCACTTGGGTCACGTGGTTGTCATTGATCTTCACATGTATTTGCAAATTATATTCATACTTGTGAAGCTGTAAATAAGTTTTTGTCTTGAACTGACTGCATCATCCACGTGGTTACTGTATTGATTTATGAGTGAGAACTATACGGCCTTTGTGAAACATCAGTCTGACTTTTGCATATTGAGGTGGTACTCGTCTTTGAATCCTTGTATAACTGTAGCCTGGACTCGTCCCAGACATGACATTTTTTTTTGCTTTGAAATTTAACTCATTCTGATTGCTGTAATGGCTATAACGTGGTTACTGCAATTAGCACTAGTTATGTTTCAAACAGCCGCAGTTACGAGTTTTGAATTCTGCGACATGGATTGATATCCGAGAATGTTGCTTATACACATCTGCAGAATTCTTACCACATTCAGACAAATTCTGACTAATTGTTGTTGTGATATCCTTGTCAGTGAAGTAAAGATGAGAATTGTTGCCTCAGAAGTTAAATACATTGAGGTTTTGTCTTGCCTTCAGTGTAGAAATTCAATGGCGTGGGTTCCACTGTTCTGGTTTCGAGCTGCAGTTGTGCAGTATTTCTCAGGAGCATGACCCGTGCGTTATATTGATGTTTTTTCTCGTTCTCGCTTAGGAAATTGCCACTCTTCTGACAGAACAATTGGCTCATGTTTTCCCGTCTGTCGGTTATTGTCTGCGTTTAATTATCAAAACATTGCAAAAAATTATGGAGTTGTCTTTGCCTCTGAGTTGTTCTATTTCTGCTTGTGTTAAAGGACGGTTGGCAGAACTTAACGTCGTGTACCCGAAACGAAAGCGCACGTTTTTACCATAACTTAAGCAGTTTGTTGTTTTTATGACGCTACAAATGAATCGAGCCGATTAAAGCAAATTTCTGTATGATAGCTACAATGGTAAAAATAGGAATACCATTTCCAAATTTTCCTAAATGCTTGAAGTACACCGTTTTAAGGGCCATTTCCCGGGTGCGCGTTGCATAGAAGTGTCCTCATTGATGGGGAATTATGTTATGCCGACCTATGCAACAGATGAAGAGAATAGCATTGATGCAGAATCATAACCACACCTGTCCCTTAACATTTTTTTGTGTTTGTTGCATGATAAATGCCGACAAAGTCGAAAGTCCTTGATTTTGGTCCTTGAACTCAAGTCCTTGGTCCTTGCTTTTGTCCTTGAGCCTCGAGTCCTTGTTAACATCCCTGCCTAGGCCTATAGCCCAAATTCCACTTGGCCCTTCGCGTCACGGACGTGGTGTGTATCGGGCTTATATCACAACATACCCATTGCCAGTTATTGTCATTTTCCTCCTCGTTAACTCCGTTTGATTTAGATTAACTTCACTCTGAACCGATAACGTTGTTTTCGGCAACAACATAAGGGTAATGATTTTAACGTAGTGCACGAGTCAGAAAGTCAAAACAATAAGCGAATCGTTTATAACAAAACATTTGCACTGTTGTTTGCTGCTTTTAGGAGTGAGCGCCGCATTTGCGCTTATACTGCGTGCGTTGCTGCGTGTCTCGCTTGTCGTGACGTGTGAGTTGCGCCGTGCTGTCTCAGTCTTACACACGCGACATGTCACGACTTTTCCTGTGCCAAAATTGAAAATGCATGGGATATATAGCGTGTCTTTTCGTGACGACGGTCGACGACTCGAAGTTCTCATCCAGTTTTTGTGAAGCGTGTTGTACAGTGAGAGATGCTGCAACGCAACGAACGCAGATATCCGGGATTCGGGGCTTGCGATGCAATGATGCTTACACTGCCATCTGATGTTGGCAGAGGCGCCGAGATACACGTAAGCGGAGAAGAAACATGACACACATGGCACACCAACCTGTCGATTTATCCCATCCACCCAGTTAATTAATCGTTGCTTGGCGACAGTAGCTACATTTTAGCGCCTTTCATTTTATCGCACCGTGCTTACAGGACGTTCTCTTACCCAGCAGGTGTTTATGCGCAGTGTGTAGCCGGAACCTTTAAGCAGTCGCCGCCTTGCTGTCTGTCGGGATACTGCTGTGCTGACGGTGAACTGCATGGGAGGCGATAGCAGGAAATGTGATCGCTATACGTTACCTGTACTGGCGCCCAGTCTGCATCAGTATCCACGGATGCCGGTATCCGGCTGCATCTCAAGTCCCTTGCACACTAGCAAGAAAACAGCGTATAACTTAATCTTAATTCATTTTAACATATTATAGTTGTTATTTATTACGCCAACTGGCAACACATGCACATAATGCAGGCAGTACATAAACATACAGAGCCTGAGAGACAAAAACACAAAACAAAAAATGTAAAAGACATTGACCTAACAAATACACTTTACACGCTCAACATGTTGCTAAAATATATCCAGATTCCAGAATGTATTTTTATTATCATATTCCAGTTTGTTCTCTTGTGTTGTTTTACAAAAAAAAAACTAAAGACCTATTACATAAAGTCGGCTATTGCCAGTTGGAACCCAGAGTAGATCTGGCAGATTATTCACGGTGCCAGTGGTTCCGGTTGGAGCGTGATTATTGTAGCGGTCAGGCCG
>Ga0209568_1000973_pt1 | contig 10568 bp, 10 predicted proteins | sample WorMetOlspDAHAB2_FD_187406 | JGI IMG/M metagenome (GOLD analysis project Ga0209568, IMG submission 187406) | Marine gutless worms symbiont microbial communities from Max Planck institute for Marine Microbiology, Germany - Olavius sp. DAHAB.2... ...
AAGGGTCTTGCGTTTGAAGACGATGTATGGTGGCAGCTTGCCACCATCAGCCGTACATGCCAACATGACTGTGAAGTGGCTCTTTTCATGGCCGGTAGTCCTGATCGAAACCGTCTTCACGCCCTTTTCTGCCACGGTTCGTTCGTACGGCAGATCAAACGTCAGTGGTGTCTGATCTGCGTTCCCGATCGGCGAATGGTCGTAGCCATGTTGGCGACGCAGCTGTATGACGAACTGCTGGAATTCCAGTAGCTTCGCGTCATGGTCTGCCGGCAGTTGCTGGGCGAGTGTCGTATGACTACGAACGGACAAGTCGTTTCTCTCCATAAAACGACGGGCCCAGCCGTATGACGCCTTGAAGGATGCAGCGGACGGCTCTGACTTTGCCATCAGCTTGGCTTGGAGTCGAACCTCCACGATGGAAATGCCAATGCCTTGTTGCCGTCGGTCAGCGATCCACTCCATCAACTTCGACTCCATCTCCGGAAAAACTGGTGGTCTGCCACGGTTATTTTTCTTAGCACGTGGCATCTTTTCCAGCCGCTCCTTCTGCTGACGCCATAGCCGAATGTTGGACTACGCCGTCGTACTGTCGTCCAGCCGCGCGATTGCCGTGAGCTTCAGCGTACTTGACGATGGCGAGCTTCACTGACGCTGTGTAGGACATCCGTCGATGGCTCATTGTAGATGTAGATCAGTAGATGTAGGTGTACAGTCGCAATCCAAATCTCAAATCCAATACGTGTGACATGGATTCGACGCTGGCTTTTATAGGAAACTTCTTTCGCGTAGTCGCGCCTGCCAGCTTGAGTGCGTGACGTGGTGGGTTACGTCATTATTTATTTGATGTGCGTAGCGCTGTTGAGTTGAGTATCGTGTAGAGCCACGTGCATGGTAAGAAATGAGCAGAGTTTGTTTTTCAAAGGCACACTGCTTTCAGCATTCGCCTTTGAAATGAGCCGAGTTTGCTTTTGAAATACATGCATGCCTTTGAGCAGGCATTTGAAATCGATCGTACGAGTGAGTCGTATGTCAAACGAAAACGGGCGGTATGGCGACTGAGTAGTGTTGTAACGAATTTGAAGACTGTAGGCCTATCCTATAGCCCAACATGGCGGCAAACTTTGAAATTCGTTACATACGGGCAGGTGAATGGAATTATTGAGAAGGCAACGGTATTAACGTTTTGTGTAATATTTTATAAAGGCCTGTTTTGCCGGTTTTAATGTCATATCACACATATAACAGCAGCTGACCTAAGTACAGAAAAATATATGTATTAAGTCGGGTTTTCTCGGTATTGCTACCGACCGTTTACCTTGTTTACATAATGGCGGTCAGTTCGTAGACATCCATGGGCGAGGTAGATAACTTTGAGAAAAATTTTGCACATGTATAATGCGCACCCCAATTTTAAACCACTACTTTGAACCTAAAATTATGCGCATTATAATCGAGATAATACGGTAAGCTTATACCTGCGTACCTTAATTTTCATATCTGATTGAACAGTTTCTCACTTAAGTTTGAATGTTTATGACTCAAATTTCTCAAATACCTCTGGAGTTGCTCAAGTTTACAGTTTCGTTTGGTGACCCTGACATTTTTTCCAAATGCTATGCAGATGTTAGTGACAACCACTGTCTCTTTCACCACTTGTGAGCAATCATTTATTCATTTTCAAAGCCAAGACTTATAGTCAACTGTCTAAAGAGCATGATTGGCAAGAGCAGGCTCAACAACCTTGCAATGTTGTCAATTGAATGAGACATAGATGTATAAAATCTATAATGCAGATTGCTCGAAAATCATTCAGCATGCGCATATTATCATTAGTTGTGAGTATGAAACAAACGTTTGTTTATTAACTGTTCGCTGTCAGTTTCGCAAATGCACTAGGTGTACAAAATTTGGATTTGAACAAGCTGAAAATAACGAATGAAGGCCTATGGAATGTATGACCACTTTTTGAGTAAAGCATCCACTATCAGCCAACTCAGCCTTTCATCCTTTTTGGGTTTGCAAATGAGTAGTAGTTATTGCAGTTAGGTGCTTGGGTTATGGAGGTAAAGACAGGTATGGTGAGAGGTGTAGCCTACCACCCACATCCTGAGTGCTTTGGCTGTTAGACTGGAGTGTAGCTCACTGCCTGCTCATGGCTAACGGATTCGAGATAAGTGCCAGTTTCTTTGTGCTGTGAGAAACCCTGTTAGCCATCGGGGAATTTGCCTTTTTTTGTTGAAAATCTATGTATGTTGGCTGATTCATATTGATGACTTTTCCATGTGTTAAATAAGTAATAGTTAAAGAATTGTAGTGCTGTGACGAAAACCGTACCGGAACCGGAAACCACATTTTTTGGTCAGAACCGTGGAGAACCGAAACCGCTGTATTTTTGGAGCTAAGTAGGCGGTTTCAACCATGGCAACTTCGGGCAGTTAGTTAGTGGTTTAGGCTAGTGATGTTTCGTCTGTTAAATAAATCAGCTATTCGGTTGCTGTGTCAATGCGTTGACCACTGATTATGAAATTTGTCGAAATTACACTTACCAGCACTGTACTTTAGTCCACTTCTCTATCCAAACCACGTGCACGCTCACCCGTCATTGGCGGCCGCTTAAGCGGTCGGTGGTGTCAAATTTCCCACGCTCTTCAGGTGCGCAGATTCATTCACTTGGGCGACGTGCATTCCAAGCAGTGGGCAGCGCTAATTGCATCATCTGTAAGCATACCTCGTTTGGTTGTTTGGGCGGGTTATTGAATTACTATGTACGTAATTTTTCGTTCGCATTTGGCAATCTGCTGCATGTGGTATTTTGTTTGTAAACAACCAAAAAAAAACGAAACCGACTGTGAACTGCAGTTTTTATTTAAAAACCTACTGAAACCTACCACAAATACGAAAATGGAAACCATCACAGCACTTAAGAATTGTTTTTTTCCTATATGTATACTGCTTTGTTACAGCACTGCACAGAACTAAATGGTAGTGTATGATATTTTGAAGCAGGTGAACAAGATGTTTAGTCATGATAGTGAATCCGAACAGACCAATGACCTCTCAGCTTCTGATGCAAACTCTGACAGTTCTGAATTGCCTCTCGACAAACAGTTGAGCACCCGGAGTTCAGTTAATCAAAATGTTGAAATTTTGCCGGCAACTCCAGACACACCAAGCCTGCCTGCTACACCTGCGTCACTTGTCAACCATTCCGGCTTGTTATCACCTGGGTTGTCGTCACCTGGGGCACAGTCGACATCATCGGGCAGTGGTGGCACTCCCGATCCTGTTCACGATCTTCCTCCTGAGCTGCTTGCCGCTGGTTGGCGGAGATTCTGGAGTAGACGTGAAAACCGTCCGTACTTCTACAACAAACATACGACTGAATCTAGATGGGAAATGCCACCACTTCCAGGACAGGTGAGTGCTATCGAGTTTGATAGTCTAGCCCACTTATTGTTGATGTTGCTTCGACCCTCTGCTGGGCAACTTAAGTGCAGCTGTGAGTGTGCAGATGTTGATAACTTTTTAAGGCAGATGCAGTTGTCTTTTGAACACATATTATTGTGTCTGACTGAACAGTTGTGTTGTGTGTGTATGTGTGTGTTGATGGTAGGGCGATGCCCTGACAGATCCTCTGGGGATTGCAGGCACATCAGTCACAAGTCCTGTCGGTGTTGTTCATTCACATCGCGTGAGTACAGATGAGACCGGCACACTTCCACGCAAGAGAACATCAAGTGAAGACTTGACTGTGGCAAAAAGGCCGTCTTTTGCCTACAGGTTTGGTTATAATGAGTACTGTTGCTTTAGATTTGATCCAAGTAAATAAACACCATTCACCTATTAGTAAATGTTTTGATTTTGGAGTACATATTCTCTGACATAATAATTGTGAGAAAAGAGGATGCTGGTAGTTTTGCAGTGCCAGATTTAGACCTGGTGATTATTTTTAACTTTTATAAAGTGGTGCAAATGGGAGAAAAGAGGATGCTTGTAGTTTTGCAGTGCCAGATTTAGACCTGGTGATTATTTTAACCTTTATAAAGTGGTGCAAACTTGACTGGATGGTGCAGTTGATACGTCAGTTACTACCATCAGTTGGCCATCGAAACATCCATAATAGCTAGAGAACGGACGATACGGGCACGCACAGATACGATCCAATACGAGTATTCGAGTATACACAACAGCTGATACCGATACCGAATGAGTACTCTTTGCATTGGTGTCCCAGCCACTTACGTCATTAGACCAAGCAGGTCAGTTGGAGAACACAGCTTATACACAATGCGTGGCACATGCAGACCATTAGCGACAAACCAACTTGCGCACTCAGTCAGTTTTAAGACTGGTTGATTTGCAGGAACGTTAGAGTGATTGACAGTTGACTGTTGTTATCACTTCCTGCTGGTGGAGGGGGTGCGGCGTCATCTGTTGCTGGTGGCCAAGACCCAGTACTGCGCCGTCGTGGTGTCATGGGGAGGCTGGTATCAAGGTACAGTCTCCCTCCTCCCGCCCCTCCAACCCTCTCCCGTATCGTGGATCAAATGGCATGTGCACTCGGTGGGTGACCAAACGTGATTGTCCTTTGATCGTCCTGTGTAGTGCGACCTGTTAACAGCTACCGAATCTGCACTGATACACGTAACATCGGGTTTTCCCCGATACAACAGAAGCTGATATGATTCGATACCATACACCCAGTATTGGTTCCGATACGATACCGATCCGATAATTGTCCGTTCTCTAATAATAGCTTCTGCCATATACATGTAAGCTAAAACATAACTGCATTATGCCATTTTTACTTTTAAAACTGTTATCAGATACTATTGTTTATTTGCATTTGTTGCATTGTAGTCCATTTTGGAATTTTTCGGTTGTATCGAACGTCATCTTGTATGAACGACGTCAGTGTCACTTTCTGCCTCCAAATGCTGAGATTGAGATGATGCGAGCACAGCTTGTGGCCAAACTCCGAAAGAATTATCAAGAGCTTTGCAGGACAAGAGAGTGTATGTATGCTGTGTAATAGAAATGTATTTTTATAGGTGAGACTATATTTGGCATTGTGCTTTTTTTAGGTTTTTAGTGCGGTCCATAAGCCTGTAAATGCATACCACACTCGATATATAACTTGCTTGCTGTATCACCAGGGTTCCCATGCCAACCTTGAATTCAAGGCTGTCCTGAGTTCTAAAACACTTAAAACGTCATTGAATTGTTTTTGAAAATGAGAAGGCCTTTAAAAGTTCGGAACTTAGCTGTATCCAATCGCATGTCCGATGGAAGTGGATTAAAGGTTGACAGCAACCACCAGCACCTGGTTACTTTTGGTTACTGGTTTGGTTAATTTCTGCTCGGCCCGTGATTTCCTTTCGAGCAGCAGAACATATTCACTGCCTTCAGGCCAGTGACAAGCAGTATACATGTAGGCCTATTTGTTCAGAGTTAGAATGAATGACTGCAAGTCGAGAAACTAGATTTGTGAATGTGATATGTATGCCACTTATCATAATACTGTTGTGGATGTGAGGTGCTGTGTAGTTAGCAAACTAAAAGAAACTGGACATGTATACATGCATTTACATCGGCTGTGACTGTGTGCTGATACATGCTATATGGTTATGTGTTGAATTTTGGGCCTGCTGATTGCCTCAGCCATGGTGGCTGATTTCATCACCAATAGCCAACAACAACAACAACAGTACTGTTGTCTGTAGCAATTGAGGCACCGGCAGAATCCTTCAATCGATGGTTGCTGGAGCGCAAGGTTGTTGATCGCAATCCTCTCGATCCTTTGCTGCCAGCATCGTGTCCGACGGAACTGTCTCCATCAATGTATCGTGAAATCATCAACGATATTCCACTGCGACTTATCAAACCCAAGCACCAGGCCGATGCACGTCGCCAGCTGGTGAAATATGCTGAGGCAGCGCGGCGCATGATAGAATCACGAGCGGCGTCTTCGGAAAACCGCAAACTGGTGAAATGGCATGCGGAAGACGCTCTGGAGTGGATGAGGAAACAGCGAAATGCTTCGTATGAAGACCATTTGGTCAGCATGCTCAACTAATGTCAGTTAAACTCAGTTTCACAGTGAAAAGCAAAGTATTATGGGCCACAGTTGCCCAAGTGAGCTTTTATCAGGAAGTGATTATGGTTCCGGCAAAAGAGTTGTGACACAGGTTTCATCAGCCATTGATTACAGTACATTACATTAAATTTAAAGTGAAAAATGCCAAAACTCTTCAGATACTCTACAAACACTTTTAACAGTATGGAAACTTGGTAAAGGATGGTCCTTTTGTTATATGTCTGTGTCTCTTATTATGTCAAATTTTTCCGATTTATCCAGGTTTAGGATCCATTTAAACTATTATGGATTGCTTGTTAGTATAGTTAATAATTACTGACTACTGTGGTATGGTGTCACATCTAGATGTTACATGTAGCGTAACGTTAAATTTATCTAGTGATCGGTTTTGTAGCTATTGGGATGCAGTAGGTAACCAAGCAAGTTAATCAGTTTACTGCACAACATTTCTGTCAATGCACAGTTGTATTTGTTGTCCATACCTACTTGCATCAAGCAGTCACGCTGTTAACTCTAGTTGGGTTACCAGTGATTTTCAACGCAGTGGTCTTATATTTTTGTAATAAGGTTTCATTCTAGTAACATGTTGATGGTCTCATTTCAGGAACGATTGGCACACCTGCGTCGTCAGTGCCAGCCTCACCTGGCCGAAGCTGCATCGTCGTCAATTGAAGGCATCTGCACCAAGGTGTATGCATTATCGTGTGACTATGCACAGAAAGTCGTCGACCGACATCGACAGATTCTTGAAGAACATCACATACCTCGTATGTTTTCCATTTCGTTCTGCTGTAACATTGCACAGTTTAATTGCATACAGAATCTCATATAGTAATAAGTTGCAGTCGTCCACAAGGTGGCTAGTGAGTGAAGATGTATTCCTAATGCTTTGAGAATGAACTCATATTGTGCTGGAAAAAAACGTGTGTACACTGAATAGCAACTGTGACTGGGTGCTGCATTAAGCAGATTTGATCGTTTTTTTCTTGTGAAATCGCATTGTTGTGTGAGCTCTTGTGCATTTCTTATTCATTGTGTATGAGCAAAGCAACTGATTGGAAGAACTGCCATGGGAAATGATCCTTTTGAGTGTTGAGTGGAATGTTACTTGGTGCAGCAGCCATTCTGCTACTGTGTGAAGATGTGCAGTATTGTTGTCGTTGACTGGCGGTTGTGTTTGAACAAACATCGTAGCTGTGGAGCAGATTGCCGAGCCACCGTCACATCGACGTGTTTTCTGCTATCCAGTGCAGCTTGCTACTCCGGCTCCGCTCCCACCAGCCACTATTGAACGCAAGGAACAAGGAGAGATGACGCTGCTGACGTACCGTGGTGACACTCAGCGACTGAACACGCCGTATTTTCACAAATTGGTGAGTGGGTGGTGGTCCCTTGTGCATAAAGGATTCAGTCTTCTATTTGCATTGAATTTTGCACACAACTGAACTCGTGTGCCATTGAATTGCAAGTCTCATTGTAAAGAACCAGTCTGTACACAATTGTGCACATTTTAAAAATCAAAATGGCTGCAAAACATTTCAGCCAAATCTTCCATTGTATGTGTTTATCAGCAAGTTGTTGAATTACCTGTGCAGTATGTTCTGTGTTACAGAGATGTTAATAGCAACTTTTTCTTAGGAAAATTTCTTGAAAAAAACTGATTTCAGCAGTTTTGGGAACGTCTGTCATGCAGTCATGTAGTCTGTGAGCGGACTGCGTCTGTTTTGAGGAGCATGATAACCATTACTACGTTGACTCTGGCTGGTTTCATTATTTGCAGCAGCAGACTTCAGTTAGTACATTACAAAGTATTCTTACATTACTCGATCAACTTTCACACATACTGTTCCATCCTCAAAAACGTTAATATTTTAAAAAACTATTTTACTGTTATCAACCATTTAACTAAATTATAATTTCTTAAGGGTGCAATATATCTTCATTGTGCAGAAATGGCTGCTAAATCTCACATTACTTGAATATTTTCAGCCACACATGCAAATCCAATATTTACAAGTACAATGATTTTCAGCCATAGGTATTGGCACAGAGCATGATGTATTAGGTTATATTATTGTGTCCTCCGATATATGTAGTGTATGCTGCTGAGTGGTGTCTGGTTTATTTGTGAGTAGGAGCAGCTGTATCGTTTGAATTGTCACGATGATCCTCGCTTTGAGCAATTCTTGCTGCGAGTTTGGTGCCTTCTGCGACGATATCAAGTACGAGATTGTGTTGCTTGTTCTCTCATTTGTTTGTTTTCAGCTGAGTGTAGGAGTTCGTCTGTAACATTGTTACATTGCTTTCAAATGGCGTATAACAGACTCAGACCTGTGCTTCTGTTTCAAGGCCCATACAATGTCTCACATAGTCGACTCGTGCCCTTTTGTCATAGCTGGATGGCGATTTGTCCAGACTCCACTCTGCGGATGATGATGCTGTCTAGTGGCTGGCAACCTTGGAAGGTGAAACCACATACGAAAAAAGAAGTGCTTTTATGCAGTTGGTTGGGCAGCAAGCAGTGCACGTGATCTATGAAGCTAACCTGCAGTGTTCTCCATGGTCCTGTGCTATTTTGCAGCATCTGAAACCACTCGCCCATATTGCCAACGTGTCTGATCCATTTACTGTCCACTCTGCGGCTACCATCTGTCTTGTTGGACAATCCTTCTAGCTATACAGTGTATACCACCACCAGCGGAGCCTTTCTGTTTGTCGCCACTAATAATTGGAATGCACTGCTTGACAGTTTTCTTTAGCATCACGTCAAGTCGTTGTGGCATCGTCTTAAAACTTTCCTTTAGTCAGTCCTTTTTTTGTGGTGGACTTCGCAGCATACATGTATTTTTATTACTCAGACCACTATAACAATGATAATGAATGATTATGAAGAGTTATTGACCGATTGAAATATCTTACATTGATAGACATGTGTAGCTTTATTAAATTTGCATCTGTCAATATTTTGGTTTCCCATCCTGCTCTGTTAAACCAGCAATTTGATTCTGGTGTGTCACCCAGCCGACGCCATGATAGTCATAATGGTTATTGTGCTGCCAGCGTACGCGATTGGCCGGGGTTTGAACTTGTCCAGCAGCTCTCTCATATAAAACAAGCGTAAGAGTTTCACAATAGTCAAACTTGATGTTTATGACAGTGGTGATTTTTTTTGCTAGTAAAAAGATCCACGAAATGAATGCTGTGGTTGTGTAGGCATTCTTTGGTACTGGTCCCAACGAAGGCTTTGAGCTGCAGGGCGCTTTGCCTCTGTCGGTGTTTGAATGTCTCAATCGCGTGTTTGGAGTGACGTTTGAATGCTTTGCTTCTCCACTCAACTGCTACTTCAAGCAGTACTGCTCGGCGTTTGCCGACACCGACAGCTACTTTGGCTCCAGAGGGTCAGTCATCATTTTCTGGTTTCTTTTAATGTTTCGATGTTCTGTTTTTTTTCTTTTGCTTTTATTTGCTGATTCTGTAAAGTGGATGCCAGTAAGCTGTTTGTTAATGGGTTAATCATGATCAAACAAAAATGGTTGTTCAGTCTGACAGTTGTACATATTATGATAACTTTTAGGCCTGTCAACGGGTACCCAGGCATAACATAACATAACGCAGTTGTGGCTAATATTGAATATAAATCTGTAATAGTTTGTCATTGATATAGATTGTGTTGTTTTTTTATGACAGTCCGATTCTTGAACTTCACCCACTGGTTGGTTCTTTTGAAGCGAATCCGCCATTCTGCGAGGAGCTCATGGAGTCTATGATTGATCATTTTGAGGTGAACGGCAGTTTAGTGCATTATATTATGGCACCCACCTTTCAGCTGTCGGCGACTGAGCTTTTTCGCTCGCTGCTTTCCAGCACTGAGCACATTAGGGAGTTTCCGATGATGTGCTCTACAATTCCCGTTATTGCAATTCTTTTTGCTTAATTTCCTCGGAAATGCTGCATTGTTGTTCACTGAAACCAATAAGACCACACGTGGCATCTTCCAAAATAGTTTCTATGCTCCAGAAAAGTTCACATTCTTACATCAAACACCCATCCTGTCCGTCAGCTGAGAAGTACACTACAAAGATTGTAATAATTTTCTTCTGTTTGCATGGCACTTGCCTTTTCTTACAGCACTTTACGCTGGGTGTGATCTGTTTATTCCATGAACCACACTATAACCTGTAGATCATGATGCCTTTTGTGTACCTGGATGTGTCACCTGGAACTTGAAAGGTGCTTACTGCATGTAGCTGGAAAAAAGTTGACTCCAAAATGACCTATTATGTGTTGGGTGGGACGTTAAACTTTACTCACACACTGACTCCTACATTCACTGACTTCCTCCATCCTGCTAATAATTACTGTTTCATTAGGCCTGTGGCAAGATTTGATCATGCTTTCGTAACTGCTTTGGCCATAAGAGTGCACTATAAATCTCTGAACTGAACTGATGAGTTTTGAAGAAGTGTTG
>Ga0209568_1000974_pt1 | contig 10565 bp, 9 predicted proteins | sample WorMetOlspDAHAB2_FD_187406 | JGI IMG/M metagenome (GOLD analysis project Ga0209568, IMG submission 187406) | Marine gutless worms symbiont microbial communities from Max Planck institute for Marine Microbiology, Germany - Olavius sp. DAHAB.2... ...
CTCTAAAAGTATAGTTAAGATAACGCAATTGAGACAAAAAAGCTACAAAACAGTTGTGGCTACGCACGCATTTAAACATAAGTTTGAAGGCGAAATTTTACTCTTAGTTTTAACCAGTTTCCGAATAGCAGGGTGCAATGGGGCCGCACTCCCTTTGTTCTGCAGCAGGCCCCCTTAGATTCTGAGAAAATGGATTGAAGGGGTCCGGTTTCGGCTCAGCTGTTGTTTTTTTTAAATTCCGTTTATAATAAAATACTGATTCTAACTTCCGTGCACTGCACAATCGGATGTGCTGACTAACAGCACTTCTGTTGTATTGAATTATCGGGGAATACATGTAGAAGGGACGCTCCATACAGCCATATATTCCATAACCCCTTTCGGTGCTTCCGGTGCCTCAGTCCGTTCGGGCTCTCATGAGCAAAATACTCTATAACTCTATCACTGGTTGAGAGTTATCAGGTCGAATGCGAGATTATATCGATGACCCTCTTCCCCACCCCCGAATTTGCCGGGTGCTGCACCCCAAAGTGGAAAATCAGGTGCGGAACAATGCGAGTGGAGGAGGCATGGATGAAGCGATGGAAGGCAAGCAGCATTTGTCGATCGTCGGCTGGCAGCATTGTGACTTAATCCGTGCGCGGTAAATCAATGCTGATCGCCGCTTCGACCGAGAAATGCAGTCATGGATCTGCCTTGCTCTACGCATGGTCGCTTGGTCGCTTTGGTGGCCGGAGATTTGGTGATTATGCGATTTCACGGCTCGCCGTCAGCACATTCGACTAGACTATACATATTGTAGTCGATCGCCAGTCGCGATTAATTCACCAGCACAGTCACCACGCACGCTCTGTCCGCGCCTTATACTTCGTTTCTCTTGGAAACCGGATCACCGTCTTCTGTTTACTGATGACGTCGTTATACAACAATACATCATACACCAAGAACGGAGCAGCGTATGCATTCAGTAATTGCATTGCCAATGAATAGTCATCACCATGCATGCGATAACGCCCAAACATTTTCATTAGCATTAGCAAAACTGATGCTCCAAAGTGCTGCTTTGAAAGAATCATCTGCACGCACAAGAAATTGACTTTGTATTAGAAATGCACGATTAAATATTTCACGTTGAAATATTCAGAGAAATTCGGGAAGATATTGAAATATTTCAAGACCCTTTTTGAAGTATTTTATATGACAATATTAATGATTAAGTGACTTTAAACTTTTAGACGCACGAGTAAAGTGCATTAAGTTAGTGTCAGATACATATAACAAAAGATACTTAGCTGTAACTGGTTTGATTACTTACTTAAGATACTTACCTTACTTTAAAAGCATCACGATGTTAAAAAATATTTCGTGAAATAATTCATGATATAAGAATGAAGTAAAAATGCACAATGTGTGAAAATAAGAGATCACATCTCAATGTTAAAGATCGTGACGAGCACTGCCACCTGCTTCCGACTTGTGTCGGACGCATAGGCGTTCCACTCTATTCGCCCCCTCAAACTCACTGTGACCTGTGGGTGTGACTGACGTTGACAGAATAGAATTAGATTTCCTAATTTACGCTAAAATATGCGAACATGTATATGCAACTTGTTGACTGTGCTTATTTTGCCAAACAGCGTAAACAAAATGCGGCCAAACGGAAGCTGTTACTCTCATGCACATGCATAGAATTGCATAAATTAGTGAAATAGGTTTATCAACAAGAAGGAATTTGAGTTCCACTGCTATGAAGAATTGCGTGTCACGTTGCTATAGCAACGAGGATGGCTACATGAGCGATAGCGGACCAGATCAGTACATTGTTGTCTTGTGTCTTAATCGCAGCAGAGGCACCAGCAGCAGCAGCTGGGCTGAGGGAGGCAGGGCAGGTGCGCGCAAGACAGTGCTATCCATTGCACGGTGGGTGGTCTCTCGTATCATGTCGATCAGGTGGCATTCCATCATTTACAATTCATTTCTTCGCTGTGGCTGCTGCTGCTGCTGCCGCCGCGTCTGCAATTCTCAGCGAAATCGATCGTCAACATAAGAATGCCGGCCGCATCAGCTGCAGAGGCAGATCGCGCCAGCCGGCTAGCCAGCCGCCGCCGACGCCGCCGGCGTAGCCGCCGCCTACGTTATCTGTAAATGGCTCGCACCGCCGCCGTCGCTTAAGCAGATGACATCGATATAGAGAACACGGTTGCCAGATTTGTGGCGAAGAAAAACTGCCAACAACACGCGAAAAAAAACCCAATTTCGTGTTACACACTTTCTACACTGTCAAGTTTCCTTTTACCCTTATCTCTATTTCTCTCTGTACGCTTTGCCTGAGTCTTACGACGTAAGCTACTTCAAGTACTGTCGCAGTGGCAGTGTTAGCTTAGACATTATCAGATATCTACAAGAGCTCCAGTTGCACTAAAAATCTCAAGATTTCTATGGTTCGTCTCACGATTAACGGCAGTTTCAGCGTTTCTAGGCGTCAGCAAATCGTTCAAGAAGTTACCCAAAATGCGCCCTTCCCCCCCTGTGATAGTCGCCAGAGCTCGACTTTTTTGGCTCCAAAAAGCAGTCCCATTGAGAGGCGATATGCCTTCCAATGCGGCATAGAGCCGTTGATCTGACGATGCTCGCCGCCACTGCAAGTCTCCTTGAGGACCGCTCAGCTCGACCACCCACCAAGCCAGCCAGTCAACCTCGTTCGCAGCGCCCTCCCGCTTTCAGCCGGACACGCCATGCAATCGTTGCAAGATTTAGCGCTGGCTGTCCGAACGAAGCAATCGCTTGCCGATGTGAGTGTAGCCGTAGCAATCGAGCGAGCGGCAGGCAGGCGGTCGCCGCGGCGATGTTTAGCAAAAGACGGACGCGACGGATTCGATGTGGGATTCAGAGTCCGCTGATAGTCAGCATCAACGACGGTGGGCCGCGTTGGCTACATGCTGAATGGTGATCGATGCCTAGTTGGCGTTCAGCTGCGTCGTGTGTGGTCCGCCACGATGCATGAGCTGGTCGTGTTGCCACTGATCGTCACGGGCAGACGCCGGCGGCCCGCTGCGGGTAGTCCGTCCGTGCAAACGACCGACCTACCGCCAACGAACAGTTTCTAATCAACGTCTCACGTCGTCGTCGTCGTCAACGTCGAATTGCAGCTGAGCTGAAGTGCGCTGATGTGGCGCCTCTCGCCGCTGACCAGCTCATCTGTCGTATGTCCAGCATCGACCGGTCACCTTACAACGCCGGTGGTCTACAGGGTGGTCCAACTAACTAAGCCATTGCTACCGTACAGAACAGTGTCATTAATTCGCATTAAAACCTGCCAAACTAGATTTTGAGTGCGCGAAACACCAGCATGTTATAGGTTGGTACTAAAGATGCTATGCGTGACCTAATTCGTGACGTCATAAATCACGTTGCATGAAGCTGCGACATGGGTAAAATAAGTGTAAATGATAAAATCTCAATTGAAAACTGAAAATCGAGAAAAATGGGGATGTGAAGAAATTTCTAGATATACACGAATTTCAATTTAGTGCGTGTTCTGTGGGTGGATTTCATGGTATACTAGAGCAACTATTGCAAGACACTTGGTGACCCACAACGCAGCGTTGCGGGTAACGCACAATAATTGACGTCACAAATTGGGTCACGCATAGAATATTTGATGCCATCTGATAATATTACAGTGCTTCATGATACTTTAATATCTGATGAAAAAATCATATCATTGGCAAGTCTTAAAACAATGTAATATACGATGTAATTTAAAAAAATAATTTTGCAGGGGTTTACTTTTTAGTGCACCGCGTAGATGCATTTGGCCGGCCGGTGTGGCCTCGTTTGGCTCAGAGAGATTGATGGTTGGTTGGTTGGTGCCGATGTAGACCAGCCGATGGCGCTGAAGCTGACATCTTCATCCTGATGATGACAGCAACGGATGCAACAAGTTCTGCAAGTTTTCGGTGACGCAGCAAACGGGGCCAAACCAATGCATCGGATGTGCCTCCCTCATCTTCCCTCTCCCTGAAAATTTGTCAGTTTTCACCCTACATTAATTCTCCTAATACGCCATGATCGTCATCTGATATGAGCACTGGTTGTGTACATTTTTCGCCGAAATAAATTTTATTTATTTTAATTTTCATTTCGCATCGAAATTTGTTTCTTCGCGATAGTTGCCACTTTACGCCGACATATTACGGTACATCAAACAAAATAATTTGGCTGATAATCTCATCGCCGAATATCAATTTTCCCACTGCAGCAATGTGTTTCGTCAATATTCTTGTGACAACATCAGCCAACTTTATCGTCTGGTCATTGTGTGATCACAAGTGCTCGCCCTTCGACCATTTGACCTTTGAACAGAATGCCATGTTTGATCGCTTACGATTTTACGCAGTACAACAACGTGACTGCCACAGAATACAAAACATGCTACTAGTCATGCTGCCAGTAAGTAGGCATGAACGCCGGTCGTAGAAATCCAACGCTGTAACGCTTATGCATAACAAGTGACTATTGTCCACACTGGCTTATAACGTTTGTTTAATAGTAAGTAAGTAAGTAAGTAAGTACAGTACGAAGACCAACTCTATGGTGTTCGAAATGACGAAGACAGGAAAGATGAGTTTTCGGGAGTTTCACAAGAGTTTTTATCGAATAAATTAACAAAATGTGAAACGCATACACATCAAATGCACAGCTGAAAGCAATCATGTCGCGTGCAATTGCTGTCAACGGCTTTTAGCTGCATTGTCGAGAAATATTCTGACTTACTGGTAATTGTTTGCTTACTTTTTTACTTACTTATATAGCGTATGTCAAATAGACAACTAGCTAATTTTTCATTAAGTTACACGTAGTCTGCTGCATGCGACATAAAAGTTTAGAAATTATAACGATTATTAGTTGATGAAACTGACCTTGAGGTGAGACAAGATGCGCAGTAGCAGCAATGATGATGATGATGATGATGATGATGATGATGAGCGTACAGTTGAAATGCGAGGCACGCAGCTGCAGCATCAGCCGACAATCAACCGTCGAAGCAGGTCACACAGTGGCAGCGGCGCAGCAGCGGTCAGCAGAACTGGACTCAGTGTAGTGGACACTGGACACTGGTCATTCGGCTGCGCATGCGCTGTGTGTCTCTATGTCCACTCGGTGGCTGCGTTGCCGGATTTTTCAACCAAAAGTCGCCAACAAGATGTGCACAGTAGTCCACATTCGTGCGGCCCAATGTTGCAAGGCTGTAGCAGGTCATTCGAGAAGTAACTAGCCTCAAAATGCGTCCGCCCACAGCCCAATTTTTGACCACCGCCACCGCCGCCAGTAGCTTATGAAAAAATAGCCGAATCGGAGGCGCAATTTCGCCGCATGTGGCAACGATGATCAGCGGTCAGTGCGACTGGCTGTGATCAATGAGCCGTAGATCGGCGGTGGCTATCGTGTCGTCACGTGATCGACAATGACCATCGAGTGACCAATGCTGCCCAACTGACCACCTCGCCCCATCCGACTGGAGCCGACTGCAGCAGAGCAGTCGTCAGTGGGACCACCGGAGCTTCAGATGTACACCATCAACCATCAACCACCACCACCCAGCAGCAGCAGCAGTAGCATCAGCATCTCAGCTGAACTTGGCGCTGGAGCATCACACACAGCTCACTCACGTCAGGTCGCATCGGTCGTAGATTTCTTCTCGTATGCGGAACGAGCGCGCAACACAAACTGCAGGACCAGAAAGTGCAGGACCAAAACTAGCGCGAAATGCTGCAAGCGCTAAGAATCGGCGACGAAAAATGGCGGATTAATTATCATGCAGAAACATTGGCGAGGACGATTACTACCAGTTACCACTGCGAGACGGAATGACCCGTGGAATAGCTGGAATGAATTATGTAACCCAGTGGTGTTTAGGGCTATAAATCCGGTTATGCCCACGTGCCTACGTCTATGGTCTTATTATGACTCTAACATTATATTCGATCGTTATTGTGAGAAAGACGACTAAGATAATATTAATTATATGTAAGTAAATGTAACGAAAACAAACAGTGGAAATGTGTATAGGCTCCGAAAAAAAGCTTGAGAAAACATCATCATCATCATCATATTTATTTTCCAACGTGCAATAAAGATTAATAATAGAACAAATATAGAAAATAAAATAGCACGATGACGGGCTGCCAGAAAAGCAAAAAAAACGCTCATCACAGCAGGCTGTCCACAATAATCTTAGATGTAGGCCTACTGAAATCCGTTAAACTCCAAGTAAACAGCACACAGACACACACTCAAACAAAAATGGCCAACATGTAGCAGAGCACAATATTTGGTATATGACGTTATATATTTTAGAAAAAATAGTGATTTTCCATAGTCATATAGTATCAAAAATACGTGATTGATAGATATATCTTGATTGTCTTCTTAAATTTATAAATTGAGCAGGGTTGTTTTAATGAAGTTGGTAAGCAATTCCACACATTGCTAGCTTTAAATTTAAGACTTACTTTTTTTCCAACATTTGTGTTAACAGTACCAAAGTGTAAATCATTTTGAGTTCTAGTGTTACAACTATGGATCGATAGTGAAATAATTTATGAATGAAGTAGGCAAGTTTTGTTTGCAATGCACATATTTATAGACTAGTAATGACAACTGAAAATAAAATAGATCAGGTATTGGTAAAGTATTGTAATTACGATATAATCTTTTCACTGGGACATTCGCGAGGTAGGCTACGGTAGTTACTCACCATACTGTATCAGTTTACGGAAAACAAACCGTTATTGTTGTTATCTGGTTATGGCTGAACTTCCTAAAGTAAGCTTCAATTGAAAAAGTGGTTCAGTGCAAGAACCGACCGCAGGCTGTGGTTCCTAAGCTATTATTGGATACTGTTCTCCGAATTGTCACTTTGCATGGGCGCGTTGTAGGCCTAATGCACGTAACACTGCTATGGTGTCTTCTCGTTAGTGCGATTGTCACTACGGCGTTAGTGACGGATTGCCCTGATGAAGCAACGGCGGGACATAGCCGACGGGCCATCGCATTTCGGCCATCCCTCCCATTGCATCTCATCGACCTGATCGCCTGGCGTTTCGCTGTTTTCTGCATCGCGTCCATATGGAACGACGCACGCACCTCATCTGTTCCAGCGGCCGCCGTCGCTCATCTCGATTGCCGTTCTGCAGATGATGATGTTGCGTTAATGAGACCACAGCGATCGACGCAATCACTGCACGCCACATCAATCATCTTCCGACGATGACGATGATGTTTACTCGATGAGATCCATACTGCAACTCATAAACGTCGACCGGCTCTGCACATTACACTTCCGTTGCACATCTGTGCCGCCGCCATCTTGATTTTATCGTCCTGTGATGCTCTAACAACGCTGTCAACGTGACAGGCAAACTCACATGCTCGACTCTTGCGTGTCTTCTGTTGCGAAAACCATCTGCCCCCCTCATCACAATCGAATTTTACAATGGAAGAAGCTCGACGAAGCGGATCTTGAATTTCCCTAAAGGGGATCGAGTCGGGAAGGCTGGGGAAGTCCCCCAGCATGGTACAGGAGCAAAGCTCCAGTAGGTGGTCCGTTGAAACGAATGTTCTTGTACAATGTTAACGTTCTACCGAGTAAACTGTAGGATTTAGTGGGAGCCGGCACAGTGTTTTTACGTGCACACATTTCGAAAAAAATCTGAAGATGCAATGGGGCTGAACCCCTCCCATTAGATCTCTTTCCCGGCATGTGGGTTCGACAATGATGGACACTTGACGATAAGCAGCCGCGCATAGACTGAATCGATGGACCAGGACAGCCAGTGACTGACCAGTGCGTGTCCAGCGAGTGGTCACTGCAGTGGTCACCCAGTTGACGGCGGCGTCGGAGCAGAGTGGAGTGAAGGGGAGCCAAAACGAAACGAAACATGCATGGAACCAACAGACGACGTAATCTATTTGCCTGTCAAGCTGAAATGCGATTACCCGCTCATTCCATCTCCTAGCTGCGTTGCTTCCTCCTGGACGGTTGCGGGCACCTGACCCTCGTCGTGGGTGGCACGCACTGCACATGTCCCCGCTGCAGCGCGCTCGCCACGACGGACCTCCACGTCGTCGTCACCCGTCTGCCCTTCCGATGCAGGCAGTTCCGCCGGGACTTGATCTGAGCCAACCACCTGACAGCGACCTAGTCGAGTCGTCAGAAGGCTCAGAGCCGTCACCCGCTCGTGTTAGTTTCTGCCTGTTCCATGTAAAGTGGCGTGCAACTGCTGCTTGACAAACACCTGCGTGTCTGCGTGTTCCAGTCCTGTGATCAGCTGAACCGACATCGCACTCTATAGGCTAGTGTAGAGCTCGGTGCGTCTCCACATAATTACTGGCTGCTAAGGCCGACGGGTGACGGAAATGAACGCAGGAAGAGGACGGACTAATTTTTGGTCGAAATAAAAGTGACTGAGTTATTATAATATTATAAGACATCATTGGATCATCATCAGCATCATAATCATCATCATCATCATCATCATCATCATCATCGCGAAGCCAAAGCGGCCGTAGCGTACTTGTGATCTTCACATGGAACGGTAGATAGATCCAGTGCTAGTCGGACGTCATCTGTGGCAGCGTGGTAACGTGGTGCAGCCATGTTGTTGTAGGTCGCTATCGTTGTCTTTTACAGGATGTGGATGGACACCGCAGGCAGTTGACAGGATGACTTTTTCTGGAATTGTTGGTCAGGCATACGCGCAATATGGCCAAACAGTTGGAAACGTCGAACTGCTGCCTGAAAGCACTGTTGGTCAGACACAGCCTGAACGTTGACGTTGCAGACGAACTCCGACCATTTTAAGCCAAGTGTATTCGCGTCGTTGCATGTGAAACGCGCCGAGGTGTCGCCGTCCTGATGATGTCAATGTAGCCTACTTCGCGTCTCACAACCAAACAACAGCACGGAAAGAATACAGCTGCATGAGTAGAGTTGCTGATGAGACGGTCCCGCCGTGGATGCGCAGAATGAATTGCGTGTCAACTTCCTGCGTTTTATTGATGCAATTTCATCACCGTTCAGCCACTCATCACTACGCACGCTCAAGTTGCTGCTGCTGCAGCTACTGCTCCATCTATTTTTTGATGTTTTAAAAATACATTTCGTTTAGTCGCCATGTTCACTGTTGATGTCGATGTTTTTCAGTTATAGCGTCGACAGAATTTAAGAGTTGCGACGCTTAAATTTAAGAAAAAGTTTTGAGTTTTTTCATGTCCAAAAGTTTCGCCCGTTTCATGTAACCCTAAATAGGCCAACAATACGTATTTTTATATGTATATGAATCGTCCGGATTTCAGACCTTGCTATTTTCGGCGCTATATTTGTAGTAAAACTGCCCTTTGTTACCGATACAAAATATGCCAGTTACAACGCCTTCTGAAAGAGGGCGTGCGTTAATTTAATGTCAGCATTTCTGTATTGTATATACTTGTCGTGTCAATTAACACTTGAAACTATTATGCTGACAGCGAAAAGGGTCGTTCCTGAGGCTATAATGTATAGGCCTACTGTAAGGTGCTATAGAATATAGCTGCCTATTGATGACAGATCAAAACTGCGGCGAGAATAATGAATAGCACTTGCATTTCGATTCTGGTTGGTCGTATGAAAGACGGACTGGTCAAGGTCACGGGGTCACCGTGGTGCACAGCTGAGGGCATCATCAATCATGGCTATATGGCCAGCAACAGCAGCAGCAGCGACTGCATGCAGGAGGCACGTCGCTCAACATGCAGTGGTCATTCGACGTGGCTTTCGGTGCAAGTGACCATTCGTTAGTTGACGACACTGGCGACCTCTGCTGATGAGATCTTCTGCTTGCTTCCTTCCTCTCTCCAGTCACTCATAACTAATGAACGTGCTTAGCGTGACCTCAAACCGAGCCGCCGACGAATTGCTGCGCAGTTTCAGCTGGCATCGGTTATTCCTGTTGAACTTAGTCCGTGTATAGTGACTGTACATAGCGCTATGGCACAGCCTCGTAATTATTGTCGTGCTAATGTAAGATATCTTTATTTTCAGCTGCAAGTGACTACTGTGACTGTTTGCTGGAAACAGTGCTGCGTGTTATGCATGGTATTGTGAAGCTTAAAACAGCATGCAGTTTAACTTTCACTTTCACGAAAATTTGCACATCGACTGCTGAGAAATAAACGACACAAGAATACAAGATAATGACGCATTTTCGAAGCGAATAAATAACGAAATTGCAACATGCTGTGTCTGAAACTGTGATGTGGGAAAATGTAGATGATAAAATCGTGATTCGAAACCAGGAAAAACAACGAGAAAACGTGGGAAACAAAATATATCTATTTTTTTACTTGAATATCCATCTATAAGATGGTTTAGGAATGGAATTTACAGCCTGCTAAGGCGAGCTGATGCCAGAGGGAGTGCTGGCATCATTTACCGTATGTGATGCATGCTGCTTTGCGGGTCAGGTTGACATCACAAAGTAGGTCCTGTAGAGAATATTTAATGCCAACGGATAATATTATAG
>Ga0209568_1000975_pt1 | contig 10565 bp, 10 predicted proteins | sample WorMetOlspDAHAB2_FD_187406 | JGI IMG/M metagenome (GOLD analysis project Ga0209568, IMG submission 187406) | Marine gutless worms symbiont microbial communities from Max Planck institute for Marine Microbiology, Germany - Olavius sp. DAHAB.2... ...
GGGTCTGGGACAGCACTCGGGAATCGCCCGCAAGCACGCCCCCGTCCGTCTCCGACTGTCGGTCAGTCTGCGATCCAACGCAAAACGACGCGGACGGACTCAGACGTCGGGCGGGTCGGCGGAACGGCGCTCCCATGGACACGGAATCCTGAATCCTGGATAGGCGTCCGAAGCCGGGCTGCAGTTCCAGTGACGGAGAGGTGCAAACAGTCGCCGGGTCTTGTCGGCCAGGTAAGCGCTACTTCCGGACATGGGCTTGGGGATTGGGGGTTGTCGCCCCTCAAAAACTGCAGTTAGTTACCCAGCTGGCAAACGTTCGCTTTAGCGTTCCCTAATTATACCACACATCCAGTACCATGCAACGACCAACCTGGCTAGGGTTAGGGTTAGGAAATTAGGATTATGGTGAGGGTTAGGGTTAGTCGGCAGGGTTAGTCGTTGTATGGTACTGGATGTGTGGTATAAGTATGGAACGCTAAAGCGAACGTTTATCCTCCAGAGTAATTCGCCCCCTACCCTCTAAACGAGGTTGAGCCCGTTTGGTTGTGAAGGAAAAACGACTGTTTGGTGGTTGTCTCGAACCGATACATAGACCATGTCCCCTTAACGCGCTGTCCATTTCTCGATCGTGGGCTTAAGTGCAAAAAAACATCGGCCAAATTTCGTGGATACGACCCTGTTAGTTCTATTACTCTCGGTGCATGTTTACCAGGGGAAGGTTGGCCATACGGAGGGTATAGCTGCTGGCGCAGGGGAAAATGGATCCTTGGCTGCATAGCAAAAAAAACTGGGAAAAATATCACGGAAAACTTCGGCCACCTCCGAGTAGGCGAAGGGTCAGCGCCTCGGGCTGTTTTTAAGACCCATGCAGTCCGTTTACCCTGCGGTTTAGTCGGGTTTTTCTTCTGCTGAACCGTTCGCAAAAGACCCGCGAACTGGCAAACTGTTGAAAAGCGACGGCAGGGTGACCTGGTCAGTGGTGGCGCCGGAACGAATTTGACAGTGGGGGTGAGGGGTGAGGGGGGCACACATCCGGCACAAAGCGCCGGAAAAACATTTTTGTCGTGCCCCTTCACTTGTTGGGCTCTAAAAGTACAATTAGTCGTTTTGGTGAGCGCGCTTTCGTGATGGTCAGTACAGTTTGGCCAGTTTCTTCTTTGCTGTTCTTCTACTCACGGTGCCCCCGTGTCCAGCCATTTGTAAAAGTTGGGGCACGTGTCCCCCGTGTCCTATGGAGTCGGCGCCGCTGCCTGTCATCGAATATCAGCGATGTACTGAAATTTTATTACGCCTACGTTCTAGGCTTACCACGGTATCACTGCGTTACATTGCATTTTTGGGAAAGGTTTTAACAGCTGAAATGCATGATTTAATGTCACTCGTGATCGTAAAAACGATGTTAGAAATAACAATTGTTGCTTCCTATGCATGGGGTCCAATTATTGTAAAGAGAATAATGATTGTACCCCATGAATAGGAAGGAACTGTTGTTATTTGCGTCTAATATCGTTTTGTTACGATCACGACACTACAATGACGTGATTGAACTGAGCACGCCGCCATATTGTACGGATACTAAATGTTAGCAAATAGCGAGTTAAAATGCAGAAATCGGTCAAAAGTCTTATGGCTGACTGTGTGTATTTCACCTTCAGAAGGCTAGTTCCACAAATTACAGTTGGAAAGCAATTGCGAAGTTTAAAACGTTATATACTGCTACAACATCCGTACAAGATGGCGACATCAAGTTCTAAAACAGTTTTTCTTGCGCTCTATACTTTGAATGTGAACGTTTTGCTGCACACGAAGACTGTGGTTTTTTTGCGTTCGAAACCGGGACAAAATGTTTTTTTCCTTATTCGTCAATCTCAGTTCAGTTCAGTCTCCAGTTAGTGTGACTATAGAACGCTGATAAAGCTTTCCCAAATTATAACCGACAATAAACAGTCTATTATGTGCGTGTGTTTATATGTATCTGCGTATTCGCGTTTTGTGGTCGATAGTTTCATATTCACTGCGTTGTTGATTCATTCAAAATTAGTGAACATAGGATGCGTGCGTGATTTAGGCGAAAATTTCGTTCGCTGTCTATAAGCACAGACCGTTATACGATGATATATACGACACATGAAAGACCTGGTGTACGTAGAACTCCGTAATACTTCTGAGGGAGGACATCTATTCAGAGAGCGGTGCGATATTGATTTCTGCGTTTTTTTCGGTCTTGGACAAGTGCCAACAAAACAACCTGTGTAAATATTGCGAAAATAGACCGCCGATATAATTGGAAGTTGGGGACAAATGATCCACACGATTGGCGGATTAAGCCCGACCTTGAAGCGCTGGCGAAGCGCCGCGGACGAAATTATAGCCTCTAATTGGTTATTGCACCGGCGTCTAAAAATACTCGGGAGCCGGCTTTCCGGCTATATTTATATTCTCACGTGCGGCGAGATGACCGAGATTCGGGTGACGTAATCAGATGCCGGGCGACCCCCGCACGAAGGCTAAAAATAGGCGGGCGCCGGCCATTAATCAGGCGGCCGACCAATGGCGGCGCTCTAGGTCGGGGAGGCGCGGCTCGGAATGACGTCAGAGCTGGGCGGTGATATATATATATAAACGGCGTTTCGTACGTCAGAGGCGCAGCGGCGGCTGGAGGGGAAAGCCCGTTGGATGGTCGCTGTTGCTCGCGCGTGGAGTTTCTCTGACGTCAGTTGACGCCGTCGTGTCACGTCCGAGCGGTCGACGTTTGCGGTAGGTTTCGAGCTTTGTACACATTGAAATCTACTCTTGCCTTTTCGCCGGTTTCTGTGTCTGGGTTTCTGGGATCGTTTCTGACAGCAGGACATGCTGCTTGGGTGGGACCTGGTTTCCTCGAACTCCCCTTTCATCGTCTGACTTAAGTCCGTTTGATGCAATAATCCGTGGCTATAGAGATGCTTCACTACTCTGCCTACACGTAAATCTGCAATTGGCTCTGACACTGAAAATAACGTCGTCTATACACGCTCATTCTGTCAGGTCCTCTACTTCTCATCTCGTTCGCTATCCTCCTGTGCATCTTCTGTGTTTTAATGTATTGTCGTCTCCATGCTGTCTTCAGATCGTTGCGTGGAATGTTCGAAAGAATAGTTTCCTTTATCAGCCGCAGACAGCAAACGGTAAAGCGTCATAAAGGGGACAAGGTAGCTAAGATACGGTTTCTGTAGCAGCGTGTGCTAATCGTGCAAATGCGGTTGATAGTAGTTGCGTCTCATTTGACCCGAACTGCGCGGTCTACACGCGGGGTGGGTTTGATGTCAGCTGACGTCAGCGCCGTCCTCCCAGGGCGCTGCATTGGGCAGTTGGTCTCGAATCAGCACTGTGTTCCCTACAGTGATTGTTTAGCAATTCTTTGAGAGTTTACTGCTGGCTTGCTTCGTATGTTCGTCTGCTCAGTGGTTGGATCGATCAATGTGGATGATGAGTAGTGACAGCAAATGAATGTGAATTAACTATGCGAGGACGACAGATAAACAATTAAGTTACGCAGATATGCGCACGAAAACTTCATCGTAGGCCTATAATTATTGCCGTTTCCTTGACACTGCCATTGTTTATCACAGTGCAGGTTAATTAACTGCAGCATGTCTTGTGTATCTGGATGCATTGTTTTCGTTTTTTCTTCTTCTTCTAGTGTATGGTGAATGCAGATTGTTAATATCCGTTAGACTACTTCATTAGTTTTCATGATCTACATATTATACTATCTTTTCGTACTAGGCCTAGATATTGCCTGCTTGTTACAGCGAAATGTTGTGTGAAATCTGTTGTGAATGATTTTTTACCTTCTTGGGTTTATTTATTTGCTGGTTTCATCAGGTAGTTTGCATATGATGTTGCGCTTAAAATGAGCTGGAATATCGTATGTTGTCGCAGTGAATCAGTAGGGCCTAGCGAATATCTTCATTTACGGACGATACAGGGTGATTTAGAAAGCAGATATGGACTTCCGAATGTAAGGAGAGAATTGTGTAAAGTTTAATGGAGTACGAAAATATACTGATAATATATACACGAGGCGGTAAATATCTGACAAAAAGCTATAAACAAACAAGTTAGATGCCGTATCCCTTTCGTTATGCAACTGTTTCTGGCAGGGCGTCGCCATAGGCGTAGGCCTACTCAGGATTTTACAATGGAAGGGTTCACAGGGGATGAATCGGGAATTTTCTAAAAAAACAGGGGCCGGGCCAGGAAGTCTGGGAATGGAAGTCCCCAGGAGCTGAAACAAAATGTGAAATTAGCCTACAATTATTTTTCGTTTTACTGTGGACAATTTAAGATTAAATGAGTATAGGAGCAGAGAATGGTCAGTATTTTTGTGCAAACGCAACTCCAAAAATTCCGTAGATTCATTGGAGGCCGGGGTTGAACCTCCCTAACCCCCTCTGTGGGTGCGCCAGTTGGCCTAGCCGGGACATTTGCCTTAGGGGGCTTTTCAATTTGAGCCAATCAAAAACTGGGTAGCGTTAAGGGACATGCACTGCAGTCGGTTTTAGGTCGAGATAATTATCACACGGTTATTTTTCTTCCACAATAGCCACAACTGCTAAAGGGGCTCAGGCTTCAGTTTTGTCAGGGTTTAAGACCCTCCGAATCCCATGCCTGGCTAAGTCGCTCGTTTCGGTTTGGTGCAGATTCGCTGTTTTCTTTTGCTATTCGAGATCATACGCTGGTAACCTACAATTGTCGTCGGGCACTCGGCGGGTGATAGCAGCCACCGGTGCGTTTCGGCTTGAGACTGCTGCTGTCAGCTCGATTCGGTACCACGTGGTACAATCTCCCTCAGCGCCTGTGCTGCGCTTCTTTCAGTCTCCGTGTGGAGATTTTTCGCAGCCGCGCACCATGCCGCATCACCTTGTTGCCAGACTATTTGTCTTCCCCCGCCCGTGACCGAGTTGTTGCTCCTTCGTTGAAAGAAAAATAATTTGTCAGGGAGAGACTCTGACAGGCCGGGCCACTCGTGGCGGCGGCGCTGGTGGGCGCTGAACGGCTGGACGTCGTCAGTCGGTCTGCTGTGCCAGAGGTCGATCGGCGAAGAAAGGTTGCTGCTTGCGTCTAGACTGCAGTGTATACATGGGGTGCCAGTGACGTCATTCTGTCTGCAGCAGTAAACGCCGCCATGTTGGAGGTATTCAATATTAGCAGTGCGGTGTCGTAATCATACGTATTCTTGCGAGCTGTTGTGTTTGGAAATGTGCAACAGTCGAAATGCACAGTCGCAATTTAACTCGTCTTTGTTCACGTTAAGTATACCTCCAACATGTCGGCGTGTTATGACAATGACATCACTGACGTCACTGTACCTCATGCATAGTGCCAATCGGTAGGCCTATGTAGCAAGCACACTGCAGATATGTCTTTCGTGTGATGTAACTTATCTTACGGGCACGGCGGGAATCTTTCAGCTTAGCACAGTTCAAACGCGGGAGGGGGGGGCGTATTTCTCAAAACGCTTATGTCCACATTGAGTTCTTTTGGGATTTTATTATCGTCTTTTTTTCGAGAAAAAACTCGATGTATGGAAGTTATACGTGGGATAAGATGAACGCAGTTGATAACTTTTAGGCAGCTGCAAGCGCTCGTCTCGAGCCTAGTCTGTCTAGCTCACTGTATTTGCTTATTTGTCTCTATATGATGTGTTTTTGAGCGAATTAAATATCATTTATCAATGCTTCTTGCAAGAAGTTGTCGTGTGTTACCGTCGTTGTTCGGTGTTTTTCTGATGTCTTTCGATGTTACGACGTCTTAGTAAGCCACTATCCCGAGTTATCATTAAATCGTACTTAAATCCTTCACCAAGGCTCGATTTTTCATCGATTTTGAGTATAAACGAGCACAAGAATATTATAAATTGGTATTGGATATTCTATGTTCGACCTAATTTATGACGTCATCAGTTGCTGTTATTGAAGCTGAGATATGACTGAGTGTATACTGTATATGATAAAATCGGTATTAAAAACCTGAAAGAAAGAAACATATGGAAATGACGGATTTCTTTGCATCAATTTACATATAAAAGAATTCATCGATTGCGAAGGCAAACTGATGCAAGAGAGAGCGCTGATATCATTTACGTTATTGGGCTGTTGCAGCTTCGCAGGTAACGTCACAAAGTGGGCCACACGAATATTTAATACCAAGTGATAATATTGTAGTTCTTCTTTGGCGCTTTAATTTCCTGTACAAATCTGGTCTCATCGGCAGGCTTTACAACGATTTTGCGTGCTTTAGCTCCAATTTGCGAGATAGAATTTTGAAAATTTTTGGCAGGATAGTTTATAAACTGCATTCATGTTCACTTTTGATGCATACCTTGGTTTTGTGCTAATTTTCTCGGCTTTTCTGTGGCGGCGACCTGTGCAGAACGGTTGGCGATCCTGTTGAAACTGTTTAAAATTTTGTCGCAAGGTGGCGCGCGGGATCGACGGATGATGATTTTAAAAAATTAAAACGGCTGAAAAATTAAAAGACTTGTTTTTGTGTTATTGTGCTGTTTCTGAACACGAGTTCATGTCCGAAACATCCAGTCTTCCGCACACAGCTGAGTGAGCTGACACAGACGTCAGCGGCGTGCCAGCAAGACAGCCGTGGTGCGGAGCAGACACGTTTCCACTCTATTAGTTGCCATCACAGACCGCGCACCGCTGCCTAGTAGTTCATTGTTATTTTTCCGGTCAACAGTAACGAAAACAGATATCGGAAAGTACAGAAAGTCGTGTAAAAAGTAAACGTAATTACAAGCCGAATCTGAAAGTGAAGACGAACACGTGACACGTACGCGGAACCTAACGCACGTCGACAGCAAATATTGTGATGCTTGATTTCTTTTCGATGTGAAGTTAGTTGAGTTTACTGTAGTCTGGGCCTTCCTTGTTTTGAGAAATGAGGTCCTGTGAGTGTGTGGTAGCTGTTTATTATTATTATTATTATTATTATTATTATTATTATTTCGTTGTCTGCTGTGTCGGCGGAGCACCTGTAAGTCATGTTATGTTTTAGATTATTCCCTTTCCTTTGCTGGTGCATGTTAAGGCATTTTCGTGAAACTATTTCGTTTGTAATTACGTACCCAACAGCCTAAAAACTGATATTAAAATAATAAAAACACGTGAAAAAGTTATGAAGATAGTGCTGTTGATGCGTAAGATTTTTTTGCGAAGTAAACTTAGGTGAAAATAAGTAGGCCTAACGTTAAGAGTAAACCTTATGGTTGCTGTCAGTTCCTGCTCGGGCAATTATATCATATTGGCAGTTATGCCGAAGTTAGCGACTGTTAACAAACTCACTCCTCTGACGATCCAGTAGTCGTCGTAAACGTACGAAATTGTGCTTGAAATATACCGTTCTCAAAGTCAGTGGATTCGGAAATCGAATGACGGCAGTTGTACGTTTGCTAATATAACTTTGTAAAACAATTTTGACTGACTGATATCTGTTACATGGCTGCTGCACAAGTTACGAAAAATTCACGGTAAATTAAATATAGAGGTAGTACGAGTACAAACGTCGTTGAAGACATTTTATTTGGTCAGTTGGACCAAAGCGCGGTGTAAATCCCCTTTTAAATCGACCTTTAGAAATCCTGTTACTTACTTACTTATAGGACCCGATTTTGGACGGTGTTCTGATCGTAGGTGAGAGTATAGCCCGAAACTCCGTCAAGTATAGATGACATTATACTAACTGCCAGGGTCGCGTCTCCAACGTAAGCTGCCTTGGTGACGTTGACATTTGCCAAGGGTTGTTACATGAAAGTGGAACAGTCGGAAATAAACTCGCGGGTGTAATAACCGCTATGTCTCTAATCTCTATGCGTCGTGATTGCGTTACATCCGCATGAACAAGATACGTCATGGTGTTTATTATTATTATTATTATTATTATTATTATTATTATTATTACCGGGATTTAACAGCTGGTTGCTGGTGTTTTTGTCATGTCAAGGCTCGAGCCATGTCCCATAGCCTATATGGAGTCTTAACAATCACCCAGTGCTATCATAGCTAGACTCTAATAATAATAATAATAAACTGATTTATATAGCGCCATAAGGTCGCAACTTCAGAGGCACTTCTGAGTATGTGTGCTGTTCCAAAGATTTACAATCTCCTGAAACAACTCGACAATTATCGTCGTTATTATTATTATTATTATTATTATTGTTGTTGTTGTAGCAAGGATTAGTGTGACACTATCACAGTAAATTGTTACAGGTGCACTTTCATTAAACGTCATCCAAGCGGGTGTGACGCAGTGAAAAGTTCCCTCTTTAGATGGCGTCGAAATGTCAGATTGTTGTCAAATTCTGCGACGAAAGGCGGGCGTAAGTTCCATGTTTTCACGGCGGCGGCGGCCGCAAATGCTTAGGTTGTTGCGATATGTTGACGGAATGACCAGCCAGGTTCAATGTCGACGCAGATCGCAGACGACGTGAAGCTTCTGCACTGGACAACAGATGGAATGTCTCTGCCAGGTAATGTACTTACTGCACAGCAACCCAGAACCACAGCCTGTGCATCAGAACACAGAGACGAAACTTGATGCTTTTCGGTATCACGGTATCCTGCGCTCACGGACTTTGACCTGCAACCAAACAGTCATACGCAGCCCTGGTCTGCCGTTTAATGGTATCCACGGCTTACTTCTCAATTACAGACCCAGGAGGGATGGAAGGCTGAGTTGACCCAGGAGGGATGGAAGGCTGAATTGACCTGGTTGGTTGACCCATAGCGGACACTTTTTCCACAAAGTGGTCACATGTCAACAATAGATTAGGCATCAAAAGTCCGCCAGCAAACGACCTACGTTCTAACCACTGAGCCACGCCGCCAACAAAGGAAGGTCGCGCAGGAGTGGCGTAACGTTCTCCGACCGCCTGGCTGAGAACAGTAATCGCGCAGCGGCGTTGAGGACGAACTGCAGTCGTTGTAGCCGCGTGTCGCAGAGACGCCGACCAGCACCCGTCAGTATTGGTCCACCAGTGCGTGTGTAAAGATAAGTCAGGTTACACTTGTCGTTGAGCACCACACGCGGCAAATGTGATCTGCAATGCGTCAGATATTTATAAACCCGTAACGGTAATACCACTGTTGGACAGTGTTGTGAAGACAGAGCGATCGACTGCGACCACGATATCTGTTACTCAAGTCTCCACAGCGAAACTAGAAAAACACTGCAGCTATGGCGCTCCACCTCGCCACTTTGCCAGCCCGTTATTTATAGGTAAAGCCACACCTGTCCTGCAGTGCTCAACCAGTGTAGTGCTCCGCGTACGGCTCGCCACTAAATGGTATGACGTCTGTCTGCCGAGCGCCGATGATCTACGTCATATTCCGCCAGGCTGCTTATATACATATATACCCAGTCTCCCACCGGGTCGTAAATTCTGCACGGATTGCCTTGTGTATGACCTAACAGTTACGTAATCCGGCGGTTTGCAGTTTGCGCCGAGAATTGTGATGTGAGTCTGTTGCCGTCGACTGATAGATTTCAGAGTCGTATGCATGCATGCGTTATTAGATCAGTCTTGCTTTGTACATAATAGTTTTCAGAATTGGTTTGCGCACCACGTGGGTATACATGCCTCGAGGCCTCAGTGAGGTTTGAGGGTCCATTACAATACCGCGCCCACGGTTTCTATCATTCAGCCAGACTGAAGTATAAACTTGTCGTTTTTTTTCGAAATCCGACGGTTTGCATGCGATGACAGTGGCGTCATTCTGTTTACGGACGTTGCAGTCGCCATGCATCTTGTGGGGCAAATGTGGTTCTGCAGCGTACTGTCGTTACACTTAGCCACGTGTGCCGACTTGCGGTGTGCAATTTGGATTTCACCAGTTGAAATACACCACCTGCGTATAACTCTTGCGCACGTTTTTCTTACACGAACTGATATGGATACAGTAAACTTATTTACTTTGGTTTGTCGGCGCTGCTTGATATGCGACGACGTAAAGTCATATTCGGAGCGACGTGACGTTGTCTGGCGTGCAACTTTGGCACTGTTATGTGTTATTCTTAAATATTTGTCGTCTTGTCGACTTTACTGGTTGTCGAATATGATAATTTAGGTCTTAAAAGTTACAGAGTGTATAATGGAGTCTGCATGACGGAATAAGAAATTAGTGTAGCCACTGAAATGGCGGAAAAGTTTGTAGTTTACGTTGCAAACGAAGATTTGCTTTTTTCCTTGCTTGCGAAGTATTTTCTGTCAGCTGCGACGTTTCACCGTAATAAGAAACATTTGATGACTAACGACGCTGGCAGGACGGCATGGATACCGACCACTCACTTACTGACACGATAATATCCGACGTATACGGGCCACTGCTTCCACTCCGTGGAGCTGGGCAGATCTGTGAGAAAATAACTGAGCTTTAAAAGGCTAGGAAATTTTTACTCGGAAGTGAAACGTAATTTTGTAGGCGGTTTTATGAGTTTGTCAATTTCTTTGTTTCCGATTCTCTTTCGCAGATCATTAGGCACCGAAGCGTCGTTTACAGAATATATATATA
>Ga0209568_1000976_pt1 | contig 10557 bp, 8 predicted proteins | sample WorMetOlspDAHAB2_FD_187406 | JGI IMG/M metagenome (GOLD analysis project Ga0209568, IMG submission 187406) | Marine gutless worms symbiont microbial communities from Max Planck institute for Marine Microbiology, Germany - Olavius sp. DAHAB.2... ...
AGACGTGACGTGTCAAGTGGAATTTTGTTGTTGTTGGCTGTCGGGGGGAGGGGGGATTGACCGATTTATCAACCACCACGAGCTGAGGTCTTCAGTAGGCCCAGTGCTCAACCCGTATCCACACAACGGTGTATGCGTGTGTGTGTGTATCGGCACAAGGCCGAGGTGTCCGCATATGCATATGCGTGTGTTGTGAGCAGTCTTTGTCCAGTTTATTTTAGTTCGCCGGCCACACTGCGCCTCCCGTCCACAACACTGGCCGTCCTGTCTCAACCGACCCATACAGGCCGGGGAGTCAGTAGACCAGCGAAGTCACGTTCCTACCGGCACAGTGGTCGAACAGATAGCACCCATCGCTGCTGTTATGAATGCTACCAGCGTTCACAGTTTACAGAGGACAACACCGAGCCCTCTTTCCTGCCCGGGATTAACTCCCTGTGTCGGTTCACAGGTCACCTGTGCCAACCACACCTATGTGGGCGAGGCTTACGACAGCGGCCAGCCAACCAGCCTCACGCAGTCTGGGGTACGTGAATAACTGCGCCTCGCGTCGCTTTGCCGTACACTTGGCTGCCAACCAAACATTTCCCCGCACCATTCTGCCCCGGCGAAAGTAGGCAGACCACTGGCGCAAGACCCCTCCCACAGACACGCCCATTCTGGCTCAACCAGCCTGCAGCCAGGCAACGAAATAAATTTTCCGAGAGGACACCGTGGGGATCGAACCCAGGACTAATGAACTGTTAGCCGAATCGGTTAACGATTCGGCTAACAGTTCATTAGTCCTGGTGTTAGTCCCATGCCCTGGGCAGGGCATGGGACTTCTGTTTAAAGCAATGCATTTTCCATGTGCACACATTTCTGACACTGAGCTCTGTTCCGAGTTCCTTCACTGCAGGCTGCAAATCTGGAAATTGCTGTTCAGTTGTTGTCATTGGGCTTTTGCCATGGTTGGTTGGTGCGACCGCGTGGAATAGCCTTCCAGATCCTGTCCGTTTTCCTAACATCACTGATGCTGTTTTTAGATGCTTGTCAAAGACGCTTCTGTTTGCATAGTGTTGGCGTGTTAAGTGCATTAGAGTAAGAAGTTTACATAAACATTATCATTTAAACATCTCTTATGCCTTGCTCTTGCTGTGAATTTTATAAACATTTCAGCCAACCGCCATGTTATTATTGCCACGCAGTAGATATCATCCGAGGTAAAGAGTCCGCTATAGGTCAACCAACTAGGTCAACTTAACCTTCCCTCCTTTCAGGGTCAGTAAATGAGTAGTAATGCATGTAGTTACATGGATCACGGGGCTGGAGAACATTAAATACGGCAGACCTGGGCTGTGTGTGGCTGTTTGGCCGCAAGGTCAAAGTCCCGTGTGTGCGGGGCTTAGCCTATGGCTAGGCTGCACGCGCGCTGTCTGTGACGCAAAGCAGTGAAGTAAGGTTTAACGTCCCACCTGACACATAGTAGGTCATTTTGGGGGCAAAGTGACGCAAAGCGCCGCTGCAGTTTGTGGTTTGTGATGGGCTTTAACCTTTTATTGAGATCGTGTCTGGTTGACGTTCAGGTATTCTCGCGGTCCGACCACCTGACAACGCATCAGAGGACGCACACTGGCGAAAAGCCTTATCATTGTCCACTGTGTGAGTATGCGGCTCCACGACGAGACATGGTCACTCGGCACGCCCGCATCCACGAATCGTCATCATCAGCGGGCCACGGCGGAGGCGGACGTCGAGGTCGAAGGGCAGGCTCGACCAGTAGTGACCGCGCCGGACACCCAAGGTCGTCGTACAGCAGGAGCGGTCATGGACGGCGACCGTGGCGTCACCGCAGCGACTCGTCGGGGTTCGCGTCGCGCCGCCAATGGTCTCCGTCCTCCTGCGACGACTTCCGCTCGTCGACGTCGTCGTCGTACCAGTGGTCGGCGGCGAGCAGCAGCGTCGAGAGCACCGACAGTGCGGTGGTTATGGTCGGCTCTCGACGGGCCGGTCACCGCGTCGCCCCGGTGGTGACGTGCCGCGCCTGGTCTACCACGAGTGCCGACAGCTTCGAGTCGTACCCCGGTGCCGCCGCGCCGCCTCACCACCGGTCTTCCTTGTCGTCGGCGTTCTGCGACAGTCCCGACGTCTTCGTCGTGCAGCCGCGCTACTTCCGCTGCGGCGGCGGCGTCGACACGCCGTCCGGCAGCGAGGCGGCCACCGTCACGATGGGATCTTCGTCCAACGTGAGCGTCAGTGTCGGCGAACTTTCACCGTCGTCGGTGGTGTCGGCAGACATGGCTAAGTGCTTCGTGACCTCGCCCACTGTCAGTGACCGCGAGCAGTCCACCGATCCCGAGTAGATCTGACTTCGATGACCTGCATCGGAGAATACAGAGTCCCGCTCAACGCATACGCTGCGAGTCGTAAAAAGTGTACCGTTTCATTTCGGCACTTGATTACTCTGCCAATTGTTAACAACTGGATAATATTTGGCTAAACGCTGGCTTAGACAATTTGCAACAAACACACATACATAAATGCAGTCCCCCATACCTATATCATGTGACTACGATGCATAATTAAAACAAAATAAGATACGACTCGCAGTATCATTTCGTGGATGAGTAGTTGTGGGCATTCCGTTGCACTGGGACCAACAATAACCAAGTGAGAGCAAAAAAGGACAAACGTAAACTGTATAAAACAGCTCCACAAACACACAACCGTCCCTCGTTCCAACTACTAAGGTACTCTGCTTTACAGCAGGTTTAGCAGTTTCCAAATTACCCGATTTTGTGCATATCACTTTACTTCACCCAATATAGCCTCGATTACCTATAATATTGCTGATCATGTCTGTCCGATTTCTCTGCCAACAGCTCTTATTCCTGACATTCTTCATTCTGCTGACAACTCAAAGAGATTGTCTGTCCTCAAAACGTGCCATAGCCGTGTCCTCGTTTCCAGGAAAGTGCAAAGATAACGCCAGAGTGTGAGGTGAAACACGCAAGCTGGCCTCTCAGTTAATGCGGGAAAGTGCAGAAAGTTGCACAAAAATGTAAGCTGAACTTTTAACTCAAACGGTCATGGTTTACTCGTAATAATTGCTCATGCGTATCCACAGTTCACAGTACACTACTGAACAGCTCCGGCAATATTCTTATCAACTCACCTCACCAGGAACGTGGCAGCTAGCGTGTTGTTATGTCTGCGTTTTTTCACTTTTGAGCGGACCTATGCGCTACCGTCGTGAGTCTGGGTCGCGTCATTACGGGTTACGTTTCCACGCAACTCTTGCACATCTTGATAACCGATTATATATTTTCGTATGTCATTGAGTAACTAGCTAGCGACGTATTACTATAACTAATGTAAGTTGCGTTTGTTACCGACGATTTTATTGTTGAAATGTGTTGCGTTATGGAGATTTTCGCGTGCGTGTGCGTGCTTTTATGCAGATTGTTGTTTTTGTGATCTGTCACCGTTGTATATTTTTCATCTGTGTGCCGTTTATTTTGTGACGTATGCGCTGTATGCCGTCAGTGTTGATGCAGTCGCGCGGCGTTGCTGCTGCTTTCACGCTGCGGATTGTTCGACTTACGTTGTTACGAACAGGTTTCTTCCAGTCGATTCCTATCGTTCTCCGACTCTTGTAATCAAGTGTTTATCCAGTCATCTGTGGGCGAGACCTTTTGGGGCGCGATCGTAGAAGTGCGGTGTGGCTCAGTGGTTAGGGCGTCGGTCTTTGGCTGGCGGACTTTCCCTGATCTGTGCCTGATCTATGGTTGACATGTGACCACGTCGTGGTTAAGGTGTCCGCTGTGGGTCAACCAACCAGGCCAACTCAGCCTTCCATCCCTCTTGGGTCGGTAAATGAGTAGTAAATCCATGTAATTACATGGAATACGGGGGTGGAGACTGGAGACCATTAAAAACGACAGACCAGACTGCGTGTGGCTGTTGGTCATAGGTCAGCCTGTGGGCGCAGGTTTAGCCTACGGCCTATAGGCCATACGCCAGCTCTGGCTGTGACATGAACAGCGCCTCTGCAGCTGCGGCTTGAGGCGCTATACAAGTGTAATATGCCTTTGGCTTTTGCCTGTGCACGTACCTGCTCCATAGAACAGCTATTGGTCGTAGTCGGGTTAGGGATAGGGTTAGGGTTTAGTACTATTAACCTATTAATTATTAATTATTAGGTTACATGTTCTGTAACAGTGATTTTTTGCCTAGTTACGTGCACTTCTACGAGAGCTCCACCTTATGGATGTTTTCTAAAATGTTAGTGAATATCAGTTACCGGTATAGTGATTATTTGGATGCTGTAGCTGAGCTCTGCCCAAATGTCGCCGTTACCAGCGACCTTGAGTAACTCTGAAGATCATTTCGGCTCTATGTCTGACTCTCTTGTGCATGCACAGTTTTGAAAAATATACCGTATATTAGCTAGTGAAAATTTTTAACTTCCATAAGAATCAGTCAGTCAGTCATCTTGCGTTTTGTATAGAACGTGCTACGAAAATACAAACGAAGGAAACAGAAATGAAAGGAATATGAAACGGGAACGAAGGCTATTTTAAAACAATAGTGTCTGTTTGTCTGAAAGAAGTGTTGATGGATTGGCCATGGCCGTGTCAGCGTCTCGGAAACGGATAAGTTTGCAGCTTGTTTATGGTTGAGCAATGACGCAAAGTGATGTGTGGTCTTGTGAATGAATGGTGTTATGATCCGGTGACAGAATTGCCTTGAAGGTCGTCCCAGTCATTCTCAGAACAAGTTTCTAAATGTGATTTGTTGTTGTATGCACTGTAGGCTTGAGTGCAGTATAAAACTTGAGTTCGTACATTGCTTTCGGAATTGAAATCGTGAATTGTCCCAGTCTGTGGGCGACAGCCGAGCTTGCTGTTGCTACGTGGTGATATGTGCTGCTTGCTCAATGTTGCTGCATTGAAGTGGACAATGGGAATCGAACCTGTTGAGCAGAGTTCACGGTGTGCAGTCGCCACAATAACGTGTAACTTTACAGTAGGCTGAGTTAGGTTTAACAAAGAAACCGAGTGAAGCAATCGTGGCACACACAGCCTCTCTATCTGTCGTTGTTCGTTAACTAGCACAGTTATTTTAACACATATTGTCACGTTCGCCAAAGCGTAAAGCACGAAAAGAACAGAAAGGTTGGCTGGCTGGATGGTTGGGATTTAACGGCACTTTCAGCACAATTAACTTTCTCACTAACATCAACCTTTTGATAACTACAGTTGTAAAGAGCACGTTATAGCCTAATTCAGCTGAACGTGCCGTTACATCCCAACCAGCGTTTCTGCTCTTTTCGTCCTTTAATAGCGGAAATGTGTTGCTGGATCGAATTGAGCGTGACCTCGTGTGAAATTAATATTCGTTACTTGATTTTTCAGTGGTTATCACGATCTGCAAGCGTGTCCGAGGCGTGTGGGAAATAAGTGACGCCGTTGTGCCAGCATGTAGCTTCAACGTAGCTTTTCTGCAGCAATGTTTGCAGCTGATCGCGTTTTTGATGGCGGCTGCGCAACACAACCTTTCCGATGAACCGGGGGGAGTTGAATGTGTTGGGCGTGGGGGCAGGGGCGGGTTGCCCCCATCCGCACTCTTTTGCGCAGGCTGGCAGAAGTTTTTGCTCAGTTTTTTGCCCGGTGAATCGGTATACCGGTAATTATTTTGCGGCGGGCGGCAGAATGCGCGCCGCCGTATATGACCCGAGTCAGTTCGCGTCGGTTTTTGTCGCGGAGTTGCGTTTGCCGACGGCGTAATCCGCCGGTTTTGTTTTGCGCGCTCTCTCTCTGTCGTCGACTTGCATTGTTTGTTCACATAGGGTGATGATGTTGTGCTGACAGTTGCCTTCGGCGGCGGCGGCGCTCGGTGACGTTTTCCGCTGCCGTTGTGAGAGCACTTCCGTGTGACAGTGACGTGTCGTGCCTTGTGTCTGTTCGTATGCTTTGTGGTCGCGCTCTTGTCGCGTGTTAACGATGACCGTTTTTTCACTTGACCGACGCCTGCTTCTCCGTAAACACATCGCCGCCGCATTGTCGCCATGAAGTTGGTTGAAATCTTCAGGAGCGTACACGGAGGGAGGAGGGAGGTGATAGGGGTGTCAGAACACCTCCCCCCAACAGCCAGCAACACCCTGTCATCCCCTCAGCCGAGGTGTAATTTTCTAAAGTATCCACTTCAAAATATTGAAAACGATTGCTACTAGTAGCTTTCTGACAGAGTGCACCAAAATCGTTTTCGGTGGGGGCTTTGCCCTGGACCCTGCTGGGGGAGATTACAGCGCTCCCCAGACCTCCTAGTTGGTTTAAGGGGGCCCTACGTCTAAGTCTAGGGGAAGATAAGGGAAGGGAAGGGAAGGTGAGAGGAGGAAGGGGAAGGACAAGGGACAGGAGGGGAAAGAGGAGAGGGAGGAGGGAATTGGAGGCGACGCCCCCTAACGCACATTGCTGGATCTGCCCATGTAGCGCCTGGTCTGTACAACACCCCTCCGCCAGTTCCTGTGTACGTCCCTGGAAATCGTCGGGGAAGGGGGAATTTGTTAGTACATTAGCCATGAGATTGGCCGGGAAGACTATACTCTCGTGATATCTTTGGTATGGAAGGGTTCCCCCTACAAAGACCAGATTGAAGAGTTGTTTATTGTGATGGTTTTATTGTGTGTGTGTTCCCAACGCGTAACATTGTCAGCTTTCTCGTTAATTTCACTTTTTAAACGGCAGCGTACTTTTCAGAGGCATGATGTAGCCTGTTTGTGCTGAAAGTGCCGTTAAACCCCAATCAATCTTCGGGGGAGGCGGATGAACAGAAGTGCTGTGAAAGCTGCACGCGTAGTCCTTGAAAATCCAGTTTTTACTGTTTGCATAGAAGTATTGGACATCTGTGGTTTCAGGCTTCACTATGTTCAGAAATGAAGATGCGAATTTTTGGTTTTGTGCATAGAATCGGGGCAAAGTGTAAAATGTGAATAAACTAGCCGAAAAACAACTTTGCATTTAACTCAGTTGTAATGTGCCGTAAAATCAGAGTTTCATAGAGTGTGCATGCCGACTTGAAAAGTGAAAGCTAAAACGGATTCAGATATCGTGTTATTCTGGCATTATATACCCAAACGGTCTGGGTTCACTCTACACCTGAATCGTCTTAATAATGCCTAACTCTAACTCTGATTACTTTGAGCCGGTCATTCGGCTATACATGGGTTGTATGCTAGCTTAATTGGGTCTCTCTTCGTGTCAAAGCTGATAAATAGTGTGAGCTCCCTCGCTGCGGACTTTACTGCCTATGTGGAACCTTCTTCTAATTCTAATCGAAGACTGCATTGCACTCCAGGTGTTTGGGGGATAATGTACACCAGCACTCTCTGGGTCGCTGTCATCAGCTGAATATCTGTGTGATGTAGTGAACTGAGGATTTTAGAAACAAGTGATGTTGTATTTGAATTTTCTTTTATTTGAGGTTGTCCAAAATTTCGATCATTTTCATAGGAATGACATTTTCGTTCAAACAGGACTTATACCAATATAGCAACGTCGTTTTCACTAACATCCCCGTTTTGTTGCTGCTAGCAAAGAATATTCAATAAAAGTAATTTTCGCCGCAGCGATCATAGAGTTGGCATTTCTTTAACCACAATGGAGCTGGATGATAAAGGATTGTATTGTTTTTTTTTCAGTACGTGGTGTGGACATATGAGCTTCAGTGAATTGAAATAGTTTGATTTTTTAAATAGTTTTTTTACAGTCGCAGTAGGCTGTCTTGTCTCCTTGTCATATTTTATATTAGGCCTAATCGATTTAACTTCTACGATTTGTTAAAAGTTAATTTGACGGAATTAAAGACACGCAGATACGATTACGTGAGGTGCATCTAGCAGTCTGTGGTGGTTAATTATTTCTGTGTATTTGTTGACAAACCGCGGTCTTTTTTTATACATAGTTAATCATGTTATCTGATCATTGCTGTTAGACTTGAATTGACATGCTTCATGATAAAAAGTGAAAAATTTGAATTTATAAGCGTCATATTTTGAATGGTAACAATGTTTTTCTGAATGTGTATCTTTAATCGTCGCGGGTGTTTGTTGTTCATTGCTATACAGATGTACATTCTGTTGTGATTTTGGTATTATTAGTATTGTTTTATGGTAGAAGATTTCGCAGAACTGAACGAGTCCATAACAGTTTAAATGATAATGAATTTATTTCCGTGGATAGTGTACGTTGTACAGCCTTTTTAAAAACACTAATTTCATCAGTAATTACTCCATTTAAGCTTTAACTTAATTGTTGTGTACTTATCACCAAATGTGGAATGTTTTTATCTGAAACAGGGTGTAATTATATCATACATGTATACAGGGTGGTCCAGAAAAAGTAAGCTACTTGATACCAACTTATTCATAAAATCGTATTGAAGCCCGTCTGTGAGGCTAGATTTTTGCATCAGTAGATCACTGTTTGACACTGTTAAATATTCTCTTCCTGACCTAATTAGTGGTGTCTTCAGTTACTGTGCTGGAGCTTGCCATGCCAGTAAAATGAATACCGGTAGTATATATGATAAATTCGTAGTTGACAACCTGAAAAAGACAAAAGATGGATTTTTTTTTACATGAGTTTCAATCTCGAAGATGGTTTAGGAGTCTAAATCATTGCTTGCTAAGACGAACTCGTGCGAGAGGAAGCGCTGACATTTTTTTGAAGCCTATTTGATCATATCGCTGTTTTGGTCTGACACAGCAATTTTACGCCACAATTTAGGTCACGCATAGAATATTTAATAGTGAGTGATAATATTGTAGCACTGCTTGTTTGACGAAAAAAAATCCAATCTCATTGGCTGACTTTTACGCGATTTAATACGATTCGTTGATTATTCGGTAATAGTCTACTTTTTGCTCCACCCTGTAGACGATTTGCACGGTCGCGATATTGTTGATAAGCCTGCAGAAATTCGGGCATTTTTGTGAACAGAATGACCCACGTTTCATTATCGTATTCGTATGTGTGTGTGTGTCCCCTTGCCCTGTGCGTGATAAAAAGTACCCGTGGAAACACTTAGCATAAGATCCACGTGATTTTTTTTACCTTCGTTCAACAGTTAATTAAACTAAACAGAACCTTGACTCGGCAGCAATTGGTACAAAACAGTGCATTAGATTGAGTGAGCGGATTGACTCGATATGGATGAAAGACTCAAAATCTCACTGCATAGGAGTAGGCCTAAAGATTAAGCTGTCGCCAGTCCGTACGGCCCTATAGACGTGGCTGCTCATCCCCATAATGTGTTAGGCCTTTGAGCCCGTATAGACGCATTTCCAATGCGACGCAAGAACTTCCTCGCTTTTTAACCATTATGTGTCGTATGAGACGTTGGACCAGGACCCAACTCACTCATGCCTTGTTTCCAGCGTTACGTTTCCGTTCACCCGTTTCTGTAAAAACTGTGTCCGTAATGCCGTTCCGTAAACGCTGTTGCCGTTCGCGCCATATAGGCGAATGACCCGGTATAGGCCCACTGGGCTGGCGGGCGAGTTTCCCGCGTATGCGAGTGGGCAGAGCTCCAGTTCTCCTGCTACGGCAACGGAAAAATAGAACGCGATTCTATATGAACGGAAGCACGGCAACGGCAAACTTACTTAAACGGAGAACGTTATTTTTTTACGTAAGCTACGGAATTCTTACGGATGAACGTAATTCTTACTTTTGAAACGGAGATGCGGCTACGAACGAACGGAAACGTTACGCTGGAGCCTGGAAACCACGCATCAGTTATCCGGAGCGTTACCGCTCCTCCGCCTGTAGCGAATTATACCGCTTGGCGACAAAGGGCACGTGTGAGAACTGAACCCGAGACCTGATGATCGCGAGTCCAGCACTTTAACCACCACACTGCCGAGCCACACGTCGCACACAGGCCTGGACAGCTTTATTGTGACAGTCGCTCACGTACGGTAGGCCTAGTTTTCTTAATTCGGAAATAGGATCGGCTTTCAAAAGGAAACATTGCTTTCGTGGGTTGATTTGATTTTGAAAGAGACCTCCCACTGCCGACTCCCCCCCCCACAAAAAACGCAGAGATTTTCTGAGGCCTCTACAGTTTGCACCAGAGGAATCGTCGGTAAATCGTTTAATAATATCTGTTGACTGAAAATGTGCTGTTGTTCGCTCTTGCGTTTCGTGGTTTGGCATTTTGTTGAATGTGTGTGTCGTAAGTGTGCACTGGCGGCCTTGTCTGTACCCTGTGTTTTGCACCGGTATTGTACTGTCCGTATTGCTGTTGTCGGGCCTTACCGTGGAAGCTGCTATAACGATTCGTTTTCTTTGCCGCTGTGTAATGCATACTTCGTTTTGTAGTCGTCAACATCACAGTCTGCTGACTAAATGTGTCTTCGTGGACTTAATCCGCAGAGCAGTGCGAAAAAGTAACCCCCGACCGAATTCTAGTGAGTGAGTAGTTGCTTAACGGCACATCAGCACAAAATAGGCTATTTAGTGCCATTATAAGTAAGAAGAGCTTACAAATGTGTACTAGTACTCTTATAAAAAT
>Ga0209568_1000977_pt1 | contig 10554 bp, 4 predicted proteins | sample WorMetOlspDAHAB2_FD_187406 | JGI IMG/M metagenome (GOLD analysis project Ga0209568, IMG submission 187406) | Marine gutless worms symbiont microbial communities from Max Planck institute for Marine Microbiology, Germany - Olavius sp. DAHAB.2... ...
GTCATAAGAGATTAATTAATTAAGTGCAGTGCACTCCGCTTATATGCACGGCATTCGGCCGTGATAGTGAAGTCCATATAAGCGAAGCGTGCTTATAAGTGAAACTAACATATAGGCTATGCCAGGCTGCCTCAGTCATGAACGCACATTCTATTAAGATGCTGCATGAAACGACAAACATTCAAGTTCATAATCGCTCACAGATCTAGGCTTATAGTGTTTCATGAAACAGTGCATAATGTCAGCCTACACAACTCTAATTACGAGCAAAGAAGTCAGTCATTGTTTTCTGGAGTAGCAATCTCCTGCACTTGATCGATCAGTCCATACAGTCGTTCGTATGAGACATAGTCAGCCATCTCCATGTACGCACGTACAGTATCCAGACACAGCAGTGCGTTGGACAGCGTGACCTGTGATGGTTGCTGCATGCTATCGTCTGCCTCTCCAGTGGCCTCGCTGCTCATCTCACCATCTGTGTCAACATCTCCAGCTGCCTGCTGGCCAGCGCACAGCTCCTCACCAGTGACTTCAGCCGCAGTCTGGACATCAGCGTCCACGGCAACGTACAGACTGAACTCATCAGATGTCACGCCCCTCGGTAGATCAAAGCTGTCAACGGGCGTCTCATTAACGCCGACTGCAATCTCTTCCTCCGCTGCTGCTCCTGCCTGCCTCACGAAACTCACTCGACGATAATAGTTTACAATTGTTTCTGTTGTGCCCGGTATGAGGATGACTGTGACGGCCTACGGGGGAGGGAGGGACGGATGGCCACTGACACTAACGCGCTGTGATTGGATGCTGATATGTGTCACTTATTGTCTCATCCAGTTACACCGTTGCTTATAGGTGGAGGGACTCAGCTGCATGATCCAAATATATGCGTGCGTATAGCCGAAGTGTGCATTTATTGCTGATGCTTATAACCGGAGTTTGTTCCCATTGCATTTCATTGGTTTCAATCGGGACTGAACAAATACCATGCATATAAACGGAGTGTGCTTATATCCGGTGTGCTTATAAGTGGAGTGGACTGTAATCAGAAAATAGAGTTAGAGGTTCAATTCGAGGACTGGTGTTAAGATGCCCAGTCAGAGGGGTCTCAGTTCTCTACTGGCTGCAATGGGGTGAGTGAGTAGAGTTCAACACCCCACCTGGCCCAGCTTATGTTATTTCTAGGTGGAGACTGGGATTGCCATGGTACCACACAAAATGTTCAGAAGAGGAGCGGGCACATCCCACACTAGACAGTTGGTAATAATGGAATCAGCTCCTGAATTAGATCTCTCAGCCAAATTTTTCTAGATTTTTGGATGGCAGGCAGAATTTTTCAGCTCATATCCGAATTAGCTGAATTTCCGCATAAAGTAGAAAATCCAGCTAATTTACGGTCGACTTTCAAAATAACGGCTGAAATGCGGCTGAAGTGTGACTGACAATGACTACAATACTTCAACAGAAAAAAGTTTTAACTGCAGGTAGAGGTTTCAGACAACTTTTGGCATGTGACTAGGAAACTGGAGCAAATACAAGTTATATTTTCCATCCTGTCAGTAAATTACCAAATTGTAATTTAGGTGTACCAGTCATTCATGGTAATTTAAAAGCAAGTTACTACTAATTATTAAAATACCATATATAAATATTTTGGGCAAATTTTCAGCTGAAAGAATATGGCAGCCAATTAGGCTAGCCGAATTATTTACGGCAGAAATCGTCCAACTCCACAACCGTCTCGCTAGCCACAGTCACCTCCTCTACACATGGTCTCTTACTGAGCATGGCTGCTTCATCGACATTTATCTAAACTACAAAAACATGCATTCTACTCAACTGCCTGTGTGGCTCTGAGTACTGGGAGTTACAGAGAAACATGTGCACATGATAGATGTTCTGGACCAGTCGTGCGCACATGCCGCTAGGAATCCAATGGTACCAGCATAAACAGAATCATAAAGTGAGACAGACAACCAAAGAACCCCATCTCTCCATCATAAGACATCGCTCCCTGTTTGGGCACATTTGCACGAATGCCAGACAAAGTGGATGCTACGAGGATGTTGATGGCCTCACTCCCGGACGACCGGAGGAGACTACTGGGACATCGTCATGTAATATGGTTCAAGACTATACAGAATACTTGAAATCAAAACATCTGTCCCTAAATGAAACGATCGATATGGCTCAGAACCAACCACTCTGCAGATATTGTTTAGCACTACGCATTCCTAGTGGTGCATGCCAGAAAAGACAAAAAACTGACTTGACAAATTCGCTGTCCACTTTTCCTTTGTAGGCAGTGATGAACTTTGGAGGTAGGCAATCGTCAGCAACACAGCGAGCAATGAACTGGCCAAGCAGCTAAAACAAATGCACAACGTGTGCAGCTTTTTGTGCAAAAACAATACAAAAGCACAGCAAGTCCTCTTATTGCAATGTTCTAACGTTAACAACTAGCAGTAAAGACCAAATTCCACTTGGCACGATGTGACTCGACATGATACCTAGGCGACATTTTTTGGCAGGACACATCACAACACAACGATTCTAATCTGCATGTTTATAATGTGCATGCAGCAACCAATCACTGAGCAGCATTAGCGCAAGTGCGGTGCTCACTCGATGACGCCATTGGCAGCAAACAACATTGCAGATGCTTTGTTATTAACAATTTGGTTATTCTTGTGGCTCATGCATTATGTTAAAATCACGACACTTCTGCTATCACAAAAAAATGATCTACGCAGTTCAGACTAAAGGTAATCTAATTAAATCGGAAGTTTACTGAGGAAAATGACAACAACTGGTGATGGGCATGTTATGAAATGAGCTCGACATGACATGTCAATCCACAACACGATCTCGTTACATGTCATGTCATGACAGGCTACGAGAAATTCGAGGTTGATAAGATATGCAGTGCACGAGATTAAACTGTGAAATTCCAAATCAACATCACTGTAATTAAGACTAAAACGGTGCTGTATTAAAACAACACATATCTAGTGAACTTCTGGCAACAGGTTTGCACAGAGAGTGACACTTCTCGATGTCATCGACAACTTTATCCATTTCGGTGCCATTCAAAATCTTAAATTAGAGTTTAACATGCCACTCAACAAAGTGCAGGTCATTTTGGAGGTGGTCTTGACAACCACTTGTTTGACCGATACCAACAAATATAAACAGTATATAGGAAAACATACACACTTAATTAATCAATGTAAACAACAAAAATATACAGCACCAGACGAGCGTTTTAAACTGGCACTTTGAATGTTTGCGACTTTTTTCTTTGCAATAACTTTAATTTCCTTTACTGTTAATTTTCTTTTTCTCTCTATTTTAACTGATTTTTTTAGTTTTACTACATTTTATGTGGAACTTGTCCTTATTGCAACAGGCACATTACACATTTATTTGCTGCTGCTGCAGTTGATAATACCCTGATTTAATTATCTCTTACGACAATAAGCCAGGAATGATGTCTACTTGTTCAACAATGCCCAAGTCCACACAATCAGTGCAGAAAATGTTGGCACTGTGCTTACAGTGTGCGCATCTGGCGTGTCAAGTCGTATGTCGTCGAGGCAAACCAGCAGTTCCTTGAAACCGCGTGCAATGTCTTCCTGCGTCAGCAGTCCGCTGTAGAGATCAGAGATGAGCCGTGAGATCAGCTCACGCTGTGGGTTGTGGCGATCCAAAGCCAGCACTATCGCCACCTTCGCGATCTTGTGCCTGTTAGGTCCGATGTTCAGCTGATTCAGCAATGCCTGGCAGCAACGAAAACATGAGACATTTCCAGTCGCAGCATTTGTGACCTTGATCTTTTTTGACTTCTCAAAAGTTACCCAAGTTATGCATTGCATACATGCATTGCATACTGTGGGACTGTGGGCAACCTTTCCACCAATTCTGGGCGTCTTGCACCTCTTCCCAAAATATACAGGGTACAGTTCACTGAATCTTGCAGCCAAACGCAGACTTATTACAACATATATGATGATAAAAAACAACCTTTAAAAAAAACTGTGACGTCATTATACTGAACATGCAACCATGTTGGAGGTATACACAATTTCAACCAACAGAAAACTTCAATGTGAATGCTGAAAATTCTCGTGCAGACAATGTATTTTGACTGGTGTATAACTCCACACACTACAGCATATGTAAGTTTACTATAATATACCTCCAACATGTGGGCAGAATAACATCACTGTCACCCCATGTACACTTGAACACTGTGCACTATGATGGCTTATGGCTACATACAATTAAGCTATTTCCACCTAATTTGGTAAAACAAAAATGTGTAAAAACATGACCTATATGCACAAAGTAATTTTAAATCAGACAGCTCTTTGGAACACATTCTTAAACTCTGTATGCAATACTCAATATAGTTTTAGGACCAACACTCAATCTGAGTTCCATTTTAGATCATGTGGCTATATTTTTATGCATCGTTCTTTCATTCCGTCTGTAGCAGTTTTTTTTACTTTTTGTGTGTTATGCTGCTTGACAATTAAATGTGTTCGTAACCAGCATTACCTCAACCTCAGCAGTATCGCCGTGCTCCAGATACTCCTGAATAATTGGCTTGACGGCACTATCAAGCTGGTCATCAGTCAACACTGGCTCCACTTTCTCCAGCTTGTACGCATCCTGGACAGATAATGCACTCTATTGCAAAAAAAACTTCTTCAACATCAGCACATAATTTAGGCATAATTATCGAGTATCAGCTGCGGTGAAACAGGAAGCAACATTGTTTATAAGGTTAATAATAATACAGTAACTTAATATCAGTATAAATAACAGTAACAGCAATCTGAACATTCGCTAAAGTTGCTCAACTGTAAGCAAAAGAAAAACTTATTTAACACAGGTAATTTTGGAGGCAGAAATTAGACATATGCATTTCTGGTACTCATTCATCTGGAAAGAGGAAAAATAAGTGTGTACACCAAAACAGTCTTAAAATCAATACCTGACTGTCCGAGTCATAGTTAGGATCACGGATATCATCACACGTTCCAGTTGCTTCCAGTTCTTGACCTGGTTTTCCCCACACGCCTTTACCACCAGCGCCACCTACAGTCATCACATCATATCACATCTCGCTCATCGAGTTGCAAAGATATCATGACACTTCTCACAAAGTGGTTTAAATGCAGTTTACGAACCAATCACAAATCTAACTGGCTTGCATTATACCCGCTGGTAACTGAGCTACCACTTTTCCACACATTTGTGTATTGTATTTTATGGATCTCTGTGGTCTGATGCAAACAAATCTTCGTTCATTCATTACTGCTACACTGCTGCACTTATCTATAATATAAAACATTGAACCAATACATATCAGAACTATGCAACTATTTGTCCAGCATGTATCGCATGTCTTCTTCACACATACGATGATAATGTAGCTTTACATTTGGCACTCCTTCGACAAAAACTTGTTTAAACATCCAGGACTTGTCCATGAATAAAAAGTAATTTTGTTCAGATGCCTTTCTGCTGTGATCTATGACTTCTACTGCTCATAGTGACATGCAATTCTGTAAAACTAGATTTCTCAACATACCAGTAATGACCTAGGTGCAACATTCAAAAGGAATTTGAAATCACCACCTGACACAGAATTAAGGACTTATATGGCCAGTGCGACAATGACAACAGTTGTAAAAATGGTGCAATAATGCTGTCTCATATGAATTTTTCTGGATACACAGGACATGTGACTATATTCAGCTGAATGCTTACTACTGCAAGCTGTTATGCAGTTGGGTTTGGGTTACAATTAGATTCAGTGTCTGGTTGGTCAGTGGTTATGCACATGTATTTGTGCAACTTTAGGTTGTCACTGTATGAGCTTCTGTTTAATTCCCCATGATATCGCCTGCTTAACCTAAGGAGGTGGTAGTCAAGTTCAAGTTCGAGTTCACCTTTCTTCGGCTGACCGCGTCCGTAAGCCAGCACATTGCGAGATCTTCGGCTGTTCTTTGAAAACGCCAGCGACGCCCCTTTCAAGCGCGCACCAGTCGGCGAAGTGGGACTGCATGCCGACGCCAGCAATCCGTTCTTTGTCGTCGCACTGCCGTCGTCTTGCTTTGCGTTCACCTTCAGCGATCGTTTCGCCTTCTTGAACAATCTCTCCGTTTTCACCGGCGCATTTTCCGCAGACGTCGGCGCGAAAAGTGCACCGGGCTTGCTTTCCGCCTGCAACTCATCCGGATTATCGCGATCGCTGCGCGTTTGCGTTTCAGTGCGTTCCATCTGTGTTGACTCCGAACAGCCGAAAGAGATATGCACAATCAAAACGTACAAAAAATCGTAAACAACAATTTCGTCAATAGCTCATGGTCGCCTGTCACGAACTACAACATGCTTAAATGTCAAACAACGCAGCCCCTGTAATGCAAACAATCACTGTGCGCCCAAAATCGCTACTTTAAACAAATCCCAGGGGCCAAAATCGACTGTTTTGTTTTTGTTTCTCCGTCTCCAGTCCCGATCACGTGATGTTTACATGTAACATGACCCAGAAACGTGAATTGCATTCAGGAAGTAATCATTAACGTCAGTGCAGACTGCAGCACGGTCCAGTATTTTTTCTACCGTGCATGCAGCAGTCAAAACTCATAAACGGAAAATCCCCTGCAGCTGCGAACCTTTTACCGAATTGTCCGCAGGAGGACACACGCGGTCGCCTTCTTGTAGTTGTGGGGATAGTTAGCTACAGTTTTGCTGCGTAGTCGCCGTATAGCTATGTAGGCTATAGTATATATTATACCACTGACCAGTGACTCACCATTATATCAAAGTAAAACCTAGGTACCTGGATTTGGAAGACGTCAAAAATAACCGCCGGGTTTGCATTCCCTATACATAATAGGCTATGTGGGTCCAGTGCGTGACGTTATTGAGGTGGAGTGCGCATGACCTTCGTGCATATTGCATGCGGATTTCAGTAAAATAGGACTAGAGTAGAATTCTGGTCAATTGCTGTATAATGAATGCGTACGCAAACGAAGCTGTACAAAATAGTGACACTTGGCCTATATAGGATGGTTGCCGATAAACGTACTCAAGCATCTGCATGCATGTGACGTGTCGTCTGGCCCAAACTCCATTAGATCGTCTCGGACGACATGACAATTGTCGTGTCGTGTCGTGTCGTGTTGAGCTCATATCCCAACATGCCCATCGTCAGTTTTTTTTCTCATTTTCCTCCATGAAGTTCTGGTTTCAGTTAGAATACTTAGCCTACTATGAAGTTGAACCGCGTCGATAACGTTTTCCGACCACAACAGAAGCGTCATAGGCCCAATTAACATAACGTACAAGCCAAAATAGTAAGCGGATCAAAGTTTTATCAACAAAATGCTTGCACGATACTACTACTACAACCTACTACAACCACGGTAGGCCTATGCTACAACTAATGACGTCAATTACGACAACATTGAGTGAGCGCGTCACGTGATGTCAATTGCTGTGCAGTGATTGGTTATGGTGCGCGGGTGATGAAAACGCATGAAGAAGTCGAGCTGTATATCGCAGACAGCCTTCGACACGTTGTTGTGCAACAAATCTTCCTAGACCAAAATGTACCGTCATAGATAGCTACGTACGTTACGGTATCGTGTCGTGTCGTGTCGTGTCGTGCCTAACCAGATGGAATTTGAGCCTAGGGCCTATCAGTCGCGACTCGAAAAGCGGATCCATACATGTATATGATCAGGTCAAAGCAGGAATTAGCGCGAAGTTTTGTCTATAGATACGCTATCCATAGCTCGTTTGATAACTGGTTGTGTGCGAATTTATAACATTTGAATACGCTAGTAAATTTTCTCACATACAGTGAAATAAACACAAGCACAAAGCTTTGAGGTGCTACGGAGCCCGCGAAGGGACATGGCGAGAAAAAAATTATCTGTGCGCACGAGATAGGCTATTTTTTTCTCGCCCCATGTCCCTTCGCGGGCTCCGTAAGGTGCTGCCCTTCGTACATAAGCCTATTTGCAAATTGTTTGATTGCATCTGACGATTGGCAGCCTAAAAAACTCACGCGATAGCCAATATCGACGTTGTCTGCCTGTACCGGTACAGGCTACTCGATACTCGGGTATTTATACAGTTGCCCTAACCGTCACAATACCGCATGTTTTCTACATTATTTCAGGAAAGTTCTATACCGTAACCACGGCGGGTGCAATTAGTGATAGACTTGAAACCATCCACGATTCCACGGATCATTTTCAACCGATTTATTGGCTAAGTGGAGATTTCGCATACTGCTCGATACGCTTGGCTCACAGTGGCGCAGTCCATTCATAGACGTATCAGACGTTCAGATAAAAAAATCAAAAACGTTACAAAAAGTTAACGTTGGTAAACATATGATAAAAAACGTTGCAAAAATTTGCGATCTGTCGAACAAATTCTTGTCTAATTGTAACACATACCTTATAGATATTTTTACAGTAAGCCCTATTGGTTACGTAACAAATCGAAATTAATAAAACACCAATGCTGAGGCATCCTCTTGTTTCTCGCTGGATTTCTGCATATTCATAATTTGCTTTTGACAAATAAAAACGCGGACCAAAAATTTTTTTAAACGTTAAAAACTTTAAAGCGGTGCAACGTCGACCTCCATCGAGTGTGTTCGGGGCAGACACACGGTGGCTTTGCTAATTAGTGCTAATAAGGGGGCGATGCCCCTCCCCAGTTTCAGCTTGCATCCCTAGCCCCAGTTCGAGTTTCACTGTTCTTCAGGCCGTATTCGCTACAACCATGGCTGCCTCAGGCCTACATAGACGTGCCTTGCGAAGTATTGCGCTCCTCCCCTACATTAACCCTCAATCACAAAAACCTGGCGCCGCCACTGCGGGTACAGCTGCTGCGTCTGAATGATGATATCACCGGATAATTATAGACGCACTTACTCGTGGTATTGGGGCACCAACACTGTGGGGCGGGGTGTGGGCACCGCCCATGCGATGATGCGACGGGTCACAGGAGACGTTTTTCTGACGTAACTTTTGCCGCTGTCGTGTTGGTAGTACTGTACCTTTCGACATTGCGAATGCAATGCTTTATAGGCGCGTGTCCATGATCTGAAATATTGGGGTCCGTGATGCCCTTCGATACCCTTTTCGTATACCCTCTCCTTTATTTCCTCTCTCCTTCCCCACCACTCCTTCCCTCTAATCCCCCATGTCCCTGCCTTTTTTCATGTCTGCTTTTTCTGGAGTTAGGCTACTATGTTTCTGTCAACCCATATATAATGAGTCTAGAGAACTACATGTACAAATATAAGACTTACTTATTTATTTTGGCAAGGGTGTCTGCATGGGAGTTTTTCGCACTCAGGTCCTCTGACCAAATTTCTTATAAGGGGGTAAAGGGATCCCCGTAACTCCCTTATGGATACGCTTATGCAATGCATGCTGATAAACACGCCTGTCTATTCAACACGCATACTTTCCTTGTACATGTAGTGTTCTTGCAGTCAAATATGAAAGCGCCGCTTATAGCTATTATCGAGCCTATCGTGTGGATAGTGTGATCGCTCTTTTCGTCGCATATCTGCATGCAGAGTACTTAGTAATGATTGACATGGTCTGAACAGGTGCGTGAACGCCATGAATAATGTTGACGTGTTAGTTGTCTCACATAGTTGACATATATAGATCTACGCCATTCATCAGTTACCTGCGCCATTTAAGTTGCGGTAGTATAACGTCATTAACTTATGCTATAGTATACATTATATATACATCTTTATTTCACCACAAGTGGTAGACAATCGGCGAGAAAAAAAGAGAAAAGAAAACTTAACTAATCAATAGCAGCAATGAGCTGGTAATCAACGTCGAACACATGCTTGACACACAATGTTATTGTCATAACTGCCCTGTATTTGTTAGAGAATAACGTAGTTCGCCTTTTAACAATGTCGGCAACAGGTAAACAACCAAATACATCCTGGCAGTATCTTAATGTCGTCACTGGAATTTATCATAAAAATTTTCCTGTAGTAATTATTTACGACAAATTGCAAGGAATTAATTTGGATGCTAGTAAGTGGGCAAACATCAATGCCATAATATATAATGGAGAGGCATTTGGAATTAAATAACTGTATCATGACTTCAGCTGAAGCTGCCCGACCAACTTTGCCAAATATCGCATTGAATGCTCTGTAAGTTGCCTGTTTGTTATGACTGACTGAACATCGAAATACAGTCGCTGATGTAATGTATATACACCTAGGTAGCGAATGCTGCCGCACCACTTCAGTTCGCAGTTATCTTTTGTAACCAAAGGATGGCAGTCAATTTTAAAACGCGGACCAATCCGAATGCAGTACGATTTTTTGGCATTGATAAGCATGTCTATATTGTCTAACTCACGTTCACAGACTTCTAGAAGGCACTGAAGAGCTGTTACGGAGGGCGCAGATAATACAATGTCGTCAGAATATAGCAAAATACTGACACACACACACACACACACACACACACACACACACAC
>Ga0209568_1000978_pt1 | contig 10550 bp, 9 predicted proteins | sample WorMetOlspDAHAB2_FD_187406 | JGI IMG/M metagenome (GOLD analysis project Ga0209568, IMG submission 187406) | Marine gutless worms symbiont microbial communities from Max Planck institute for Marine Microbiology, Germany - Olavius sp. DAHAB.2... ...
TATCTAATTTATTTACTGCAACTGTCCATTTCTCAGGGTAACAAATACTTAGCAGCAATTGTAGTTGGGAAACAGACATAAATATGGTTAATGCCTCAATAAATGTACTTCGTTTACCTTTTCCAAAAAATTTGCAAATGGAGAAACAACATACCTTAAAATGTAAAGGTTTACAAGGGATAGTATTAAATTTGTAATCATAGGTTTCGTGGCAGCTGAAGCGTGTGTTAACAATGACGTATCATTGCGACAGCAAGTGTCATGTATCTTTTTTTATTTTGTTGTGTGTTTCATGTATCGTTTCTTAATGTGCTGGTTACTGAACAAACAGGCAGGAGGAACCACGCAAGGCTGTGCTAGGGCTGGGATTTCACAAATTAACACTAATCCCTCACTTCTAACATTTCAACGTCCTAACCACTGAGCTGTGCCCAGTCCATGGTTGACAGTTGGGTCACTTGTCAACCACAAATCAGCTTTGTTGGTAAACTGTTCGCTATGGGTCAGCCAACTAGGCCAACTCAGCCTTCCATCCCTACAGGATAGGTTAATTAGTAGTAATCCATGTATTTACACGGATAAGGGTGGTGGAGACCACTAAAATGGCAGACTACTGCTACGTACGGCTACAGGCCAAAGTCCGTGACCGCGGGCTTGGGCTGCAGCCCAGGCAATACGCCGACTCTGTGACGACAGCGCCGCTGACGCAGCGCGTGCAGCAATTGTGGCCCCATATAAATGAATCTTACCTTTGCCTTTTACCTTTATTCCCCCCTCCTCCTCAATGCTTTTAAACATATGTACACAAATTTTTCGAACGGAATGGGTTTTCACAGCTGCATCAGCAACATGAAGCGGGACTTGCCGTCGGCAGCAACACAAGAATGACGATCGTCCGTCAGACGGAACCCAGGCTGACATCTACACTCATAACTATCTCCAACATCGACACATATCTGCGAACACCATGCGTCGGCTGCGACACAGCTCACGCCCACTGCAACATACACTGAGCGGCTTAGTACGTAAGCCGACAAACAAATGCAGACTGTTAGTAGTATAAAAAGTACACAATACTGGAATACCACATGCCATGCAACTAGAAAGCCTCCAGTATAATGAGTCAGTGCACTAATTTATTAGTATGCCTTGACAAAGCGTATTTTTGTGAAATAACGAAAAAGGCGTAAATCTGTCAATCAGTGTCTGCTTAATCAAGACTATACTCCTATGTCCACGAAAGTGCTTACAACAGAAGAACTGCACAAAAAAGTTTTGAACTGACGCAGGAACGGCGCAACGTATGACCTTGAAACAACTCGGCAGTGTAATTGACAGCATTGACGGAGCCCACCGGCCTATGCCACCGTCTCTAAGCGCAGGCACTGTGTTCAGACTCGTCAACCTTGTCATAAAGAGGACTGATGGTATGTACTAAGCAGAAAATGATGAATATTTCAGATGCACCTTAGTTCACCTCACATCTGTTCATGAATGAGATATTAAGTCCACGACCGCTAGGCGGAAAACAAAGCAGGAACTAAAATCAAGATGAGAAGCTGTGGCTGAACAAATAGCTACACAAAAGGGTAATCTGGACGTATCATTTGGATGTATAGCTAGTTCCCAGGAATTGCATTCTTCGAGATTTCAAACAACGGGATTCCCAAGAACACCGGAAACTTTCTAACAAACAACGCAGCATGAATGGGGAACTATTTAATGAGTATAGAGGCAAATACAAGGCTCTTCGAAGAGTGCAAAATCTCACGATGACGATCTCACTTAAGCGACAATTAAGAACAATACAATGAAACTGAGACGTTGCGTCTCTGGTGTTTTGGTCTGGTCAGTCAATCATTAGCGTCTTAAGTAATCGGGGCTACTACAAACTCCACCAATGAGGTAAGAACATGATCGCTGGAGCAGCAAAGATTTTAGTTGGTGCCCGAATCGACGCCGAAAACGTCATACACTACGTAGCTACTTATTTATTAACTCTGCATTTGTGGCTTTTAATGCGTGTTTATACTGCAACAGGAGTCGAGCCTAGGCTACCACAAGTGCATTATGACAAGTTGATAACCAAGTTGTGCACCTGGCCTCAAATCACCAACTGCTGCTGCACCATGGGCAAGTACCATGGTTCAATTATACAGTTCTCGCGCTGCCGACCCCGCAGCAGTGATTGTCAATAATTTACCAACCAGCATTCCGCTGATTACATCGCCCATTACTGCGGCGGCGGGCCACTGCCGCCAGTGAAAAACACCAGTGCACAGTGAAGACAATATAATTTGCACGCCAACACCAAAAATCACATCCTCCCGTACTGTGCCATTCCAAACAACGAATAAAGCCACTAGCAGGAAAAAAATCAGTAAATAACTTCCACGCCCCTTGGTCTCTAAATTTGTGTCGTACGTGTTCACTTATTTCATATGCGTTTACACTGTCATTGTTTTTTTTACAATCTTCGTTCATCACTTTCGCGTCTGTCAGAAATGCGTGTTTAATGAACTTACTAACTAGCAGTAATTATACTTCTGAGAGCGTATACGACCTGCAAATGGTGGTAGTTTGCACCACGACGCTCACGTTACAGAGAATCCGCTAATATTTAGGACCGTTGCGAATGGGCATGTGTAATAAAAAGTACATCACTCCGGCCAGTGCATCTGTTGACTATCACTGCGGCTATTGGAATCTCAAACAGTGCAGCACACTCTATTAAAAACATACAGCTCGCTGTAGTAAACAAACACTAGTGTTACAGACGAACTCCGAAGCAAACGTACGCTTTCCAACACTTTTTGCCGTTGCAAACGCTCATGCAGAGTAATTTAGTACGTAATGTGCTAAATAAAAGACGACATTATTCCACAAAGCTCGTTCAGTTACCAGTTGAAAATTTAAGCTACTGTAAAGAATCCCGTTCGTACTTTCGTCACGACATTATATCAACAGTAATGAAATATCGCAGTAGCTCAAATATTTTTTCGGGGGAGGGGGAGGCACCTGGTTTTGCCAGCCGTTTTTATATCTTGCTAATACTGCACGCGGTTACTGTCTCACTGTATACTGTTTCCGTGACAGAGTAAGATAAAGATCGTTAAGCGTAAACCCGTGGAGGTCAAATCGTCTTTTAAGATGTTAAATACAAAAATGCGTCTGAACACAAATCAAACCACTGCATATCACACTATTCAATTACAGTTCTCTCGCTGCAGACCCCGCAGCTGTGATTATCAATAATTTAGTCGCCATTCGGCTGATTACATCGCCCATTAAGCCCAAATTCCACTTGGCCCGTCACGTCACGTCTCGAAACGACATGACACGTAAGACATGTCGAGCGTGTCGAGCCTTGCTTTTTCTAACATGGCGGACGACGAAGAGCAGTAGTGCTCGCGTGTACATGTTTAGTCTTTTGTGCTCTGGATTTGCATCAATCTCAGGAACAACTTTTGGAAAAGTGAGGTGGACATGTCCACCCCAGTCCACGCTGTGGCGACGCCCTGAACACGTGTCGTGCAAGTCGCGCCTGTCGCGCTGGTCGTGACGAGCGTGTCGCGCCGTGCTGTCCGACAAGCGCGACGCGTCTCGTCACGACTTTTCCCTATGTCGAAATGCATGGGCTAGGTAGCATGTCGTGTCGAGACGTGAGGAGCTAAGTAGAATTTGGGCTATATATACCGCAACCGGCCACAGCCACCGTCAACACCACTTGTCGGAAACTGGGAAGAAGAGGCTCCTATCCGAGGAATGGTGGTGTGTTTAGTTAGTAAGCAAAAACTAGTAATAAGTTAATAGCATATCCACGCGCTAGCATGCGGACAGACGACGCGTAGAGTTACCATTATAGTATTCGCAGGTGCGAGGATCCTCGTCATCGCCGCCAGGGCACTGAGGCTGGCCGTCGCACAGCTGACTAAATGGAACGCACACTTTGCCGTCGTTGTTGCAATCCATCTCCGTGTCCTCGTCACAGGCGGCCATCTCGGCCTGCGGTCGCGACAGATCCTGCTCCGCCGCTTCCGCCGACGGCCTAGGCACCGTCGGCTTCACCGGGTCTGACAACCACAAATCGGACAGCATTGCGACAACGCATGAAAAACAGCGATGCCAAGTACTTAAGTAATACTTTCAGTTTGGTGACTCGGCTTGATGTATACTTGAGCTGTTGCCACACGCCATTGTAACCGCAATGGGAGGTCGCATACCATGCTATAGGAACACACACAGTCACCTTGCAGACGTCATCTGCCAAAACTAGTACTCAGTTGATCGACCCCTGAAGGATAAGCGGCAGTTAGTTGGCATACCAAGTACTTAGGTGGTACTTATATTCCGTACTTATGGCATCACTGGCATGACATAATCGAAAATAAACCGTGCTTTCGCGAGGTTAGTCGATTACTCGGGACCCGACGGACACTTTCAGCACAATATTGTGCAATTTTATTGCAGCATTAAAAAATAGTGTTTACTTGAGTGGTTTCTTGTACGGAGAAAAGTATTACGATTTGGAGGAAAAACAACTACGCTAAGTTGCGTTTCAGAAGAAAGCAAAAAGAGCACAGGACCGAATCTACCGTCATTCCAAAATTTTATGCAATTCAGACCTAGACCGAAATCACCCAGTGCAGTTTCAGTATAACTGTAAAAGCGTAAAAAAAGTTTATTGTCACGTGAAAAGAAACAGAAATCCTGCAATTCCCGAATAAATTCCACCGACGCGCGACATGACAATAAACAAATGCCTGTGAATGGTGCCTGTCAGCCGTGATCAATATATTAATCCAATAATGCTTGCTGTCTGTGTGGTCTTGGCTGCAATGTTATGATCTCAAACCTCGTGGGAGCGGTGCATCTGCCAGTCTGCCCCTATCTGCCAGACAGTCAGCAATACAATACCAACGCCGCTTCAACCACACACTACAGATGACTGCTATTAATATTATTCACGTCTGTTTTACCCAAAATGATTTCAGTTTTTCACCTTTTACCAGCCAGAAGTCCATCCATGAAGTCATTGTTGTCGTGTTATTGGTTTTATTGGTCTGGAAAAGGCTTGAAAAAAGCCACATGGGAGTTCCGAATGACATATTTGGGGATAAAAAGGCAGAAATAATAATAGTAATAATAATAAAATTGACAAATAATTTGCATGGCGTCATATAGTACGGTTAGTACAATGTATATAGTACAGACGCAGAGGCGCTGACGGCGGTGCGCGGACTAACCAAAGTCCATGTAAAAAGTGCATCTTAAATCCCAAAAAAGAAAGCCGAATGAACTTCAAATTTTAGCGAGTATACGGAGAGCACGAGACAGCGACAAATCTTGCGGAGGATATACCCTCAGAAAGAAACTTGAGCAATCCAGCAGAATCGGGGACCGCTAAATTGACTCGACTACAGGTGACATGATGGTCGTCACATAGTAACTGCATCAGGGTTTGGGTTAGGGAAGGGTTAACCCTAAGCCTAACCCTAACCTTAACCTCACCCTACTTATATGTTTCATTCATCTTTATATCTTCAGCTTTATCTTTTATCGTCGCTCAGCGGGCGGCACCTACAACGGCCGTTACACATTCAGCATTTGCGGTCCCCAATTCTACTAGATTGCCGAAACTTGGACTCAGTGGTCAGTGACACAAACAACGAAATACTATCGTCTGGCTTTGCACTCGACGAAAAGCACAGGACTATGTCCAAAGGCATCACGCCGCCCGGCAAGGGTTAACACCGCACTCTGTTTGTTTATGCTATCAATAGCTTTCCACACTAGCATCTGGTAACAGTTGACATTTGACAACCTATTTGCAACGCGTGTGCTGAAGGTGGCGACTAATCTGCATGAAACCCTGGAGCGACTCTTGACCAAACCCAACTAGTCCCACCACCAGACGAACAAGCACACCAACTGAAACAGCTATCATAAACAAACATCACGAGTTACCGCGTGCAATTAATGAGCGGCAGCCTAAATTCCAGTATCAACAAGAACATATACGATATTTTTCATAAACGTATGCTTAACAGACTCGCGCTTAGTGCCATGTCGTGCCCGTGCAACTGGAAATTTTAGCACGAAATGACAAGGGAGGGCAGAGGCAGCTTCCTAGTCCTCGTGTCGCGCACGAGTATCATCAACCTTCTGTTCCCAAAGCGAACGGCGCGACAAAACGTCCAAATAATGCAGCATAACACAATACTTTACTTTTCTTTATTTTGTTATTAAATCAACAGTACACGTATAGTAGCCTACACGCAGTGCATACAAAACATTGATGAAATAGGCCTTCAGTTAAAAACAGTAACAACTAATAGCAAAAAAATACTGGCTCATTAAGGTGCATAACTTCCAAGGTCGCCATAGCGGTTTGGCAACAGCAGTGCTCTGGCTCGTTTCAAACAAATGAGTCAGCGTAAGTCTAGGTTTTTTATATACAGAATTATGCATTTGTCCAAGAGCAGCAAAAAGGCGACGACGACAGAAACGACAGACGGACTATGTAATCCGGCACCCCCCAGTTCCTATATGAACTGCGAAAAGGAACTTCAGCGTGCTTGTCATCTGCATTATGGTCTAGTGTGCGTTTGAACTGTTCTGATTGGATTTTATTGTCTGTGTGCATTGGGCAAAATAAGCCCGCTATTATCCGTCGCATAACTGATCTAGTTATAATAGTTATTATTTTTATCTGTGTATTTCTGTACAGCATTATTCATCTCTTATCTTCGGGCGTAACAACTTTATACGTACCACAGTACCGGTACATAGGATTATTTACGCAGCCATATCAAAGTTGCTAATTGCTGTACGCCTGCTATAGGCCTGTTAAACCAAAGAGAGATGACAGCAACAGATCATTAAGCCCACTTAGCGAACTGCCAGCACGGTTCGGTCAATATCAGCCTGACTAACGTCAGCAAACGACGCCAGTGCTGCTAACGCAAGTGCGTTTCACTCACATTATCACTTATCAGCTGAAAGACACGCGGACTTCAAACAGCAAGCATACTGCACTGATATTTCAAGCTCAAGCTGTTCATGTGCACTACGGTCAACAAATGACTTATAAAAACTCGCCCTTTATACTCCTGTTATCATGTATAGTCCGCACACCACCGTCAGCTAACCTGCATCTATCGACTACATGACGCTATACAAATCTTTTATAATTATTACTTTATCGGTGGGGGGACCCCTGGTGGTGTTCTGTTCCTAAAGGGGAGAGGGGTGGAGATGATGACGTATGCTCCTACGAAAATGCCATTCAACATGGAGAGGATAACGGAAACACTGCGGCAATAAGACAGTGAAGTTTCACTATACTTACATCCCTCTGTGTCTTCTGAAGCGTTGTGGCAACTCCGCTCTATAACCTCTTTTGGCTCGCGGAAGCCTCGCGAAATTCTTATAACCTTACCGGTTAGTTCGGGGTGGCGAATTTGACCCGAACTGCGGTCTCCGCGCAGGGTGGAATTTGAAATCAGCCGACGTCGACGCCACCCCGTCCCCCGAAGAAAAGCGTGAAAGGAAAAGGTAAACGCAGAGTGTGAGCAACCTGTGTAGTTGCATGCACGTTCGTCAGAGCCGTCCTCGCAGTGCGAAACGCCATCGCAGTGCAGCACTTTGTTGATGCAGACGCCGTCCGAAGCGCACGTGAACTCCGACGTCGGCTCACACGCCTCCTTCTCTCCGCCTGAACACGAACGAAAACGGACCTGTCTACTAATTTATGCAAAAAATATATTTATTATTATTATTATTATTAATGATGCACAGATTATAGTGACGCTGTCACGAATAACATCACAGGGGCACGTTAGAGTTAATAGTAAAAACAACGAAACGAAGTGCAGCCGGGGACAGTCAGAGTTACGCCAACGTCAGTTCGAAAAGCCAGGCGGCTCCGGAACGACAGAAGTGGTGGCGCAGGTGGGAGCACGTGCAGCTGCAACGTGAAACTATAAATATATGCACGCAGTAATTAATTACAGACGAGGGGTAGAGAGTATCGTTCAGTTACTATGTGTTTTACTGTTGAAACTATCCGTACACAGCTGAATGAATTTTACGAGTGCTCAGTATGAATGCAATATCACTTCGGCGACCAGCAAGACTGGTTCTGTGCGATCCCTCTGGTAGCCTGCCATAAAATTTTCGTAATATTTCATTGCCACTGCTTCTACGGCGAAATAAACTTCTTATTGCACAAACGGCAGCAGACAAGCAGCATAAAGCCATAAAAACGTTAAAAGAGGAAAATAAACAATCAATAACATCAAATAATACAACATAGATGAAGAAAGAAAAGGACAGTCAGACCAGACAGATATGGAATCCTCCCTAGGTCACCAACGGGCCACGGCAAACAATTTGGGATCGTTGGCGGTCTTTCCGTCGCCAAAGTCTAAGGAGAAAGCGCGAGAACTCCCAAATTGGAAAAAGGGTTACAACACGTCACGCGTGGTACCCATTTAGAGGTCAAAGTCAAAGACGAAGGTCATCAGGACAATCAAAACAATATGCCTGTAGCAATACAAATGATCACCAATAGGAAGATGATGATGATAATAGGAGAGACAACAAAATTTAACGCCCCACCAATGCGTATTTTTTCCAGTAAAACGCTTTAAAACTATAAAATGCCTATTAAGTGTTCCCGTTCTACGATAACTTGTGTCACTAAAGGTAGAAGGGCACAAAACACCATCAAACAGGCGGGCACCGTCGTATAGTGCAGTGCACCTCCCGTAATAACGGGAACGCTCGACAGAACCAGACCAGAACTGTCTGTATGACAACGAAGTCGACGTGCCACTGCATGAGACTAACGAGTTCGCTAACAGCTGTACGGCGTCATTCGCGCTCGACGTTACGGCTTCTCAATATAACAAGATGTCGGCGTAACCGGAAACTGTATACTAGATGGTGCTGGTCTGGCTGGCAGAGGGCGAAATATGACTCGACTGTTGATGCATAGAAGCAGCACGTTATCTCATGTCAGTGAGTGCGGCGCCTTCCCGGCTACTAAACATTTTTGCGAATGCACTCGAAAGCACAGGAAAGCTGAAACCCGCGGGTGTCCCCGACAGACTCGGTTATTCAACCGCCCTAGCCTCTAACCCGAAATCTGTACCCAAATAAACTACACTTTCTCCAGTTTCCCTTCTCTCCGCCACAACAGATTTCATGACCAGCCCTACCCGTCTCTGCGGAAGAAAAGATCTCCCAACTTCATTTCACCCCCTCTGGCACAAATGGCTGCAACGTAAAATAAATTTTAACAACAGGTTGCGACCGCAGCCAAAGTATATATAGACAGCGAATAGCCAACGTCGGTGTGCGCTCTGTAGCTGACGCATCACAAGCTTTTATAAGTTTTCATGGCCCTGCAGTGTAATAAAAGCGACGAAACCGGGGTAACTGATTTCTGAATTAAACAGGTGTCGTTTTCTTTGGGGTAACGACAGGGGTTCAATGTACTGCATTCGGTAATGCTGTAAGGTTCACTTTTGTGACTGTCATGCAGTTGCCGGTAATGATGCAGCTTCAACCTGAATCTAAACTGTCGGGTTATCGGGCCATACAGGACGTTAAACTCTACTAAGTCAGTCAAACTTGATAAAGGTAATGGCAGTCCGAGATTTGCAGCGAACATCCATTGTCTTCTAGCAATAATAGTAAGAATTATAATAATAATACCAGGACGATATTTACGGTGCTACCATCTACGGCAAAGCCGTAAAACAAAACGGAATATCATCATCGGTGACTGGGGGGAACGTAAACTGTTACTAGTGTCCGTCGCCAAAAGTATAGCGTGGGTGACGCTACACAGGCCTATATAAAGCGCACACAACTCAGTTGCTCGAGACACCTGTTACCGCGAACACTGGTTAACTGAACTGATGCTGATTTTTCGACCGCTGTCCAGTCCGCAACAGCAGAATCCACATTCCAGACACTGCACCGTTCCAGTTATCCGTGCACATTCGTTGTGCGGCACAACCAGCCAACTCAGTCTCACGGGTATAATTCAATGCCAACAATTGCAGCTGCAGCAGTAGCAGCGGCAGAACGCCCCCCCCCTCAACATTAGTTCCGTGGCCAACATCCAGAACAAACGCGCAGTGTGTGAGAAGTGCGCGCTCAGACTCACTCAATCGCTCACTGCTTCTCTGTGTCTTCGATTTGGTACTGAAGTGTTTCTCTGATAGTATATACACGACGTCTGGATTTCTCTGCACAAGGCAATGCACTGCATGGGAGCGCGTTTCGTGACACGAAAAGTTTTTTTTCCGGAAATCGCAATGCGCCACACGCCTACATACACTCACGCTCAGCATGACATTAAACGTTCTAAAACAAATCTTAAAACGCTAGTTTCTGAAATAAGAGCTTAGTGTTTGCCCACAGTTTCTATTTAGTTGTAATTTTAACTCTTACTACGTTTACCATATCTATGCACCACCCATGTTCTTAACTGTCACGGGAGCTACATTGACGACAAAACCTAAACTATATATATA
>Ga0209568_1000979_pt1 | contig 10545 bp, 4 predicted proteins | sample WorMetOlspDAHAB2_FD_187406 | JGI IMG/M metagenome (GOLD analysis project Ga0209568, IMG submission 187406) | Marine gutless worms symbiont microbial communities from Max Planck institute for Marine Microbiology, Germany - Olavius sp. DAHAB.2... ...
AATCAGTACAGAGCCAAATGAGCGCGACACGTCGTTACCGGTTCAATCACACGCAGTGGATGATTGACGTGCGAAGTTGCTATGATTGCCAGAACTCGCAGCCAATCGCAGCACGAGTGAGTCACGCGACTCTGCTGGGAAGGATAAGCTCAGTTTACGTGCGAACCAAAGAAACTGAAATGTGTATAAAATTGTTAATATAAAAAAATCAGAGATAAATAGAAGTAAGTAAAGCAATCGGTGTACAATGTTGACAAAAATACACGAAAAGAAACGGTCTGGGTCTAAAAACTTGTAATGCTGTTATAGTTCTGTTTAAAGTTTGTATTTGTGTCTGCATTGGTTTTTGTGTAGGCCTATTCATGTTAACGCTATGGAACCGTTGCTTTTACTTAATTTTATTTATTTCGTTAATTTCGAATGCTAGTGTTTTATACAAATTGTTGGGATTTCATTGATTGTCGATGCTTTTTGTTTGCAATGTTCGCTCTTTCGCTTTTCCCGGCGATTTTATTATTTTAAACATTAGTTTTGGATCTCGTGTAGGCTATATAATACGTGTTTATAATAAATAACTAATAGGTGAATGGGCGGAGCATCACAATGCTGATCATAGCCGAGGGCTAAAAAAAGAAAAATTAGAAAGAACCACTAATGGTTGAATAATGCAGGCCTATTGCTAATGAATAATCAATGGACGATGTATGTAACGGAATCCGATGATCAACATGCAACAGTTAAAACAAAACCCCACTAGACCCCGCAAGGTTTCCCATAGCGTCATCGTGCGAGCATCAACTCCGTTGTCGCGAAATCCAATCGTTCACTGCTATTCGTCCACCGGATTGCTGGATGCTGAGCTCAATAGCGGTTCGGTACCCGACGCTAGAACGATATGGTACCGCGTCCGTTATAAGGACTGCGACGGATATAACACAATATTTTAACAGCTTTTATTTACCGATATATGGTCTCACAAAAAAAAGACAACAAAGACGTGTTTTAGTTGCTTTACTGCCGTTTTTTCGTATTCCTCGCTTTTGTATTGTACTGTACTTTCAAATCCAGACTTAAAACTCATGTTTTATTCCGTACTGCTTTCTGCTAACTACTCTACTTACATATTCCGCCAGCGCCTCTGTAGCCGCCTGACGGCATTATGGCGCTTTTTAAATTTTGTATTATTATTATTATTATTATTATTATTATATTGCGTTCATTGTGTGTACGGTATGTGTGATCTAGTGCTGCCTTATGCCTATATGGCGTAATAAATTACGGTGACGATGAACAGCCAACAGCAGTATAACGTATAGGCGTCGTCGTAGAACATGAACACGAACATATTTGCATACCAAAACATAGTTTTTTTTAATGTTGTCAAAATAAAAAGGAATATGCAATTATCCAGCGAGAAACACTATTGAAGGATGCCTTACCAGTGATTTTTTATCGATTTTTATTTTTGTTACGTAACACATACTGTAAAATATTTGACATTCATTACGATACGTGTAACAATTTGATAAGCTACATGACTCAATGTGTGAATCTAATAGTTGGATTGATCTCACGTGTTATTATCAAACGTTTACAAACGTTTGATTAATTTAACGTTTTTCACATTTTTTATCTGAACGTCTATTCCACATACATCAACTGCAGCATAAGAACAAAACAATATTAAAGATGACATCGTATTTTATTATTGTTTTTAAATATCTGTTTAAGGCTCTTAAATACTGTGTGAACGACGTTTATTATAAATAAAATAAAATTAGTCATACAATTAATCGAAATGCAATCGCCTGTAATAAGAAAACGAAATACAAGACAAGATCATATAATATGACAATATCAAAACAGTCACAAGTATGTTAACTAGGAATGTGATATAACGTAGGTCTACAGAACTGTTGATAAAGCGATAAAAACATTACATTGGCCCATATGTGTCGTGATTATTGTTATAGGCCTAATACTTTAACAGAAACCGCACTTGAAAGTAGGAGTTTACTTTGCCAAAATAGGCTGAGATATTTTAGAACCGATTGTCTTAGGACACAACCAAATCCTCCTAAGCCGACGATCAAAGTAAGACGCCGCAATGCCTCGTCGCGCGGTGCCCAGGCACGCGACGTCGGTGGTCCCGGGCGACGGCGACGGTGGCAGGGAAACGGTTGACAGAACTGCGACGAAACTGCGAGTGGCCTGGCTGGCGTCCAGCATTGTTTAAGCGGGCACCTGCAAACTACCGTGTCCGTGACACCGCGCCGGATCCAGGTCAGCCTGTTGACGTCAGACTCGCGTTACTCATGGCTGTACATGTATAGCTGAACCTTGACACGGTCTGGCCAAGCTCCCAGCTATACCTGACTGACGACTGTTGCATCGTCACCAGCGATGACTGCGCTCGGCGGAAACTCGTTCGGTTCTTGTCAGTCGGAGGCGGACCAACTTCGGCGACAGAGCCTTCAGTACAACTGTATCTCGTGTCTGGAACTATCTCCCGTTGGACCTCACACAGCACAGAGAGAACGCTTGGGAACGCCGTTCCATATTTTTAAAGTGTTTAAGAACGCACACGAATTAGCATGCAGTACGTGCATTATGGATGGCATTGCGAACCATTTTCCGGCCAAAAATGCGACCCGATTGCAGGATTTTGCATATATGCAATCTCAAACATTTTCCGGGGTGATACCTCCTGTTCCCCGCAGAATCGTACCCGGTGCTTTGACCCAGAAACCAATTCTCGCTTGGCTCGCCAGCGTTCGCATTGTTCCTGTTTTGCACTTAAGCGACCACAGTCGCACAGCCGGGCTTGGTCATACAGCCATTTCAGATAGTCGCCAGACATTTTTATTTGGTCGATTGAGACCAGCGTGCTGTGTTAATCCCCCAGTTAACTGCGCTTTAGTAATCCTCTTGCGTATATACGGTCTGGATATCGTTCGTTGCTGTGTGCGCCACTGCTATTTTGCCGCCGTTTTCTCGTTTCCCTTTGCCTGTTTATTTAATTAAAAATCGTGCACAGAATATGCACGAAAAGCACAAAACAATTAAACTCATAATAAAGACTCCAAAATGTTATGTGCTTATGTCTGTGCTGTTGCCGGTTTTATCTTTTTCTGAGAATGTAATAATAATTTTAATTTCCGTTTCTGCTTTTTACGCTATGTGTACTACGAGTGCAATGCCTACGATAAATAAATAAATAAAATGGGAAATTCGTGTAACCCGCGCTTGACTTAGCGAATCACCCAGTTGACCGCACACCCGTTGAAATTCACACAGAGGCAATTAAATTTCACCGCTACACTAGCCAAGCTTGTGTACCAATACACCATTGTTAGTTGATTAGTTAGCTAACGAATAACGCGTTAAGCCCGAAGGCTGCTAGACCGAGAACAACGTGCTACCCCTCTTTCGCTGCGAAGCCCACAGTCGATATAAAGTGCACATGAGCCTCAAAGGGGGCATATTAGGTCACACATTCTCACAGCTAATACAGGTAATGTAGGTGTACTGTAGCGAAGGCCTATGCTGCCATGATACTACATGTACTTTTCAAAACAAATTGCGGCAAGACTAAAGGCCGGTACACACTACCCATACGTACGGGTAGTGTTTATCGGCCTTAAGACACTGACACACAGTCCATTTCGGCGAATTTTAATATCGTACCGTATGCGACCAATCGGTGTTCAGAAAACTGCTTTGTAAATAACTTACCGCACGCGACATAGCAAAAACCGTTCATTCTCTAAGTTATGCTGTTTTCAATCGTCACTCGCTGCCACTGTAAATAAGATCAGCGATGAGTGTACAGAGACGTATGCAAGTTTATGAAATCGCTGTCAATTTACCCAGCTTTCGTTTGTGATGCTAATTCAATGCTTGTTCAGTAGTTGCTGATAAGCGTTACGATTCATCGCAAAAGTTAAAACCCATTTTGTTCGTAAAGAATTAAAAACAATTCAATGCAGTCACTCCGTTGCAAATTCCAGCAACGATCGAGTACCAGTCAGCTACTCAGCTTATCTACAGCGCTCGTGTATTTATTGCGATAATTTCTTGTTCTCTCGACCACCAGCAGGCCTAACGTCTTAAATTATTCATGGGTGACGGAGACGTTATTCTGTCTATGCTAGTTACCGCCGACATGTTGGAGGTACACCGTAGCGTAGCAGCGTCGCGTCGTAAACTAACGTATGCGTGAACACACACAGTTGTGTGTGGAACAACGCCAGTCGAAATACATACATCGTCTGCGATTAACCGCATCGTCAGATATCCGCATTTAAGCTCACACTGCCGTTCAAAATAAGTATTCCTCCAATTTTTAACGACGTTACTGCAACCCATGCATACAGTCAGGCGCGGACTGGGCCGCCTGGCTGGCACTTGCCATATGTACCGGTTGGTTCGGCGTCCAGGTGGGCCGCCAAGTCTAATGTTGAAGTAGGTCAGGTCAGATGACTTACCCCGTGTACAGGGAAAGGGTGGGGATGGAGGGGAGAGAAGGGAGCGAGGGACAAAGTCACAAAGAGGAGTAGGGGAAAAAGGGAGTGGAACGACGGAAGGGACCAGGGGCCATTATCTAGGGAGGGAGGGCTGCACTTAGTTTTGTGCGGGGCTGCCCCGAGTTCCTAGTTACGCGGCTGCTGACGAGGCCAATCTGCCTACTTAGACAGGGCTGGTTTGAAGAGCCAGTCCGCTCCTGCATACAGCGTAGAGATTCAAAGTGAGGTTCCTTGCTCGTCGGCAGATTCGCTTGCCTCGTTGCGAGGACGACCGGGAAAACCGCGGAAGTGATGATCCTCGAGATTCACGTAGTAGGCGACGCCGCCGGCCGCCGAGCGCTCCGGAGCCCTCAGAGCGCGCCCCACGCCCGTCAGATCAACGTCCTCCTCCACTTCCGTTCGCACCGGCCACCCAACACGTCTGGATTCGGCGTCGACAGCAGGCTCGAAGTGCCCGTTCGAGCGGTCGACGAAATCAGTTTCACCGGAGCTTGCCGCCATCCGGCTGTCTTGTTCAACGGCCACCGCTTTCTGCCGGTTTTGAAACCCTGAAACGTTATTTCAACATTTCATCTTACAGTTTTAAACTGGAGTTAAATGTTTTCAAATTACCTTATCCCGTACTGCCCTAAACCACTATATCAATAGTGCATAGGTCTCAGTGCTCATAGACAAGTGACATTAATAAAAATAATAATTTCCGCATTGTGTGTTTTGTTATTTTAACACTGTTAAATGTTGCTCTTTATTACTGCTATGACATTGTGACAATTCAGCCTTTTTGCAATTGACATTAACAATAAAGGACTTGCAAGTCAAAAGCCTATAAACAACTTAGCCTAGTAGTGTGTTCTAATTTAAAACCAGGACGTCTGTATATTATTTGGTCAAGCTTCTATGTTATCATAGCTTAAGGTGTTTATTTTTTCTTGTACTACAAGTGACGGGAATAAAGATATATTCATCTTTATTCACCACAATGGTAGCGTGTAAAATTAATAATTAGTGCTATATACGATAGCAAGGACACAATAAATAGTGATAATAATAAAATAATAAACGAAATAAAATAATGTCCAGCACTATCCATACAACACCGGCAATCACTCGGGCATAAAAGATAAAAATTTATATGACATTCTGTCACCGCATTTATGTGGCTTGTTCTGAATAGTTTCATTAAATACCTGTTAATTGTGAAACCAAGCGACTGTAGGTCTCGTTTAGTGACGTTGCAAACGTTTAGGGCGTATAGGAGTAACGGAAAGCATTTGGACTTTAACAGCTGTAAGAGTAAGACCACCTCTTCGGAAGCTATTGTACCGACTTTTTCGAATATTCCGTTGACTGCACGATGAAACGAGCGATTGTCGTAATCCATTTTACATGTGAAGACATGGGCACGAATACTATTTGTTTACCAACACAGCTGGTTCTCCAGACCTCGGTCGGTGTCTGGAACGCTGTAGTAGTGGCGATTGTCGTCGAATTCTTCGTCACCCACGTTGATGGAATCGTCGAAAGCTGGACGGTCGTCATCCGCTTGTCGTAAACTTTGCTCGGAGGCGCCGGGGCACAACACGTCGACGCTCTGGGCCAGTCGCTGCGTCAGCGGTGCTGCGAGGACGGTGCCGTCGGACGGGTGGACGAGAGTGGGCGACGACTGCGTTTTGTAGATTTCGTCGTTCCACCCCGACGACGACGACGACGACGATGACCGATCGCCGGAAACTACTGCCGGTAGATCGGTGTACGTCGTGTGCAGGCCGACGCCAAGCGCCGACGTCGGCAGAAGGTCGAAGGACTCGCTTCGTTGCCGCTGGTCGAAGTCGTCGCCCGCCGCCGCGGTGCGACCGGGTACCAGCTCCTCAGAGCGCCAGCGCGTGAGCGGTACATCCAGCGGCGTGGTGGCGTTCTCCGGACAGGCGATCCACGTCGACGGGTACTCGCTGTCAGTCGCTATTGCAACACTTCCTAACAACAACAACAACAATCAGTGGCGGATTTAGAAGGGGGCGTAGCCGGCTCCGCCCCCCCCCCTCTTGGGCGACGGACTGACGCCATCAATCACTTTCATGTTAGATAATGCTAAAATCTGATCGTTCCAGAACGTGGTACTCAAGAGCGTTCAAAATGATTGCCACCAGTGGCTTTCTTACAGCTTTAGCTTTATCCATCCCCAGACTTACTAGCTGGTTTAAGGGGCCCTGCTTCTAAGGTGAGGGGAAGAGGAGGAAGAGAGGAGAAGGGAGGGGGAAGGAAAGAAGGAGGGAAGAGGAGGTAACAGGAGGGACCGCCCTCCCCCATACGCAAATTCCTCGATCCGCCCCTAACAATATTGATGATAATTTGAAAAATAAACAATCAACCTAATTTTTAGTTCAGCGACGCATACCAGAAGCTGCAGGACCTCAGCCGCTTTAGATGTTCCCGCGTGTGTCAGAACTTATTCACGTGAACGACGTTTTTTGTAACATCTCAGCAGACCTACTGTGGGATAATTACAATCAGAATAAATAATCACTTTTTAAAACTAAGCCACCACTAAATAATAAAAAAAATCGTATTAAATCGTATTAAAGCCTACCAATGAGATTATTTATTCGTCAAGCACTATACTACATGTATATTGTCCGTTGGTATTAAATATTCTGTGCATCACCTACTTTGTGGCATCAATGACTACGCCCGAACCGCAAAGTATCGATATGCGTAACATACGGTTAATTATGTCAAATGAGGTCACATACAGAATATTAATAGCGTAAATTATATACTCCAAACTGATGAAAAATCTAGACACACTGGTGGTTTTTAAATGTGATTTGTTGATGATTTTTGACAGTGGTTTACTTTTAGGGTCCACCTCGTGGATGTAGTATTCATCTTCCTATACAATTGATATTCATTATTCAATTGTGTAGCAGCACAGTGCGCCCGAACTTATAAAATGTATTCACTGTAAACCAGCCAGAGTCTTGAGTTAAGGTACACAATTAAACATAAAAGTTATCAGAAATAAATACCCTACAGATAACTATAGATAAAATTACTGTACCTAGCAACGTCAAATCTTACCAACGTCTCATCCGTTACGTGTTTAGTTTACGCTATAATAAAAACATTCCAAAATAATATATTTTATACTTGTATATTTAGATTGATCCACATTCGGCACCGTCGACGACGAACCGGGCAAATCAACTTCCGGTTCGTGGCGTCGGTGAAGAAGCGTCAGGCGGACGGGTAATGCGGCTGCAGCGCGCAGTATTAGACAGGCGTCCGCAAGCGACATCTGTGGAACGACCGATATGTCGATACGAAGCAGTTCGTCACCTACATCACGCCAAAATCTCCATGACGACCAAAACCGGGGACGTCACATGCAACTTTTGACCTGCTTTCAATTTATTGACCTACTTTTACCTAATTTCAACTTCATTACGAAAGTAGGTCACGAACGTTTTAAACGGTCAAGCAAAAGCGACAAAAACCTTCTTGACCTACTTTCGTAACGAATGCGTTTTAAAGGTAGGTCAAAAACACTCTGTGACGGCCAAAATCGGCGCTGCCACTATCTGGAGACGACTTTTGACCTACTTTTAATTTTTTTGAGCTTTGACATCACCATGACCAAGACTTAACTCGGACGAGCACTGAACAGGTTACCATTTTTGCAAAAGTGGTCACAAAATGAACACAACAGTATACACACAAAGTAACACGACACACAGATGCAGAGGCGCTGACTTTTTATTTTGAGTACAGGGATACAACAGTGGCGTACCCAGAATTTTTGTAAAAGGGTGGGGCGAACCGAGGAGAGTGGGGAGTGGGGGTCAGAATGTTTTTTGTATTGTTTGTTGTAAATAATCCATTTGAAGCATCTGACACACTTCTCTCAGAAAACCACGTTGTCTATCATGGCAGATGAAATTTCGCTGTGGCAAACAGAAAAGTAAATAACACGTAAATAGGGAATCCAGATGCTAGGCTACTACTGGCCATGGCCACGAGAAACGCCATTTACACAGTGTAAATAAAGAGTAAGCCTAATTTAAACTAACTCAGAATCTGTAAAATGCACTAAATGCAACAAGTTAAGGCTTGATTATAACACGAACGTTCCCAAACTATTGTTTTTAGTACCAGCTACCAACTATTAGCCTAAAGCCCTAGAGCATCAAAGTAAAGACTTTTTTTGTAAAGATCAAGACCAAGACAAAACTTGAGGCGCCTCGAGACCAAGACTTGGGTCTCGAGGACTACATAGCTGCCATGAACAACCAGCAGTGTAATGAGAACCTGCATTCATCAGAGAGCGAAGGACGTCGGACGCCGACGGAAGCACTTCGGAAACTACCAGTTTATCGCAGTCGTCTTCTGATGGTCGAATGTTGAACCCTTGTCCGAGAACATCGCGACCGCCAAGACGCAACTGCACAATGCTCTGTCGTCCCTTCACAGCGCGCATTCACATCAATACTGTTCATTTGCTTATTTAATGCAGTATTTAGTAAAGTTGGGCGACTTGCGTCGGAAGAGATTGTTCTCAATTTGAAACAGACTTAATCTTCACCAGTGTTGCAGTCTGGAGTACCAGAGGCTACGAGACGAGCGCTGTCTAGACAGCGCTCGTCTCGTAGCCTCTGGTACTCCAGACTGCAACACTGGTGAAGATTAAGTCTGTTTCAAATTGAGAACAAGAATGCGCGCTGTGAAGGGACGACAGAGCATTGTGCAGCGCTCGAGCTATTTCACACTGGATCTGCAACTTTTGTCAGTGACTGCATAAATTTTTTAAGTTCTTGCCAGTCAGTCAGCAAATAGACATTCGTACAACCAAATTTTTGGAAGATTTAATGTGCAGGGAAAATTATTCGAAAGTCAAGTCGACAGTAACTTCAAGAACATTTTCTCTGTTCATGATAATACCGTAATGTCAGTAATGTTGTTAGAAAGAGTTTTCGCTAAGCACAGACTGTTGCTGGTTTATTCACTGTTTTGATATAGTGACAACTATACAGCCTATGATTCGTTAAGTTTCGTGCAATATGTGTAAGTGTAAACTCTTCTGTTTTCTGGGAGTGTTGGTGAATAAAGACGATTATAAATATATTTACACGGCGTGTAAGGGTGGACCACAAAAGTAAGCCGCTGCCAAATAATATCAATAAATCGCAAGAAAACATGCTAACAAAGCTGGATTTTGAGTAAAATTTCAGTGAAGGTCAATGTGGATGGGTACAATGATTTGGCATTTTGACAGCAGTTTGGCATAAATTACCGTACGTTTGGCAGTAATCGTCGAAAACTAGTTGACAAAAAGATAAGGCCTTATATTTCACGTATTTACCCAGACGCTCCCTTAGAGTCGATTGGCTCAAGTTTTGGGTTACGTGTTCGTCTCGTGGACGTAATCAATTGTGCAAAGTTTTATCGTAATCGGTTAAGGGGTTTTGATTCTGTGATGGGTCGAAATTTGACCATTCCCATTGGATTGCGATATCGCCGTTAATACAGGGCGGACGACCGTCCGCCTGTGAGTAACTGTCGCATCTTGCAGTTTTTAATCAAATGTTCAATGTGTCTGCCTAATTGCTGCTGGAATACGCACTCTTAAAATGTGTTTTTACAGAAGTAGTCTCGTTTTCAACTGTTGATTTTTGAGACACAAGGTAATGTAGCGAACCACTTGAGGTGTGGTGGGATCTTTGGTGACAAATGTTCTCCTGATTCTGAATGTGAAATAAGTTTGAAAATCGGTCAATATTTGATGAAGTTAAGGCATACAAAACAAAGTGTGCCAGTTTTTGGGCCACCCCGTAAATCAATAGGCCTGTAAAATAAGCTTGTGTTTCGGTCATTGGTGTCGTATCTCTTTCACTGTGGCAAGGTCTGTCATTCACATCATTCATTGAATCATTTGTTACCACCGAAACGTATATTTACCAATCTACGAGCACGCGCTGGCCACCCTTTCCAATTACCCGAGTACACTACATTGTTGCATAAAAAG
>Ga0209568_1000980_pt1 | contig 10544 bp, 7 predicted proteins | sample WorMetOlspDAHAB2_FD_187406 | JGI IMG/M metagenome (GOLD analysis project Ga0209568, IMG submission 187406) | Marine gutless worms symbiont microbial communities from Max Planck institute for Marine Microbiology, Germany - Olavius sp. DAHAB.2... ...
GTTGTCTATGGTTCATTAATATGCATATTTTTATGAATATATTTGGAAATTGGTCTATTATTGCTATCATTAATATGCAGAAGTAAACTCACTGTTTAAATGCTGGCAGGTAGGAATAAAAGGACTGAGCGATCACGTTGAAGAGGAAGGGTAAGTGCTTTTTTATGTCTTTTGTTGCCCATTCACTGAAGTACAAATTCAACAGACCTTGATCGCCACCTAAGCAGCAATCAACAACATAAACAATGCAGCAATTTTTAAACCATGCATCGTCAAGTAAGACCAGTAATGCAGCACTACACTGACTGCATTGCACACTAGCTAAGCACTTTGGAGACAACAAAAGTTCTGATATTTTTTGCAATTAAGTGTGTCATGACTGTTCTGTCCTGATAACCTTTCACATACAAAAAACTGTGAGCTCCTGAAATCTCCTCTGCTGCTCTGTGATAGCCGGGCAATCTTAAAGGGTTTTTGCAACAACATAGGTGCAACTAATAAGATCCAGCAACACCCATTTACAATACGACTAAATTTTTGTAAAAGATTTTAGTGTTTACTGTTTAGTAAAACTGACGGACACGCATAATGAAAATATATTAACATTCTAAACACATCTGTTTTCATAAACCTGTGTATCAAGGTTTCCAGAAAAACCCTATATGGTAATCACAACACTAAGCTATAGCTCAGGTTGTGAATTCCCAAATTCCCAACCACAAGACTTCTGACTGTTGGCAAAACTTTACAAAGTAACAGTAACATGCAGTCTGAAGTGGCCCCAGCATATTGTCAGATCTTGTTATGCAGATATTTGTGACCCCATTTCCAGTCACGACCAGGTTTATGGCATAATGCATTGTACGAATAATAACAGCCGGATGGCTTTATTCAGAGATTCAATGAAATTAAGTCAACACAACAACATACCATAGCACAAGTGTTATAATTAGTGCTATAATGCACACAGTACATACCGTCAAAGCTACCATGAGAGACGGCAAACTGTAGCAGACTTCTGTAGGTGTCTAGTGACGGACAGAACACAAAAACACCAGAGTTGAAACAATCAGGCCAGCCTGCATCAGGAGCTGCCGAGAGCTCTTCGCGGTCAAATAACTCATCAATGTTCTCAAGCACCTGTCAATGCCACGCCCACCATACCACGTTACCATAGCAACCAACACCACAATTTGCAAATCATCAAGAAGTTAAAACTTCAAGGTTTTTCAAAAGAGCATCAATGGAGAAAAAGCATAAAGGACAATATCAATAGATGTGATCCCAGTTAAATTTAGAAAAACCATACGGATTAAAAACACTGATCCCAACAAAATGTGATTTGGTGCACACACACTATAATTAAAATACTCTAAATTCTAAATATTAACTCTGCAAAATTCAAAAGAAGAAATGAAAGACTCTTCAACAGCCATGGTTTAAGCCATAACTTCTATAGCCAATACAATATATATTATGACATTGTGGCAATGCACGTCATAAGTAGCCTTTAATGCTAAGTAACAAAGTCCCTTGATCCTGATTCTTGATCTTTAGTGTTATCAAATTACTGTGCATTTCAAGTGCACTAGATAAAGCAGTAGACATCTGGTTTAAAGATGTTTTTAAAATGCAAGCAATTTTAGTTACGATCAACAGTCAACACACACAATTTCATACACAGAACTGACAGGAATGTTCAGCATTGCTGAATCTGTTGCATGAAAATTTCTTGACAGCATTTGTAACAAAGATAAACAATTCCAATCAGTGCTTAATGATGCAAATTTGGATTATTTAAAGCTAGAAAATGATGTCAGATATTTACCAGTGTGTCTGCGTCCATGAAGACACACTTAGAAAACTGTGTTAGCCGCCAGCAGTGTAGTTTTGTGAATGTCACACCGAGCTCAGGTCGAGAGAGCAGTTCGAGGTTGTCGGTGTCATTGCTGTCGAACACATTCACCACTGACACCACATCGAATAGATTCTGCAGATGTTGCCTACAAGCACACATACATAACATACATACAGCAGTTGACTGGAATAGGAAGAAAATCAGCGATACAGCACTATGGTTATTGGTCATGTTCTGTTAACCTTAGAGCAGGATTGAAGGCAAGCTAACCAAGGATGTAATTGTTCGACAACATAAAACCTGTTTAAGAACCGAAAGATGTTTCGACATATTGCAACTAAGCCAATCAATAAATCGTACATTTAAATTTGACAGTTTAAACTACAGCTTTCAGGCTATTAATTTTTTCTCATGTTAATTGCTGCAATTACAAAAATTCATTGCATGTTAACATTTTATTAATTAATGCATTATGCAGGTCAGTATGAGAGACAACACATGTATGTGTCAGTCTGTCACAGTATGCTGGGGTTACAGTACTTTGACGTCTTGTATTTCAACCTATAGAACAAATGAATGCTTGGAAGGCAGTCATCTGCAATGAGAAATGTACGATGGGATAAAATTAATGTGCCATCTTCATGGCAGAAGCTGAGTGTAGCAGTCCACCAGTTCCTGCATGAACAATTGTCGTTAGAAGTTTGTGAACAGTCTGCAGTGCCGCTGTGAGTGACAACAGTAGTGAAACAACTGAGAAGTGAACTGCAACAGATGCTGAGATGCTCCTGGCTGTCTCTGATAATGAATTAATAGCTCAACAACTAGACGGCAAACATCGATCTAGCGAATATCGATAGCCTAAGCGTTTTGCACAGCATAACCACGCTTCCGATTCTTCACTAGCACACTTAACACTTACCAACTCAACAGGATGAGTTTGCCAGTATACAATGGACCCCTTTCCCATATTCCATTTTGGGTGTTTGACAACTGACAAGCCTATATAGTATCATTTAGGCTTACTGAAAGTCAACATAAGAGCTGAAATGTTGTTGCAATAAACCGATAACCTACTAAATTTTGTCATGTTGACGAAAATTGCTTAATTTTCGTCATCATCCATGAAAATACTGATACCAACAACACACAAGACTAATAACTGACTGCAGACCAAACTGATGCGAAGTACAATGGACTGACAAACCTTAATGTATCTGTGACTTCGTTGGTAATCATGACTACGAGACAGCGCGTGGTGCCAGTGTTGCGAAGTGAGTGGCCCAGTACGAGAGCTCCCAGCGCATACGAGTCGTTCGTGGCTAGTGTTACATACGCCTGATCCATCACTAGACGCACACATGCAGTACAACAGTCTTGTCAGCTTCTGCTGTGGTAAGCTTGGACTGGAGGCATTAGTTCACCTTCCGCATTCAGCAAACTGTTTATAATTCTCGTATGCGTCAAGTTTGTTCATGGTCACAACGTGTTTTCACGTTTATATATCACTTTAATTCATTAACATTCCATTCATACATCTGTTTACAAACATTCGAATGACGTCAACCACAGTTTAAATATATTAGGCTGTACTTAATTCAAACAAGGTAAAAGACGTCATTCTGAACAGGGCCACCGGGAATTCCTGTTCAGAAACTGGAAAATTCCCCCGCTCAGTACCAAAATTCCCGAAAATTCCCGTTCCTAAAATACTCCAAAACAAGCCACAATCGAACTTTCAGAAGTGTCAATTCCTCTAGTTTTTGCAGGTTTTTCGCGGACTGCATTCTGCAGGACATCAAACGGCAACTGTTTTATAATCGAACAAATCATAAACAAGCAAAAAAGCGTTCTATAGGCTGAAATCGTATTAGACTAACGTCCGGCAACACTATCGCAGCTGCAGCAAGCACGGTCATCTCATCATGTGGCAGCAGAGCTTTCTCAGGACGTTCGGCGGCAACAGCTCTTGAGAGTTCAGATTACAAGCACCGCTCTACAGCGCTTAACACGCTATCTGGCACAAATGTTAATAATATGAATGCCTGTAAGGCGCTGTCGGGGAAGTTCACCCACGGGTTATATAGCGTTCTGGTGGGTTTTATAGCGGTTTTTCAACGAAAACAACACAGCAACCTATCGTATACGATCACATTATCTCCTAGTCTCCTACCACTTATTACGGCGTGCGTGCTCCAACGGATATGACTTATATTCAACACAACACCGAAACACACACAAAAACAAATGCGTTATACGCAAAAAATATGTACAACACGCACCAACATTATTAGAGAGTAATCGTGTGGCTAGGTCGATACCCAAAATTCGATTTGTATGTATCGACTCCCGAATTCGCTTTTACTCAGCGAAGTGTACGGACTCCTGGATCTGCCCCTGGTCCACATTGTAAATAAATGGCACTTTGTGTTGTAACGTTTATGAGAAAAGTTTGGGTTTCATAGTGAAGAAAAATTTGCATTTTGGGGACCAAGCGAATTCTAATTCTACTTAATTGGCTTTAACAATTTCTAATTTTAATTATTTAGCTTCAGACAATTTCTAACATGAGCTAATTGGTCCCTTCTCTGATGTCTTATGAACAACAACAATAATGATAATGCAACATTTTTAATGCACCATAATGATGTTAGGCGTCAATGGAGGCCCTGCTAAAGAATTGCCACAGCAATAACTTCATTTAGTTCGTATAGTTGTGAATTTGCAGCAGATAGTTAGTTCACAACAAGCATTTGCACTGAGAATTTCATAGTAACTGTGAAAAATCGATTTCAAAATTTCGCAGTGACAAACTAACGTGTGACAGTTGCCGAATACTGCACATCACTAAAAGTGATTACTCAGATGATCACGTGACGTTCTGTATACATTCTGCTGTAACGAAGTGCGTGGTTTTGTCGATTTTTTGTCGATTTTGTGTGTGGAAAAAAAATTATAGTTTATGCGGTGTAATTACTTGTATATGATCATATAGAACGCTATATAACCCGCGGGTGAACTTCCCCGACAGTGCCTGTCTGTAATGGTTTCAATTTTTCAAGTACACATTCACAATGCTGAAGTGTTGCGAGCTCTGAGCAGTGTACACATCAGCCGAGATGACGGCCGCAACCCACATTTTCTCAGCCAGCGCCAATCACATCGCATCGCTTCAACGATTACTACAGCGATGCTACTACAAACCAAGCCATCATCAGCAAGCAACAGCCCAGCACAGCGGCGGAGCGCGGCTCACAGGTCGATTTGAGGTCAGTCATGAGATTCCTGCCTTCCTGTGCATGGATGGCGTCGGCCGGCCAACCACCACGGCCTAGTAACGAACTAACGCAGCTATTTTTACGCCAGTCCGGTAGTGCGCGCAATGTGTGTGTGTGTGTGTGTGTGTGCCCGACCTGGCCAGACAGTGATACGGGCGGGCGCGCCGATGCCATGCAATGCACCGTGGGGCTACTCAGGCAGCGTCGGGTATACAGGCAGGCACCGCCGCCAGTGAGTCCCATCATATCGGATGGATAGAGCAGCAGAACGACCGACCGGCGACCGACCGACCGACCGGCGCAGCGTATACATCAGTGTTGCGCATCCGCCGCATCGCGTGGTACAGTACACAGTCGAGTCGAAACTCAAGCCAACTCCACTCACTCAAGCACCGTTCACTCAGTCAGTGATGGCAGGCAGGCCCTGCCGCCCGCCCTACAACCACACTAGCATTTGCAGACCGATGGACTGCATGCCTTGCCAGCGCCGAGCGCACGTGTTGGGTTCGTTGTAGACGACGCCGTTGGTCGATGCATCCACCCATCTGCTGTCATCAGCAACACTCACTCGCCCACTCTCCACATCATCTGTTCAGCAGCCGCCGCCGGACGCCGGTTATCTCGACCACAGTGTGATCACAACAGACTCCGATGTGCAGCGCTGATCACGTGCGCACTGCGCAGTCAACAGTTTGTCTGTTCGTCCGTTCGCTACAAAGTCTCAAGTCGCACGCGTTGCATGCCTTGTCTGTCTTGACAACCTGTCACATGACGCTTAGTCACGCAAACCAGTCCATCAACAACCAGACCACTGTGATTGACACATACAACACGAGAGTTTTAAAGGTCGTTTTCGTCGCTCACCTGACCTGCCCTTTATCTTCTTTACCTACTCACCTCTGCAGAAATTTCATATCCCCGTTCTGCTCACACGGTCCCACCAAGACTTACTTGGGCGTCTCAGACCTCCGACCAGTGGTCTGCCGCCGTCCTACAGTTGAAGACCGCGTCATTAGTAACTTGCATTGTCCAAACCATCAACCTCTTGATCGCTAACGCTGAAGAGAAGCGCCTACGCGGACAACGCCGATGGATGGCATGCAGTATCGACGTCGGCAAGATATTGCTTCCACCTCAGTCACTCACTAGCGCTCCCTTGTGCCACTGCTATAGCTGCCAGTGTATAGCTTGACGACCACATTCTATCATTTGATCTGACTGCAGGCTGCAGCACGTGCTCGGGCTGTACCACACTACCAGCAGCTCGTGCTCGTGCCACGTCTCATGGATGCGGCAAAAAAAGCTTTTTGCACCCTTCTCAGCTTGGAATTTCAAAGCGAAATTTTACCGACGAATTTAGTATCCTACTCGCACAACTCTAATCAGCAGCGTTACAAAAGTTATGAATCAGCATTACAATGACGCCACCTAGTGATTTTAGCGTGCTCAAAACACGTACTAGCAATCACGCAGCAAAATTACGTCGTTCAAGCGAAGTATAAAGCAATAAAAGTAATAAAACGTTGCAGTTACTGTAAACATTAACTACAACATTAGCTACATCAGGCATTCACTGTCACCCAGTGGCGCATTCAAAGGGGGAGCGGGGGCGGTGGGGGCGGCCGCCCCCCCCCACTATTGGCTCATATTTTTGTCAAAAAGCCGCTTTTTTCCGTGTAAAAAGCATATATTTCGTTGTACGCATTTGGGATAAATGAGGACGGAGCTGATAAATTGTCTTCCGACCACCCCCCCCCTTTAAAATTTTTTGGATCCGCCACTGTCTTAATTGTCACCTGCAGCATTTCCTCGAGTTCAGGTTCAAGTTCTTCGGTTTTGGGCGGTGTCTGTGATAGATCTCGTAACATTTCCCCACACTGATTCAGAGGCCACATTTCTTTGGCAATGAAGTCCGGCTGCGTGCCATTTTGTATATGGGCTTTTGTGCATGTTTTTGGGCATAAGAATATTACTAGGTGACCACATTTTAAGCGTAGCTTTGAAACCATGTAAGCTAATTATATGCTGGTAAGACAGTTATGTGTGTATGGGATAACTTAATATTTCGGTAAAATTTCGCTTTTGAAAGTCAAAATGATATGAGAAAACTGCAAAAAAATCTTAAGGGGTTAATTTTTGCCGCACACTGTACGTCAGTCTCTCAGTGACCAATGTATCGCATGCTGCTGGGCATAAGTTCAGGCATTTCAAGGCTGTTTTCACAACCAATCAACTGACATAGGAAAATAAACAGAAAAAAAAACAGAAAATGCACAAAATAAAAAAAAATAGTATTATGTACACACAATTTAGTCGACACACGGCATTTGGATTGACATCTTTTTGAGGCCAAGACTAAATACTATTACTGCACTGCAGGGCATATTTTAAGAAAAATTTAGTACTGCACAATGAGGAGTTGAGTTTGGAGGGGACCATGGCGAGTGCAGATCGCGAGCCTATAAGGGGGATCTGGGGGCAGAGCCCCCAGCGGGCTCCTGGGGCAGAGCCCCTGGTCAGGGGGTCAGAGGCTCCCTGAAGCTGGTGACATTTTTATACTCATTTTTATACTTATCCTGCAATCTTTTTGTGGCATTTTGCATAGGTGCAACGGCTGCATGGTGCACCAAATTTGCAAATTTGGCCCCAAAGTGACCCACGCCTCTGTAATTTGAGCGTCGGTGACAGTCAATGGCAAATTGCGGGCAATTACAACCAACTGCACAAATCAGCATCAACTGCACACTAAAATAAGCCTTGCTGCACTGCGTAACAATTACAAAGCAATCTTACAATGCATCAGTGCATGGATATGAAACTGTGAAACGGTACAATGCTAACGCTACAGTCACTATAAGCCGCGCCATACAGACTGTACAGCGCGTATGCACCAACAGTGCAACAGCTGAATCATATGTTGCATCAGCCAATCCGAACTTAAACGCAACATCACAATGTTTACAGGAACACTTTACCATCTAGAACTCACAATAAGCCTACTCGGAGTGGGAGTGTTACAATGACTGTTAGCTCTATGTTGAGACTGAAGTGGTTAGCTTGTTGGGGCTTAAGTTAAATGACACATACAATTTATCAGATCACATTTAACTCGCTGTGAGGCTCGAATCCTTACACTGTAGTTACAGAGATGGAACTCAATAGTTCACTTGCTAAGCCCTGGACGGATGTGGAAGTGTGGCGAAGTTTACACAAATTTTTTTAAATGTTCTGTCATGTTTAGGCAGCCAGCTTTGTTGATCATTCGATTTTTTGGCTGCCTGATTGTGATCATTGTTGATTGTAACTCTTTTGTTTTGGAAAATACATATGATGATGATGATAAGTAGAGAGTAATAATTATGTAACTTAAAGCAGAACAGCTGCTACTGCTGTTCCCACAGCGTAGTGCAAGTGTGCAACCAGTTCATATATCAGCACTGGCAAACCTGTCTGTCATACCGAAATGAATGTTCATAACCATAATACTATGCATAACCTCTCCTGCCATGCTGCTATTGCCTAGGCAATTTATGGTCTTGTTTCACATTTATCATTACGATGGGCAGTCAAGCGATGCCAAGGACGCGCATTATGCTGTGTGTTCAGATGGCATGCGACGAGTAGCATGCGACAGCAAAAGTCACAGCATGCCTACACACTCGTGCATGACGTGCAGCAAATTGAAACGCATAGCCACTGATAAACGCGACTAGAATCATCTCACTTGCGAATCTTTTTCTGCCGCCACCACACGTTCAGTGGTAATAGTGCTGACAATGGCGTAGCGAGGGGGCGCTGGCCGCACCGGGCGGCACTTGGGTAACAGTGCAGACAAGCTCAGCCACCCCATTTTGCAGCTTATTCAGCTCCACTGCGGCAGAGCTTGTGTACACTACTACCCGTTCATTTCTTATTTCCTTTTACCCTTGCTCATCAGTTTATATTGTTAACAAACTATAATGTTAAGCAGCTTCTGTCGGAAGAGCTAATGCACGGCCGGCGCTCCACAAATGACCTTAGCTGAAACACGTGTCGTAACTCTGCGTGTGTGGGTGGGCGTGACTCGGGGCCGTCATATAAAACACACGCATTCTAAAGCACATGCGCCTGCAGTTGCTCTATGATTAGTTATAGTTCGCATAATGTGATATTAACCTCTTGCAGCAGCCATGATGTACGGTCCTTATGCCGTTATGACGTGAACGCAAACCACTGATTCTTCCACGTCCGACAACCAACAACACCTTCGCAAGTCCTCTACGCTCTGACACGGCTAGCAGTGCAGCACAGTCGGCCACAGACTTCGCCAGTCGCCGTCCGCAGGCAGCGTGGCTGTGGGTCACGTGCCTCGGTGGCGCGTTCTCATTGGCGCCACTGAGGTCACGTGATCCGCAAAGAGGCTTCTGTGGATATTGATCGGGCGCAGGTTTGGTGGTCGCCACGAAAGTTTACCGCGCGTCAAATGACGTTAAGCCTGGCGCTAATAATGGCTGTCTGTTCGTCTGTCTGTCTGCATGTAGACCACCTGTCTTTCTCGCAATGTGGTACACTGTCATGTTAGTTCACTGGCATACCAAGAGGGAGTAGGAGTAAGGTGGTTCAAGCCCTCCCCGTTGAATCTTCATAATTTTTTTGACTCATTAAATCCTAAATTTTCTACAGAAAAAAACGTTAAACATTGTACACTAATTTCACATTTTGCTTCAGCTTCTGGGTTCTTCGTCCCCCATGCCCCATACCGGGGCTTGCTCCTGGACCCCGCTGGGTGTCGTGGGGGACTTCCATCCCCGAACTCCCTGACCCTGCCCCACCACATGAACCCCCTCCATTGTAAAATCATCCGTACGTCTATGTGTTAGTTGAACACACTGACTCAGCGCCGAGGCGGAATCTTGAAATTAAAGTCAAATTCCATTTCACATATGAAATTGCTGATTGTCGAACTGGATTTCTACTTGGATTTCGACTTCGGCTTTAAAATGTGACATTTGGTGGGGTGAGTGAGTGAGTAGAGTTTAACGCCCCACTCGACACAATACAGGTCATTTCGGAGGCGGAGACATCTGGTGGTGATTTTCATGAGGATCAACTTATAAAACTTCTGCTGAAAAATGCTAACACAATTGATGGATTCAAACGAAACTGGTGGTCTGATCAGTCCGAATATCATTTAGAGTTATGTTATTGTTCGGTACACCACAGAGGACAGCTTCATGTTAGGTGATGCGACAAAATGTGGAGGGGGCTCAAAAGCCTAAAAACCTAGGAGTCTGAATAGTGGGGGCAAGCCTAGCTTCTTCCCCTCTCCTTCTCATAGCTAGGGGAACTGGGGAGCGCTGTAAGCTCCCAGTGGAGTCGAATTTGCTGGACTTAAAACGAAAAAATAACCAATTTTGTGACACCGTGAATAG
>Ga0209568_1000981_pt1 | contig 10534 bp, 6 predicted proteins | sample WorMetOlspDAHAB2_FD_187406 | JGI IMG/M metagenome (GOLD analysis project Ga0209568, IMG submission 187406) | Marine gutless worms symbiont microbial communities from Max Planck institute for Marine Microbiology, Germany - Olavius sp. DAHAB.2... ...
CCGCGCTCCCGCAGCGCGGGCAATGAAAGCCCTCGGGCCAACGCGCGCGCTCCAACGCCGCTTCGCGCGGCGTCTCCGTCCCGAACTGTTGGGAAAACTCAGACAGCGACATCCCAGACTGAAACTGAATGTGATTCATGGCCATGACACACTCCATTTCTTGAGAAAACCCAGGAAGGGGATCGGCCCCTCAAGAACTTAGACCACGAGTCTGGCTGAAGATTCTTGCTAATCAGGATGCAAAATATACCACTCTAAAACCGCACTCAATGCACGGCGTGGGAATTTGCCCATTATGCTTAGAATTATGAAGAATTTAGCTTATTATTTAGCTTAAAGGTGAATGATGTTTGCTATATCTTATTGTTTTATAAGAGATTATTCTATTGAATGGCTCAAATTTAATAAAGTAAATATTGTGAATCATCAAAGTATACTACACCCGTTTCAATCTCAACTGTTATCTCGTATTCTCCATACTCTGCATGAAAATGAGCGGGAGCATGTTCACGAATATACATTCGTATGATTATTCCTAAAAAGCGACTGATTTCCGGCACCTGCTTATTTGTCAGGTCTCCTTTTCAGAGAAGATAGATGTCCTTTTCGCCCTCGCTTTCGCTTCTTAGGCGAGACAACCTCTATTTAAGGAGATCGCTGAAAGTATGTTTTTTTAGATGCTTCTTCTGCAAGCTTATCATAAATTACTTTCTGATAAAGTCCCTCTGAAAATGGAATTCGATTAGATGAGATTATATGGCCTTTTATGTCTTGAATGAAAAGTATCGAATGTACACTTTGCCGCCAGTAGGTGTCTATTAGTTCTTGATCCTCCTCCGGCAACTTCGAAATCTTTCTCGAACGAAGAGAAACAATTTGAGTCCCATTTGGAACCACTTCTGCCTTGTTGCTATAATTCTCTAACTCCAAATTAAAATCAATGTAAGTGCCAGTTCCAATGTACACCCCAAGTAGAGCTGGCTTTTTTATAGATATGCTGGCTTTGCCAGAATTAATTAGTACGGTGCTCACTGTAAAGAATGACTCTTTTTTGGAAACATCTTCAAGTAATTCTTTTGCTCTTGTTTTTGCAGAAGTGATCTTTAGTTGGAGGTTCCCAAGCTCTTCTTCTTTAGACTGCAATTTTCCCTTATAGTAGCTTCTAATTTTATCTTTTAACCTTTCAAGCTGTTCCTCAGATGCGTTAGGATCAGCGCTTAGATTCTCAGGTAGTGGTAAATATTTAAATGGTCAGCGTAGAGGGGTTCATTAACCACGCCCGATCGCTTCTTTTGATTCCCTCTCCCCAACCCCTCTCCCGGCGGGAGAGAGGCTTTTGCGACACCCTCGGAGGGAGAGGAGGTGCAGCCGGTGGCGTGCCCAACATATTGCTATCGGCGATGTTCTCATTTAAACATTAACCACTACCGATTCTCATATAGAAGGCTTGTCTCTCCAGAATGCACAAAACTTCTTAATAGAGGTTTATTAGAAAGTTTAATCCCATCCAAGTCACTCAACCGATTTTTGATTCGTTTGATTTGACCTGGCAACGATTCTATTTGTTCTTTTAAATAGGAAATCATTTGGCTGATAGACTTCCTATTCAATAATTCGTTCTCAATCTTTCTATTGCTGTCTACAGGATTGCTATCATTTATAGCTTCCTCCGCTTCTTTAAGTGGTAGTGGCAAATTTTTAAATGGCTGGCGTGGACTTGTTCGATCCCCTCTCCCCGGCCCTCTCCCGGGGGGAGAGGGGTGTAGCCTGTAGCGCGCCCTACCCATTGCCAGAGGCGATGTTTCCATTTATACCTTAACCATTACCCTTTAAGTATAGTAAGATCTGGATGGGAATTTATTCGTATTCCTATATCAGGGCCTATATCTCTATAGATTCCACTGATTTCAACGTTAAGTTCAGAAGTTTGAACCCAGTAGTTTTGCCAAATCGGAATATCAACTCCTGCTATAAGGAACCTCTGATCAAGTCAGAGCTTCCTTGGGGAGGCTCTGATTAGACCCCGAATTTCGAGATGTACGTTATCCCGTAGCCCAAGCTCTCGAGAACTGTCGGTTATGAGGGTATTTTCCGTGCTTTTCCGCTCCCGAGCCGGACTCCGTGCGGACTGATCCCTAGGAAGTCACTAACTCTCGCCTCGCCATGTAGAGATTCCCCAAGGCAAACAGCATATGGAGTTGTGCGGTATTCTTTGCTAATCCACGATACCGTGTCTTTCGATAACCAAACTGGCGTTTGATGACCCGAAAGGGATGTTCGACAACGGCACGAACGCTCGCTTTGAGCTTCTCCAACGCGTCGTTGACCTCGCCCAATTCGCCACCGGCTTTTTTCAGTTGCCTCCGCTTACCTCGCTTCATGGCAACGTGCCAGGTCACGTTGCAATCTTTCATTTCTTGACGCTTTTCGATGCCCGTGTAACCAGCGTCGGCAAACGCCACCTCTTCATCTCCGTGTAACAGCTTGTGCGTTTCGCAGATGTCGCTGACATTCGCGGCAGTATCCGTCAAGCTATGAACGAGTCCGCTTCCCAGATCCACACCGATATGAGCTTTCATGCCAAAAAACCACTGCTTGCCTTTGCCGGTCTGGTGCATCTCCGGATCCCGCTTGCGCACTTTGTTCTTCGTCGAGCTGGGAGCCTCAATGATGGTGGCATCGACCAGCGTTCCTTGCTGTAGCTGTAACCCCTTTTCCTCCAGATGGGCATTAACCTCGGCAAAGATCGATTCGGTCAACTGTTGCTTTTCGAGTAAATACCGAAACTGAAGGATCGTGCTTTCATCCGGGATGCTCCCTCGGCTCAGTGATAGCTGGGCGAAGCGACGCATCGAGGTGAGCTCGTAGAGCGTGTCTTCTGCCCCTGGGTCGCTGAGGTTGTACCATTGCTGAAGACGGTAGATCCGCAACATCGTCGACAACCGATAAGGATGCCGACCCTTACCCGGCCTCGGATAATGCGGCTCGATCAGTCGCTCTAGCCGTGACCAAGGGATCACCTCTTCCATCTCCGCCAGGAACCTTTCCCGCCGGGTTTGCCTGCGTTTAGTGCTAAACTCAGCATCCGAAAAGCTCTGTTGTTCCATGCCGTTGTCCGTCTGTTGTTCTGCTGTCAATAGTATCGCATCTTGCTGAACTTATTCAGAGCTTCCATAACAGCCGCGAGTAAACTGAGAGTTCCAAACAGATTCCATCCTGAAAGTATGCGGGATCTAATATTTGAACTTCTGCCTATATCTTCATTCATTATTTTCTCTCCCCATACTGGCATCTACGGTAAGGGTTCGAGGATCGAGGGGACGATGCGCCAATTCCGACACCTCCGTCGATCCTCCTACCCATTACTGCTTCGCCCAACCCTCTCCCGCACCCAATCCGCGACCAGTCCCAGCGCCTCGGGCAGACCCGCCGGATCCGTGCCGCCGGCCTGGGCCATATCCGCCCGGCCGCCGCCCCAACCGCCCACCTTTGCGGCGAGTAGCTTGATCAGGTCACCAGCCTGCATGCGGTCCGTCAGGTCCTTGGTAATCCCCGCGATCAGGCTCACCTTACCGTCGCTCTCGGCGGCCAGGATCACCACCGCCGAGCCCAGCTGGTCCTTGAGCTGGTCCAGGATATCCCGCAGACCCTTGGCATCCACTCCATCGAGTTTGGTCGCCAGCACCTCGATGCCGTCCACGTCCACCGCCTGGGCGACCAGGTCCCGGCCCGCGCTGCTCGCCAGCCTGGCCTTGGCCTCGTCGAGCGCCTTCTCCAGCCGCTTGGTATGTTCCAGGAGCTGGACCACCTTGTCGTCCAGGTCCTCGCGCGTGCCCTTGACCAGGCGTACCAGGCGCAACAATCTCTCCTCGTCCGCCTCCACCCAATCCAACGCGTCTTCGCCGCTCACCGCCTCGATGCGTCTTATCCCGGAGGTGATGCCGCCCTCGGCGATGATCTTGAACAGTCCGATGTCGCCCAGGGCCCGCACGTGGGTGCCGCCGCACAGCTCGGTGGAGAAATCCCCCATGCGCAGCACCCGCACCTGCTCGGCGTATTTTTCGCCGAACAGGGCCATGGCGCCGGATGCCTTGGCGTCGTCGAGGGGCATGATCCGGGTCTCCACCAGGTGGTTTTCTCGGATCTCCCGGTTGACCAGACGCTCGATTTCAAGAAGCCGCTCGCGGCCCACCGGCTCGAAATGGGAGAAGTCGAAACGCAGGCGCTCGGGGCCTACCAGGGAGCCCTTCTGCCGCACGTGCTCCCCCAGCACCTCGCGCAGGGCGGCATGGAGCAGGTGGGTGGCGGAGTGATTGAGCGCGATCCGGCGTCGGCGCCGCGCCTCCACCCGGGCCTCCACCTGATCGCCGACCTGGAGCGCTCCCTCCGCCATGTGGGCGATGTGACCAATGACGCTGCCCTGTTTTCGGGTATCCAGGATGTGCGCACGCGTCTCTCCACGCACGAGCTCGCCGGTATCGCCCACCTGACCACCGGCCTCAGCATAAAAGGGGGTAATGCCGAGCACGACCAGACCTTCCTGGCCCTTGGCGAGGCTGTCCAGGGACTCGCCATCCCGGTAGATGGCCATTACCGTCGTCCGGTCGGCGAGCCGCTCGTAGCCGGTGAAGTCGGTCTCCCCTTCCAACTCCGGGGCCATGTCTTGGGTTGCGCCGAATCGACTCGCCGCCCGGGCGCGCGCTTTCTGCTCTGCCATCGCCCGTTCGAAGCCCGCCAGGTCCAGGCTCAGGCCCCGCTCGCGGGCCACATCGGCCGTGAGGTCGGTGGGGAAGCCGTAGGTATCGTAGAGCTTGAACACGGTCGCGCCGTCGATGCAGTCACCCCGCATCCCGGCGATGGCCTGCTCCAGGATGCGCATCCCCTGCTCCAGGGTCTCGGCGAAGCGCTTCTCTTCGACCCCGAGCACCCGTTCCACCTGCGCCTGGGCGGCCACGAGCTCCGGGTAGGCAGCGCCCATCTGCGCCGCCAGGGGCGCCACCAGGCGGTAAAAAAAGGGCTCGCGGCAACCGAGCCGATAGCCGTGGCGGATCGCGCGCCGGACGATCCGGCGCAGGACATAGCCCCGCCCCTCGTTACCCGGGGTAATGCCGTCGCTGATCAGGAAGCCGGCGGCACGGATATGGTCGGCGATGATCCGCAGTGACTGGTTGCGGTGGTCCGCGCAGCCGGTCAGCTCCGCCGCGGCCTCGATCAGGGCGCGGAACAGATCGATCTGGTAGTTGTCATGGGTCCCCTGCATGATCGCCGCCAGGCGCTCGAGGCCCATGCCGGTGTCCACCGAGGGCTGCGGCAGGGGTATGAGTCGTCCCTCCGCGTCCCGGTCGTACTCCATGAACACCAGGTTCCAGACCTCCACGAAGCGGTCTCCGTCCTGGTCCGGGGTGCCGGGGGGGCCACCGGGTATTTCGGGGCCATGGTCGTAGAAGATCTCGGAGCAGGGGCCGCAGGGACCGGTCTCTCCCATGGACCAGAAGTTGTCCTGCCCGCCGCAGCGCGAGATACGCTCGGGGTTTACGTCGATGTCATCGTGCCAGATGCGCTCCGCCTCCCGGTCGTCCTCGTAGACCGTGATCCACAGCCGTTCCTCCGGCAGGGCCAGCACCCGGGTCAGGTAGTCCCAGGCATAACGGATCGCCTCCGGCTTGAAATAGTCGCCGAAGCTGAAGTTGCCCAGCATCTCGAAGAAGGTGTGATGGCGCGCCGTGTAGCCCACGTTTTCCAGGTCATTGTGCTTGCCCCCAGCCCGCACGCAACGCTGAGCGCTGACGGCATGCGCATAGGGCGGCTGCTCCCGGCCCAGGAATACCTCTTTGAATTGCACCATCCCCGCATTGGTGAACAGCAACGTGGGGTCGGCGGCGGGCACCAGCGAACTGCCGGGCACCACCTGGTGCCCGCGCTCGGCGAAGTAACGGAGAAAGCCGGCGCGAAGCGCTGCGCTACTCTTCATGGACGGATTTGTCATGGACACGGGGGCGCCGAAGGACTCGTGGGGGACTGAGAAGTTGTCTGGTTGGTGGTGGGCGAGTTGAAAGTGGGAACCGATTCGATCCCCTCTCCCCAACCCCTCTCCCGGCGGGAGAGGGGCTTTTTGTACCCACTTGAAAAGTTACCACTACCGTTTTCTCTATGGCATTGGGTCACGCTTCCTCGGACTTCGGATCGGTCGCCTCGGCGGTGTTGGCCTGGGGCAACAACAGGGCACGGATCTTGGCTTCGATCTCCCGGCACAGCTCGGCATTCTCCTTGAGAAAACCGCGCACATTGTCCTTGCCCTGCCCGATCCGGTCGCCGCCGTAGCTGTACCAGGCCCCGGACTTCTCTACGACCCCCTGCTGGACGCCGAGGTCGATGATCTCGCCTTCTCGGGAGATCCCGTCACCATAGAGGATATCGAAATTGACCTGCTTAAAAGGTGGCGCCACCTTGTTCTTGACCACCTTGACCTTGGTCTCGTTGCCGATGACCTCCTCTCCCTTCTTGATGGCGCCGGTGCGCCGGATATCGAGTCGGACCGAGGCGTAGAACTTGAGCGCATTGCCGCCGGTGGTGGTCTCCGGATTGCCGAACATGACTCCGATCTTCATCCGGATCTGGTTGATGAAGACGACCGCGCAATTGGAACGCTTGATATTCCCCGTGAGCTTGCGCAGGGCCTGGGACATGAGCCGGGCCTGCAAGCCGACGTGAGAGTCGCCCATCTCGCCCTCGATCTCCGCCTTCGGGGTCAGGGCCGCGACCGAATCCACCACCACCACGTCCACGGCCCCCGAGCGCACCAGCATATCGGTGATCTCCAGCGCCTGCTCGCCGGTGTCCGGCTGCGAGACCAGCAGCTCGTCCATGTCCACCCCCAGGCGTTCCGCATAGCTCGGATCCAGGGCATGCTCGGCATCCACGAAGGCCGCGGTCCCGCCCAGCTTCTGGGCCTCGGCCACCACATGGAGGGCCAGGGTGGTCTTGCCGGAAGATTCCGGGCCATACACCTCGATCACCCGGCCCTTGGGCACCCCGCCGACACCCAAGGCCACGTCCAGCCCCAGGGAGCCGGTAGAAATGGCCTCCAGGCTGCGCACGGCCCCCACGTCGCCCATCCGCATCACCGAGCCCTTGCCGAACTGCTTCTCGATCTGGCTCAAGGCGGCTGTCAATGCCCGCTTACGGTTGTCGTCCATCGGATCTCTGGACCCGCTCCCCCGGCGAGGGACGGGATGCGCCTGCGGCGTCTGTCGATAGCTGGAAGTGAAACGGCGACGCGACCAAGGGCATCGCCTTCGATCCTTACATTATTCCATAAGGACGGGACTGTCATGGAATCAGTAGCCACCACCGGGCAGGGCAACCGAAAAAATAAAATTTACAGCATTAACAGTATCTTATAATTGATTATCAGAAAAATAATCCTGGAAATCCTGTGAATCTTGCTCTACGTTAGTGGTCGGCACACCGACAGGTATCTCCAAAACCAAGGGGTGGTGACAAGAAGTCAAAGGCATATCGAGAGAAAATCGGCGTCAATCGAGTCCGACCCTATCGAGCTTGAGGTGGGTCGAGCGCCCGGCTAGGATTCTAATGATGAGCACGGAAACCAAAGACGAAACAATGTCTGACACTTCCTTACCGCTGTTATATGCGCAAGATGCCTACACCTGGGCATTGCGGAATGCGGAGCTGATTCGTACCCATCGCTTCAGCGAAGTGGACTGGGAACATGTCGCCGAGGAGATCGAAGCGGTGGGGAAAAGCGAATGGAGAGAGCTCGAAAGTCGGTTGATTGTCCTCTTGGCTCATCTGCTGAAGTGGCAATACCAGGCCGCGGGGCGCGGAAGGAGCTGGCAGGCGACCATCAAGGAGCAGCGTTATCGCGTCCGTCGGGTGCTGGAGTCCAATCCGGGCTTGAAGTCGCATCTCGATACGATCCTCCGGGATGCTTTTACGACGGCGGTACTCGTAGCTACCAGGGAGACCAATCTGGACGAATCGACTTTCCCTGAGATATGTCCATTCAGCCTTGAAACGATTGTAGATAGCGATTTCTGGCCGGAGTGACTTGTCGAGTGCTTCCGTGTTGGGAACTTGAGCCTTGCCGAACCCAAAGCGGCGGCGGGCAAATGTCCTTTGACAATGCCTTGATCAGGTTGGATCCCACCGATTTCTGCCGGTACCGAAGTGAGAAGCTGTCTGGCTAAAAGTGTATCGGCTGCAAATGCCCCAAAACGGTCCCTTTTTCCGCGCTTTCTCGTTAAATAAACTGGCTATTCGCCTCGAAAGCGCGAAAAAACGCCCTCATTTTGGATCATTGGTTGTGGTAAATTTTTAAATGGTTGGCGTGGACTTGTTCGATCCCCTCTCCCCGGCCCTCTCCCGGGGGGGAGAGGGGGGTGTAGCCTGTAGCGCGCCCTACCCATTGCCAGAGGCGATGTTTCCATTTATACCTTAACCATTACCGAGGGTGCAGTTGCCAGCTATCAGGTCCTGACAACTGCCTCCTGCACTCAGGACTCTCGATCACTCTATCAGTTATAAATTTACCACCACCGAAATCGAAATGGAAAGGCCCCCGAGGCTGCGCATCCTGGTCGCACAGATGAATCTGCTCGTCGGTGACGTCGACGGCAATCGGGAGCGGGTGATTGCGGCGGCAAATGCCGCACGGAACGAGCGGCAAGCGGACCTGCTGGTATTCCCGGAGCTGACCCTGACCGGTTATCCGCCGGAGGATTTGCTCCTGCGCCCCGAGCTCACCGAGCGCACCCAGGCGGCATTGATGCGGATCGCTGTCGAGACGCGGGGGATCGCGCTGATCCTGGGATACCCCAAGGCGGCGCTGGGTGGTCTGTTCAATGTGGCGGGCCTGTTAAGCGACGGTCGGATCGTCGCCGAGTATGCGAAACAGCTCCTGCCGAACTACAGCGTCTTCGACGAAAAGCGCTACTTCCAGCCCGGAAACGGCCCCGGCATCCTGGCGTTCAAGGGGATCCGCATCGCCCTGACGGTGTGCGAGGACATCTGGGAGGAGGGCCCGACACGCCAGGCCGCGGCGGCCGGTGCCCAGCTCCTGATCAATCTCAATGCCTCGCCCTACCACCTCGACAAGGCCCCGGAGCGCGAGGCATTGGTCCGGCTCCGGGCACAAGAGCACGCAATCCCCATCATCTACGCGAATCTGGTGGGAGGACAGGACGAGTTGGTGTTCGACGGCGGCTCCTTCGTGGTCGACGCAGCGGGGCAGCTCACGCATCGGGCCCCCTGTTTTGAAGAAGCATCCCTAGTGGTGGATATGGATCTCGAGCATGGGCCACGCCCGTTGCCGGGCACCGTGATGCCCGTGCCCGAACGGGAGGAGGCTGTCTATCGCGCCCTGGTGCTCGGGGTGCGGGATCATGTCTGCAAGAACGGCTTCGACGGGGCAGTGCTCGGTCTGTCGGGAGGGATCGATTCGGCCCTGACGCTGGCGGTGGCGGCGGATGCCCTGGGGCCGGAGCGGGTGGAGGTCGTACTCATGCCGTCGCGTTACACCGCCGACATGAGCCTGGACGACGCGCTGGAACAGGCGCGGATTCTGGGCGTAAAGGCCAGCGTCATCTCCATCGAGCCGGCCTTCGAGGCCTTCCTGGACATGATGGCGGACAAGCTCACCGGCCAGGGTAAAGGCGTCACCGAGGAGAATATCCAGGCCCGCTGCCGGGGCATCATCCTCATGGCCATCAGCAACGAGCAGGGCCGGATGCTCCTGACCACTGGCAATAAGAGCGAGATGGCCGTCGGCTATGCGACCCTTTACGGGGATATGGCGGGGGGATTCGCGCCCCTCAAGGATCTGTTCAAGACCCTGGTCTACCGTCTGGCACGCTACCGTAATCGGCGCTCGCGGGTTATTCCGGAGCGGGTGCTAACCCGTCCGCCCTCCGCCGAGCTGCGGCCGGATCAGACCGACCAGGACAACCTGCCGGATTATGACCTGCTCGACGCGATCCTCAAAGGCTACATCGAGGACGACCGGAGTGTCGCCGCAATCGTGGCGGCAGGCTATCCCGAGGCGGAGGTGCGACGGGTGGTGCGCCTGGTGGACCGTAACGAGTACAAACGCCGCCAGGCACCGCCCGGCGTGCGCATAACCTGCCGGGCCTTCGGCCGCGACCGGCGCTATCCGATCACCAGCGGTTTCTGATGTCCATAGGACTATCCGGAGCCGACCCGGAACGTTGTTCGCGCCTGTTTAGGTCGAGTTGACATTTTGGAGTGCGGCGGCAGTCATCGGCCCCTGGGCTTCGGATCATCTCTAGGTCATGTTTTCATTTATACGCGCTCACCCTGCGAAATCCATAAAGAGCCAGCCGTAAGATCCTGTTAATCCTGTACCATTAGGAGACAAGCCCGGAGGTTAGAGGCTGTCTAAAAACTAAGCTATTGATTTTTAGTTAGAAAAACTACAAATTCATCTGGCTCCCACGCTCCGGCGTGGGAGCAAGACTTGACGCTCCAGCGTCATCACGCCTGGCCGCTGGAGCGG
>Ga0209568_1000982_pt1 | contig 10528 bp, 8 predicted proteins | sample WorMetOlspDAHAB2_FD_187406 | JGI IMG/M metagenome (GOLD analysis project Ga0209568, IMG submission 187406) | Marine gutless worms symbiont microbial communities from Max Planck institute for Marine Microbiology, Germany - Olavius sp. DAHAB.2... ...
CGCGAGGGTTGATGACTCAGGTATGCAGGTAAACCGGTGCTGTGGATCTTGTACGTCATCACAGCCAGCTTGTAGTTGATTCTGTGACGAACCGGCAGCCAGTGGAGCTGGCGCAGCAGCGGGTTTGCGTGGCACCGCCTCGGTGCTTGCAGAACAATCCTGGCTGCGTTGTTCTGCACGCGCAGTAGTGTCTGGATACTGCTGGTATGTGAGCCGTGAAGCAGTGAATTACAGTAGTCCAGCCTCGTCAGTATCAGGCTGCGCGCCAGTGTCGATGCCAGCTCCGTTGACAGTAAGTGGTCACACAATAAAGGTGTGGTGGGTGGAAGAACTTCAAGTTTACGCGCCATACATTTATGCTTGTAACAGAGAAAGAACGGTTAACATCGGTGCTGAATTACCGAAGTTATCCCCAAAATAAAACTGGGTATCCGGTTTTTGGACCACCCTGTAGAAATGCATGCTGCATGCAACGTGGTAGAGCAGAAATTTAAGGCATTAAAAGTGAAGTTAATTAAATTAAATTAAGTTAACGCCTCTATTCAGATCTTTTAGATTGAAAAGTATTAGCGCTGCAGAACATACCGCGCGAACTACAGCGTGGCCAAAAAACTAAGCCACAATCATATTAAAAACCGTTAGTGCGGCTACATATCTCATCAATTTTGAGTTCATAATGACCACAAAAATGTTATGAGTTTGTATTATATATTCTATGTGTGACCTAATTTGTGACATCATCACTTGTTGTGTTTGAAGCTGCGACATTGTATATGACAAAATCATGATTTATAACCTGAAGAAAAGAGGAAATATGGAAATCAAAGAATTTTTTTTACATAAATCTCCATCTAATAGATGGTTTAGGAATGGAATCCACAGCTTGCAAAGTCGAGCTGATGCCAGAGGGAGCGCTGACAGCATTTCGTACCGTATGTGACTCATATCGCCACTTTGTCGGTCAGTCATTGTTATTGACGTCAAAAATAGGTCACGCAGAGAATATTTAATACCAACAGATAATATTATAGTGCTTGATCATTTCTTTAATTTGACGAAGAAATCTAATCTCATTAGCAGACTTTAATAACATTTAACACAATTTTTTTATTTTTTGGGTAGTGGCTTACTTTTTTGGGTCACCCTGTATATCTGTAATGTACTGAACTACGTCATTACAATTGCTTCCGGAAAAAAAGCAATATTCGTTTATTCTGCTGCTTGACGACACAACGTTGTAGTTTCAATATTTATTATTGTATTTAGTTTTATTGTGGAAATCGTACAAAAGTACACAAAAGGAAAGACAATAAAAGCTATACAAACCAGTACGCAAACACTCAATGATAAAATCGATGTCAGCGGTACTAAAATAATTATTATATCACTTATTATGTCACTAATTATTACATCACTCTCGTCGCAATTAATTAAAACTGAATTACCTGCTCGACAGTAATAATGCCAAGAATGATTTATAAGACCAGTAATATAGGTGGCGTGCAGTTACGACGTTAATAAGAGCATGACCGTCGCAATGCTGTGAACAGAGTGAGGAAAAATACAGAAATCTGGAAAATATTATGCCAATTATTCTCGGATCGTGGAGCTCGACTTGTGCGGTTCCACATACAACAGCGGGGAGGCATAGTTGTTTTTTGACGTTACACGTCGTCCAGTCCTCTGACGTCGAGGCTCGTTTCGTTTTCGCTCAGCATCGCCATCATCACTGTCGTATACTCGGTTGTCGACTGTCGGCGACCGAACATTTCCGGTCACACCACGTCACGTCTGCGCCGCGCCCGCGAGATTTCTGCAGTCGTCTTGAAGACTCGTTCTTTTCGGCCGTTCCTTTCCCGACTTTCTGTAGTGTGTGTGAACTTAGGAAGTGACTTGTGTGATTATTGGATACTTTAATCACTTTTGTATCGTACTTACTTATTTCCTTACTTACTTACACTGCTGCAGCGCTTTTGACTTACAAGGTGGCGATAAACGTTCGATATGTTTGCAGATATAAACTGTGGGCGGACGAATGTAGTCAGCTTTTCGGCGGACTGGACATTCTTGCTGTCAAAGCAGTTCGAGCTAAGGACGGTCGGGAATATATCATCGAGGTACAAACGCTGAACTGCTAGAAAGACTTGCTTAAGAAGTTGTGGTTTGCAGCGAAAGTAAACAAACACCACACACCTATCAACGTGTTTCTCAAATAAATCAAAATAGAGAGTGTTTGCGTAAAACAGTTTCCCGGGGGTAAGCACCAAATACATCCGTGTGCCAAACGTGACTGTGACATTAAGTCAAATTGCAAAGTGTGTCAATGCGAAACAATAATAGGCGTACTACGAAAGTTAAAAATTGGGGTCAATTATCAGAGCGGATCAAACATTATTGACAAACACAAATCATTCGTATATGTAAAACTTAAAATTTCAGATAACCAGTAATGGTTGAACTAAAGGCCTACAAGGCTAACAGGTCGTACATTCGTTGTTTTTTTTCTGGAGTATAACGAACTTGTAGATGCACTGCAAATGAAAGCTTTAGCGAGACCTATTATGTGGCGAGCCAAGGCAGCCAGATAGGCAACCACCGAACGGGGTTTTTTTTCTGTTTATCTCTTCGTTTCTACTCCTCGGTCTTTTAAACGACGATGAGACTGAACAGAAGACGACTGTGGACAGACAGCGCTCACACGACACTGTCATTATCGCGGGCGGGCGGGCGGCCGTGCGTATATACAGTAAAAGTGATGCACTTAATGCTGGGCGACGTTTGTATTATACAAAGTGCGTATCACGTGATAGTGTGCTGACGGCTGCGGAGACAGGTCGACGGCTCATCAATGACGTTGCTAGGCAACGCGCAGGACGAAGACATGCGACTGATCGCCGAGATGACGGTTAGTCGACTGCAGGCGATTTGTTCGGCCGCCTCAACGTCTCACGCTACCAACCGTCAATCAAAGTCGGTTCTTACAAACTGCTAGCTTGCTAAATAATTACGCTATATTCAGTTAGTTGTCTCAACGCTTTCGGTTGGCCGGCAGGAACATGTCCTGCCCGTAAAAGGAAACCAAAAAGAAAGAGATAATTTTTTTACAATTGTGTGGTAGCACAGATACAAAAATAGAAAAACAACCAAAATTAACTCAAATCTGATAAATAATTAAATAGAAAAGTAATAAATAAATAAATAAATAAGTGATACAGAATAGTATTTCCATAGGCTAAAAATTTTTGGAGGCCCTATTCCCTTCTCTATTATCGTACCTGTAAGCTATCTTGGCTCTGTCCCCGTACCATCCAGATATCCCACCATTACCCTACTATCCCAGACGTTGTTTAAATTGTGATTCGAAATTTCGGGGCCCCTAAAAATCGGCTGTCTCTTTTCTGCTGCCTCGTTTCTTTGTTTTTCTTGCTTGATGGCGTTATTGTTCGTGACAAATAATTTTTTCTTTTTTTCTTAGCCTATTGCTAATGCAGCATTAGTCCTACTTCACAAAAACCCCAGAATTCGTCTCTGATATCGGCTCGACCCGATTATGCTGGAAAGGTTGGTAGGTTGGTTGAGATTAAATGGCACTTTCGGTACAAAGAAGCCATGTCGTGCCTTAAAAGCTTATAGTTTCGTTAGTGGTTGATATCAGTGACAATGTTTAAAAATATTTCGTTTTGAGAAGATAGTGTGTGAAAGTTGAGAGTTATGGAAGTACTGTTTCCTACTGTGTTCATTAATTAATGAAAGTATACACGCTGCAGGATTTGCTCAACTGTGAAAACAAATTGTTACATTGAGGAAGAGAGTTTTTATTATGTTAGCCTGAAAGAGGGGGCGTGAAAACAAGGTCGGTGTATGCATGAAATCGCTAATTTTTGCGAGCAGCCTGGACAGGACATTTTAAAGTAAATTTTAGAACTGCACAACCCACTTACCTTTCCCTTCCTTCGATCTCTTAGTGCTGCATTTGAAGCTGAAAGTCGTATGCTTCTGACATAGACACAAGGTTAGCATTTTAACTGTACAAATCGGATATGGCCATGGGTCCAGTTTCGTAACCCAATCCAACCCATTATACATTGTCACAACTGTAATGTCACAACTAAAAATATTGCAAGAACTGCTATCAGCAAATGTCAAGTCAAACTAAATCAAATAGTTAGTCATCCATGTTAAGCAGTGAACCACGCACTGCCCAACGAATGAGTTCCATTGCTTCAACATTTTTCGGCGACAGCCTTGAACGCGAGCGTCAGTCAGTAATGGTACGGCTGACCGCTGAAAAGTCTCTCTCGTGGTAATCGTGGTTGCAACTAATAATTACCAATGCTGTTTGACAACTAATCATATTTGATTGAACTCGACCCAACCCAACCCAATCTGCATCAAGAATTATGGACCCAACCCAACCCATGGGCCAACCCAACCCATGGTCATGTCTGGTACGAATATTTAATTCTACAACTACACAGATTCATTTTGTATCGAAACTGTACACCGAAAAACCCTGGTTGCGATTCGAGCTGAAAACGACGAATGATCATTTTCGTCGCGTTGTCTGTACGCAGTCACGTCAGCAGCAGAGCAGTCAACGGTCCAGTATTGGAACATGCGACGTCTTCGTCGCTCCAGCAGGCTTCGGTGACAACGGCACAGATGTCGTCGTTTGCGTCGAATTATCCGCTGTCGACGGCGGCGGCGGCTCCTGCAGGAACGCGCCAGTTGCCCCCGACGCCGCCTGTCAACCGCCAGCACGTCTACCAGCCGCCGCCGCCGCCGCCGCCGCCGTCACCGCAGCAGCCGCAGCAGGTGCGCGCTCCGCCCGTGCCGCCTCCAAGACCGGCTCCACAGCATCACATGTCCACACCTACTTACTCCACCGACAGGTATGCCACGACCGGCGGAGATGTCGCGTGACAGCGAATCTAGAATTTTTTTTATTTGGTTGTTGGCAGTGGCGTACCCAAAGGTTCAACCCCCCAATGAATATCGGATTTTTTTTAAATGTGTGTTTGCACAAAAATACTGTCCAAGCTCTGTTCCTATATTCATTAAATCCTAAATTTTGTACAGAAAAAAGTTTAAAAAAGTGTACACTAATTTCACTTTTTGCTTCAGCTTTTGTGGGACTTCATCCCATACTCCCTGACTCGATCCCTTTTTTGGATTATTTTCGATCCTCCCCTGTGAACTCCTTCCATTGTAAAGTCCTGGGTACGCCTATTGTTGTTGGGCGCGTGTTAGAGGTCCTTGTGGCTCTTCGTGTCCACTTTCGTATATTGAACTTGTATTTAATTGTGTTGCTCATCATGTGTTTGTTTGCGATGTGCCATGAAATGAATGTACAACGCAATACGAGTATTTGCAACGAACCCTTTTGTGCTTCATATCACGGAGTTCCCGGCGTTATAGCGCTACATTCCGTTCACAACTTCCTCGAGAATCCGCCGGCAAAGTTGTCGTTGCATATCGATTAATTAATTAATCGGTAGTTCGGAAAATTTCATAGTGATCAAAATTACTGCAATGTTGTCTAAACTACTAATAACGGAAACATCACTGGAAGAATTTTCAGTGGATGCCGGAACGAGTCGAAGGATGATGCTGAGACGACGTTGTCAGATCTTAGCGGCGGCAGCCGGAAGGGCTTGGCTACCGATAGCTGACAGTTTGACAGTCAACACAAGGTAAAAATGTAAAGGTAAGATTCCCTTATACTGCGCTGCATTTTCGCATACCGCCTTCAGTGATACTTCCGTCACAGAGAGGGCCGCCGTTCAGCCTATGCGGTCGGTAGCGGACCTGAAATACTGGCTACTGTGCCGCGCCGTGGAGATTAATACGGCAATCTTGTATTGTATTTGTTTGGGGACCTACAGCCAATGCACACTGATAAGTAAGTAAGTAAGTAAGTAACAGCATTTGTATAGCACACTAAAAACAAAAGTCACTAGGTGCTGGAGTCTCAGTCATCCAAACAAATACGTCTTTAACGTAGGCCCTGTGATGAGGGCGTCGACGATGTGGTCAGAATGTCTGAGGTGGCGTCCGTAACCATTGTGGACAGAATGATGCCACTGTCACCCTATGTATAGCAGACACTGTTGAAGTGTTGAAGATGGGCACGCGACTGGCCAGTTTAGTCCATTCGTCACTCGTGCTGCGCCAGGGTCTCTGAGCTCGGGGTCTCATAATTTACAGCATAGCTCAAGGATACGCGTACGCTAAAATAGAATACATTAGCTTACGTACGCATCTTTCAAAAAATAGAATATGTAGGCCTACGCTGCGTATTCTCTAGCCTCGATTTACAGTAATAATCATTTATACGTGTGAGATATACCAAAAATGAAGACACACATTGAGATTTTAATTTTAAAAATTCATTCAATTTTTTGCAGTTCTGGAAATACTCGTTTACTTATTAACTCCTGTAGGCCTATAATTTTAAGGTGAACACTGAACATCGATTTATAGGAATTTAGAAATTTGGAGAGGGTCCTCGTTTTTCTGAGTGCGCCAGGGCCTCCAGTCTTAATCCGGCACTGGACGACTAATAATCTAGAGAGTGCCTGTCGATCTTTGCGATGTCGTGAATCTGGCTTTGTCGGTGTGTGTGTGTGTGTGTGTGTGTGTTTCAGAGCCCCAGTGACGCAGACCACGACGACAAGGGCGCCCCCAATCACTGCTGAACGCACTCCTGGAATCGCCATTGGTCATCCGTCGTCGCCGCCATCACGACCTGTGGACTCCCTCGCCAACGAACTGAGCGATCCGTCAGACCTTGACGATACTATGAACAACCTGCGTAAGACGTTTGCCGGCATCTTCGGCAACGCATAGAAACACCAGTCCAGAAACTGCGTATAGACTCCTCTCCTCAGGCGGCGCCACTACATAGCCGGATCGCCGCCGAATTCTGTCACCCGAAAATCCGCGGAAAAATTTCAGATATTCGAATACAGTTAGTAACATGCTGCTTTGAAATTACCGTAAATGACTAATACACTTATATTGCAAATTGGAATTTTCAGATATGACGGAAAATATAACTTTGATTTGCTACCCCTCCCATATTTCGTATAGGATTACGTTTTATGCCACATATTGGACTGAAACCTGCAGTTGGGATAAAATTATATAATTTTTTTCTGTTAAATTATTTTAGTCATTGTACACTTCAGCCGTCATTCAGCCGTAATTTGTTGAAGTCAGACGTAAATTAGCTGGATTTTCTACTTTGCGCGGTAAATTCAGCTAATCCGGATATGAGACGAAACTGAAACGTTTTCAGTCATCCAAAAAACGCGAACATTTGGCTGAGGTGTCTACCACAAACATTGGGTGACTTCGAAAAACAAAGAGAAAAAGCAGGCCTACTTCTTTGGCCAAAAAGCTGATCCGAACGGCTAAGACCAGAGTTGAGATAAGAAATCTTCTTGGAAGTAATTCCGAGAACTTCCATAGCGCCACTTCAAAAATTTATACAAAATTAGGCCTGAAGCCGTAGTTTTGTCTAGGAAGTTCTTCTTTTTTTGTGCAGTCACCCACCGTGCTACTTTGTGCAGTGTCAACATTCGCTCGCACACTAAACGATAACCGTTTCTTGTATCCACTGGATATGTGACTTGGGGAAAATGGCACAGTCCTTCCCGAGCCTCATAGCTTAGATGGCAGCGCGGATGTCCGATTTCTCTGCCATCAGCCAAGAACTAGACAAAGCTGCATGACCTATAGACACGGGGCCAATGCGTCGAATGGTGTGCCTGTTTAGTGTTTACCTCCCAGCGACACACGACTTGCCGAGGGTCGCAGTCGAACGTAGAGACTGGGAACTGAACCCGCGATCTCCAGTCGCAACGCCCTGACCTCTCTACGTCACCGAGCCACTGGGTCGACATAACACTATTGAATATTGAGAGTCTTTCAGAAGAAGAAGATAATTGATTACCGTGACACATTTCGTGACGAAGCAGTGTTAGGCTTGCGCTTGAATGTAGCCCGGTACGATGCAATTTAATGAAGAAAGCAATCAACCTATACGTCGTGTTTTACGAGAAACACCTGCCATATATTATACGATACACACTGAATGAATCACGCCTAATAAATATGCGGCTGCGTTAGTCTACCGCCCGGAGCCATGTTGGGCCTGAGATGTGATAACACATCGGTGTCAGTTTTCTTCTCTTGATAATTTCCATTATTCTAAAATTTCTAATTCCAAGAAAAGCCTCGTTTGATGAAAATATCATCGGAAGAACTTATAGTAGCAATTAAGCTCCAAAATCGCGGTCGAATAATGGAGCTAAACTGCATTCCATCTTCGTACGATATACTGGACTGAAAAAAATTGTCGTTGTCGTCGTTGTTAACAGTTGATGTAGTCGTAGAATAATGTTACGTCGCTCATGACAGTGTTACTGCAATCGACGACAGACGCAATGTTCGCAGACTATCATTACGCAGTTTATTATTTGTACAAAGTGTCTCAAAAGAGGGTGCCAGCTTATCTTTTTGCTCTGGGTCTGTCAAACATGAACTGATTTCGATTAAAATTGGTAGCAATATCCCGCAATAAATTTTTAACAAAAAGTATATAAAGTGCCTACTTCAACCGAAGTATGTGCTTGCACTACCTTGGAAAATTCGAAATGTCTGATTGAGCAGTCAACGCAATAATTAAGTATACATTTGAATAATTAACTGAATAGCGACAAACACGACTGACAGTTATACTGTCTGAGAAAAAGTCACACGTGTCACATCACATCATTTTTATTACAGCGTGTGATGCTGCTAAAAATGTCTGTCTCAAGCACGAACGCAAGCGTGTAGACGCTGACGCCACTCGCCGACAGAACGTCAATGACAGCTTGATGCAGAGCGGCCCATTCGCTATGTTGATGCGTCGTATCAGTTCGTTAACGTTTGAGATCTTGGTACGATAGACTCGCTTGCAAAGCGATACGGTGTAGTTAACTGGGTGACAGCAGATTTTCAATGATTTTGTGGTTTCGCAATAATATTCTGAGCTGACGCATGCGCTAGAAGTATGCATTCACTATTGTAAACTGCCAAAATACGACTTCTGCATTTCACAAGGTAGTGTAGCAACAGTGTTAACGTGAGATGGGCAAAACTAGGGTCATTTACGTCGAGTTTCTTCATGATGTTGCATGCCAAAAATTATTAAAATCGGCAAACGTTTTACGGAGTTATTCAAAAATAACACTGGCACCCTTGTTTGAGACTCTGTGTATATTACAATACAGTGAAATCGGTTTCTTTTCTAATACTGCTTTGATTTGTATTTTCACTCGTTGAATATTGTGCCGGAACTGTTTTGTTTCATATTGTGTTATATCGTTGTATTGTAACAGATATCATTAGTTGAAATCGTGTTTCGTGCTGTAAAATAAAACCGATTGTTATATGTTAGGATATGCTATGCTATGCTATGCTAAAACGTCAAGATTAGGGCGACGTAAGTGCCAGAGCACAACAATGGCGCCTAACAATGTAGTGCACTTGATGCTGCTCCTGAAGGGAGAGTGACAGTGACGACTGAAAGTAATATGAATACGTGCACACTTAATTGATCAACGAAAAATTATTTTTTTGGCAACAAATTAGTCAATCTGAAAGTAGTGTGCTGAAGACCTTGACATATCTTAAAAGAAATAAGTGCAATGCGCTTCGCTCTAAATAATATGGTCTGTGCCCGTACGATAAAACATGCGGTATTCGAAAATTTTTCCGTTGCTCTTACGATATGATTTTGTGCTTTGTAGGCTACATTTGTATTTTATCCGTGTTTTACGTTTTATGTTTTTTTCTTTTAGTATTAGTAGTTTGTCTTTTTTATGTTTTATGGTTTTATGTCTTGTGCAGGCTATGTATCTGTGTGCTGCCTGCGTGGCGTAATAAACGATAATAATAACCACTAAACAACCAGACACTAAATCAAATCCTAATTGAAACCATAACCCTAAACAGCATACATTTAAATATAGTCAGATGTCCTATACGTATCCAGAGAAATTCACACGAGACCACGTATTGCATCGTTTTACAATTTGTTTTTCTACTTTTTACTATTTTTTGTCGTCACTCTGCCGCTCTTGAACGAGTTGTATGCAGTTAAATGGTGACTTCACGCTGTCCTTTAATTGGTCCCATCACTGCCCAAAAAAACGTCTTCAGCGACTGTTAGTAGGAGCTTTAACCCGTTGCAGTTTAACGAACGAATACATCAAGTCCTAAACGAAAACGTGTGAAACTGGCTGCTGATGACCCTTTCGAAGAAGAAGTGAAGCCGAACGTCTCTGTTAGTACAGTGCCTTGATAGCTTCAGTGTGTGTCCTCGAGTTCTGTCTGCGTTGGCTAGCTGGAAGATTATAATAATTATAATAATAATACAAAATTTATATAGCGCCATAATGCCGTTAGGCGGCTACAGAGGCGCTGGTGGAACAGGTAGGTAGAACAGTTAGCAGAAAGCAGTGGAAAACAGATGAGT
>Ga0209568_1000985_pt1 | contig 10519 bp, 7 predicted proteins | sample WorMetOlspDAHAB2_FD_187406 | JGI IMG/M metagenome (GOLD analysis project Ga0209568, IMG submission 187406) | Marine gutless worms symbiont microbial communities from Max Planck institute for Marine Microbiology, Germany - Olavius sp. DAHAB.2... ...
TCGTTCCGCTGAACTGTTCAGTACTTTCAAGCGTAACTTAAAAACCGAACTTTTTGACACTGCTTATAGCGATTGTAAACACTCGGCCTAGTTTCCGTCATCATGCGCCTCTGATTCGCTCGCGACAAACGGCGCTATAGAAATGTGTTTTGATTGATTGATTGATTGATTAACCCCTCAAACCGGAAACGGAGAGTAATTTACCTTAATTTACCTTCTGCAGAATCTCATAGTTGTCGACTGAATGTGACAGCTGTTTTTAATTACATTGTCACTGAATAACTTGGGCTTCGGAAACAAGTGACGGCATCATTATATCTACTTCCGGTTTTTCGCTACAGGTCTAATCTAATCTGGTCACTAATCGAGCAAGCTGGAAGTAGTTTTATTTAATGGTGGAAGTTGCTGTTACCAATTGTCGATCAAAGCCGTGTAGTAAGACCTGGTGTATAGGTATATGTTTTCATTATGAACGGCAACAATATTTGCAAGCAATAGTTACGTTATCACCACTTCCGGTCATTGCCTGCCATGTTTGATATTCCGCAGATAAATAAGGACGAGCCGGGAGTAGTGATATATTACAATCCATAGCAAGTAAGTGCTTCGGCAGGTCATGTACGCTCTATAAACAGCTACGTCAACATGAGCGGATCCAGGAATTTGAGAAGTTGGGGTCCCCTCGCATTCCCTTCCCCTCTCCCTTTCCCTTGTACCTCCCCTCCCCTTCGCCTTAGAAGTAGGGTAGAAAATTAAGTTCAGTCTATTGTGGACCGACCGACACGCGGAGCGAACAGACTAGATCGAATCTACGTCAACTATCCATGTTACGCCATCTTAAGGGTCGTTAATTTCACGGTCAAAAACGACCACACGGCCGTAGTCGCCCTTCCGGGTCTGGCGCATCTGCAGCCACTGAATAAGCGCAGACACCGGCGTATCTTTAGATGTCGGTCACCAGCCCAGCATGCCAGATTTCTTGAGTACGCGTCCACACTGACTTCGCGCTTGACGAAAACAATGATGTACAGGCGAATTTCGACATTATTTACGACGTCATGGTAGACCTACTGAACTTTTTGTACGCAGAACGCGCGGTAACAGTAACCACATCTGACCCGCCGTACATAACGCCTGCCGTCAAGGCACTTCTGCGGCGATAGAACCGTCTGATGCACGCTGGTCGCACAGAACAGGCCGGCGCGGTTGCAGCGCGTATCCGCACGGCCATCACGCGCAGCAGTATGAAGAGGATGCGGAAGGTTGATACCAGGAAAAGCATCAAGGACGCTTAGGGGAAAGTGCGTGAAGTCATCAAAGGCCAGCGAGCCATGCCGACGACTACATCACCGGTCTCACGGCGCAAATACTCAATGACCATTACGCGGCTATCTCCACCGATAATAACTACAGAACACCTCGGTCGAAAGTGACGGCATCCGATAATTTGCGTTTCATCGTGGAAATAGAGGTGTTTCGGATGCTGGATACACTGCCACCGACAGCGACTGGTCTTGAAATGATACCGGCCTGGTTGCTGCGCCTCGGTGCCCCTAGCTTCGCCGCACCGCTCGCTCAGCTTTTCCAACAGTCGCTGGCTGCGGGCGTCGCACCATCACGCGTCCATCACGCCAGTCTTCTCGAGGTCGCTAGAGCGGTTCCTCGTCCGGAAGTATATCTACCTGGCCTTGCTTCAACCCAATCCGACACTCGACTTCAGGGACCAGTTCGTGTTCAGGTCGTCCGGCTCAACTACTGCTGCAATCGTTGCGATTATGCACACCGTGCGCTCAATGTTGAACAACAACGACTACGTTCAACGACTACTTCGATTTTTCGAAGGTGTTTGATACGGTCAGTCACGCTTCGTTGACGAACAAATTGGCGCAGCTCGCAATACCGGACAGTGTTTACAACTGGATACTTGATTTTTTTTCGAGACCACGCTCACTGCACTAAGTTTGCCGGAACTATATCTGCATTCGCTAATATCTATGCCAGTGTTATTCAGGGATCGGCGATAGGCCCAGCTTCTTACATTGTCACTGCGGCCGACCTGCATCCTATATACACACGGTTAACTAGATATTTAAATTCGCCGATGACACCTATCTGGTTGTGCCGGCCACCAGCACAGACACGTGACAAGAAGAGATCAACCATCTGCAGACGTGGGCGGCTGAGAACAACCTTAGACTAAATCGAGACAAGACAAAAGAGATCGTCTTCACATCAAGCCGAAAGCGAATGCTGCCACCGCCATGTCCGGGTATTGAGCGCGTGAATAGTCTACGAATCCTTGGCGTCATTGTGAATGACAGGATGACGGCCGCCGACCACGTGACAATGCTACTGTCGTCGTGCTCCAGTCTGCTGTACGCGTCCTGCGCGCGCATGGCATTCCGGCGACATCGTTGCAGGACATATTTCGCGCAACTGTCGTTTCCAGTATGCGGCGCCAGCATGGTCGGGAATGTGTTCATCAGCTGATCGTGGCCGTCTTGACTCGATTCTGCGTCGCAGCAAACGCCTCGGCTACAGTAACACCGACCTGCCGTCTATCGATGAGTTGTTTAACTCTGCTGACGATGCTTTCTTCAACCGCATCAAGATCAACTGCAGTCACGTACTACAGCATACAAACTCAATTTACATTACCAACTTCGAATCCGCTCACACAACAAAACTATTATCAATAAAACAAAACTGCTCAATAGTTCAGATTTTATTGTACGCATGCTGTACAAATACTCCTATTAAGTACGTAATCAGAGCTACACTGCGAGCCTAATTTGATAACCGTAATATGTACTATGCAGGTCTATAATCTGATAGCTATGTTTCCCGGACTGAACTGTACATGTGTAAATAGTTGCTCTCATTTTAACTACTATTGCGTATTATTTTATTGTATTGTATGGCTGCGTTTGTCATACATTAATAAACGGATATGATGATGATGATGATGATAGGTCCCTTAAACCAGCTAGAGGGTCTGGGGAGCGCTGTAAGCTCCCCGAGTGGGGTTCGGGCGGAGCCCCGGCCGAAAACGAATTTGATGCACTCTAAAGCTGTCAGAAAGCCACTGGTGGCAATCATTTTGAATATTCTCAGCACCATGTTTTACAATAGAACAATCAAAATTTAGCATTATCTAACATGACCGTGAGTGACGGCGTCAGTCCGTCGCCCAACGGGGGGGGGGAGAGCGGAACCGTCTCGGTCCCCCTCTAAATCCGCCACTGGTAAAAGTTTAACCACAGTGATAATCCGGCAGTTTGAAATGAACAATATTCGACAACTCGTTATGCGTGAAATTAAGCTTGATTGTTGCAAACCGGAAGTAGTTTGATTTATCGGTAGAAGTTGGTATTGTCGGTCTAGGCTGTGTATAGCTTTACGCATAAGCCTGTTTTGGATCATTTGGAAGGACTACAATATTCGGATTATCTAGGTTCCTCACCTGTGGTCATTGCCCGCTATCTTGAATATTCGACAGACGATGGTGTCGCACACTGTCGGTCGAGGTCATGTGTACGCATCTTGCTTTGTCACCCCATTTCGCCTTTGGAACGCCGTTTCTCTCTGTAATAATAGCGAAGTTATAAGTATTTTCCGGTTCTGACGCTATGTTGCCTTTAATCGTAGAAAATATATTGCCCATTACCGCTACGAAAAAATGTTGTTTTGATAATGAGCCGAGTCTTAGATTTTGAATCACGTTGTTATCGCGTGAACGTGCTAAGTCATTACTACTTCCGGTTTGTTACCGCCATCTTGATATTCGGTATCAGACGACGTCACCCACTGTAGCTCGAAGTTACGTGTATGCAGGGCTTCATCTGAGTCTGCGCCTTTGGCGCACCCCTCTATGAAGCCTGCGGCTGCCACGCATCCTAAGCCAGAGATCCATACTGAAAAACAGAAGTCAAAGGCACCATGTAGAAAAGACGCGACTCTACGACGCAAATTGAGGTTAATAGTTAATATGTAGTTTATAGGCTAGTGGTAGCTGCGAAGTAGTCGTTTATGAATGTCAATGTAGGTTTTTAATTATTAGCCTAATTCACAGTCAATTTACCGGTGCGCGAGCACCGAAGATCTCGTGCACCCTTGGCCACGCTTCCCGCCAAAACGTACACTTAAATGTGCGCGATGCGCATTTGGGTGAGGCCTATACGTGTATGCGGCTTAGTTGTTAACTTCATTTCGACTTTGGAATAACATACGTATATGTAAATATAGCATAGTTATTTGTACTTCCGGTTTTCTACCGACACCTTAGATATTACTCACAAGATGGCCTAGACGGACAATGGACAACATCCACCATCAAATCAAACTATTTCCGGTTTGCAACAATCGCGCTTAATTTCATACATAACAAGTTGTCGAATATTGTTTATTTCAAACCGTCGGATTATCATTGTGGTTTAACTTTGACATAGTTGTTTATGCTGCCCTGGTAAGTGCTACGGGTTGTAATATATCACTACTTCCGGCTCGTCCTAATTTTTTCTGCCGAATATCCAAGATGACAGGCAATGGCCGTAAGTGGTGATAACGTAACTATTGGTTGCCAATATTATTGCCGATCATAATGCAAAAATAGATCTATACACCAAGCCTTACTATGGCTTTGTTCGACAATTGGCGACAGCAACTACGACCATTAAATAAAAATGCTTCCGGTTGGTGTCCGCCATATTAAAAATGCGCGAACATGGTTACATACACTGTTATATGCTCTTCCGCGGCGAATAGCATTCAAAGCAATTACATTCTCAACGTCGCGTGCGCGTTTCATAGCTGTTCACATCTGCATAATTTTTACGATTTACTAAAGTTCACTTTAGATACCTGTAGCGAAATAAACGGAAGTAGATATGATGATGCCGTCATTTGTCTCCGAGGCCCAAGTTATTCAGTGACAATTTAAAAAAAATAACTCACATTCAGCTGAAAACTAGGTGAGCTTTTGCATAAACCACCCACCCGAATGTAAATTACTTCGGTTTGCGGTTTGATGGGTTAATATGACGTCATATACTCGATCAATGCCGTAGTAAGGCTTGGTGTATAGGTCTCGATTCAGAAACCCCATTTTCCTATTTGCTGTTAATACATTTATAGGGTATGAAATCAACCATAAACAGTCAGTAGTACATTATTGGTTTCATTGGCGGCCATTTTGAAAATATGCAAATTAACCCCCTCCCCGGGGTCAGATTATGGAGACTTTTTCCGGAGTGAGTGAGTGAGTAGAGTTTAACGCCCCACTCGACACAATATAGGTCATTTCGGAGGAGGAGCTTTTTCCGGAACTCACCATGACCTGCCGAAGCACTTAAAACAGTAAAACCTTTTGACGCAATTTTTTGGGGGTTTAGCCATATGTTACTCGACTAGTGTCTTAAAAGCAACAATATTATTGAAAACAAGACGTCTTCTCTAACAACAGACTGCCCAAAAACTACAGCCTCCACCGACGGCGGGGGTGGTAACGACTGGTGGAATCGATTTCAACCCGGTGCGGAACTTCAATCGATTCTTGGCACACCAGTCGGCGAATGTAAGATCTAGTCACCGTTGCAGGTAACAACGGTGTTCAATCCTCTATCTGAGGCGGTCTGTTCGCCGTAGGCTGCGACCGATGTCCGCTCGAGTGAGAAGCCTGGTGGTTGAGAGCTACCTCGACTGTGGCCGTTGCTAGCTCAACACACCACTTTGACCCTCAAACTTGAACCTATACGGGAGCGCACTGGTAACCGCCAGTGTCCACTCGGCTCCGTCGGACATTCTTTTCAGGTTCAGGAGCATGCCTGACATACCGATGAAGGTTAGCCTGGCCTGGGGGCTAGGTGGCGATGAAACTCCTTAGTTCCGCGTGACCCTCGAACACCTTCCGAGCCTCCTAGCTATCGCAGTCTCGTACCCCCCATGGAAGGGTGCCAGGTACCTGGGCCCTCTCGCCCTTATTGGGACTCCGTGGCGGGTGTGGGCGAGACTGTTGAAACCTTTCATAAAAACATGAACTCAAAAAATCCTCTAACATCTTCAGCGACACGGCAACAGAACAAACGATTGTGTCCGGGGTCAGATGACTCCGACACAGACAGCAACACGACATCAGTCTTTCCTAGATGGCTGGTTATTGAAGCTGCTGATTTAGACTTTTGTCTTTCGAAGCTCTCACCCTTTGCCCCGGCAAGGCGCTCCAAGCCCAGATTGGCACACTGAGATCGGTCAAACGCCTTCAAAGCGGTGACATTGTCGTGTAGACGGACAAACACCGCTACAGCAGAGTGTTGCTTGGGCTAACCCAACTGGCGGGAGTGTCAGTCAAAGTCAGCACCTACAGATCACTGAACACGAGGAGAGGCGTCATACGCCCTCGTGACATAGTCGACTGCAACGTAGAGTAGATAGTGGAAGAGCTCCAGCCGCAGGGAGTGACCGCAGCTGTGATCATACGTGTAAGAGGTGGAGATAGCAGACGTCGTACTAACACTGTAGTACTGACCTTTGCATCTTCACAACCTCCGAAACACATCACAGCCGGTTACTTGAGGGTCCCTGTGGAGCCTTACATCCCAAACCCTCTACGTTGTTTCAACTGCCAGAAGTACGGCCATAGCTCGAGAGCTTGCAAGAGCACCGCTTTGTGTGTGAAATGTGGCAAAGCTCAGTTTGCTGTTATCTGAATATGATCCCACAGCTGTCTGCATAGAAGTAACTCTACTCCATAAAAACAAAACAGCTTCCTTCAAAAACTATTCATACGATGGTATACCTGCTGTGGAAAATAATCGCTCTCTACATGGTGGTGTAGCAGTACTTGTGAAAAACACCACCCCTCACCAACAGTTACACATCAATACTGGCCTGCCACAAAACTATAACCATATGTTCCATATATCTTTCTCCCTTTACAGCATACAGTATCACTGAACTCTAAGATCTTATCGGTCAACTTCCTCCTCCTGTTCTGGTCCTGGGGGATTTCAATGCCCACAGTCAGCAATGGGGCTCCACCAAACGCAGTACTCGAGGGAAAATGGTGGAGGACTTTCTCCTCAAATCTAACCTCTCCTTAATAGTGGTTCACCTACCTACCTCCATCCTGCTACTGCATCATTTTCTGCTATCGACCTCAGAATAACACATCCGGCTCTCTATTTGGATTTTTGCTGGCAAACTGATTCCGATCTACACGGTATTGATCACTGTCAAATAGTTACCACTACAGATACACATTCGCCATCTTTTCCTAAACCTACTTGGAAGCTCCATAAAGCTGATTGGGCAGCATTCTCACATCAAGCAGCTTTGGAACTCCGCACTGACACCATATGCAGTGCAGAGGATCCTATTCTAGAATTTTCGGATGCTCTCATCCACATAGCAAATAACACCATCCCAAACCAAATACCAAAAAACATACTACCATCTGGTGCAATGAAGACTGCAAAACAGCCATTAAAACCAGGAACAAGGCCCTTAAACGGGTGCAAAAACACCCGATACAACAAAACATCGAAAACTACAGGGTAATCCGGGCCCAAACTAGGCGTGTGATTAAAACGTCAAAACGGCACTCCCGGCAAACATACGTCTCCAAAATCAACAGTCGTACCTCTATAAAGAAAGTCTGGTCGATGATCCGCAAAATTACATGAAAATCACTTTCTTGCAATATCAATCACTTGAACGTAAACAATGCCGAAATAACAGAAATATCCGATATTGCCAAATGCCAACTCTCTTGGCCAGACTTTCTCAGATAACTTATCTTCCACCACTAAATTCCAGGCATTCAGAAATCAGGCTGAAAACCAGCACCTCAAATTTAAATCCAATAATTTGGAGACGTACAATTTGGAGGCGTTCTCTCTCGAAATCACACGACAGTGCGGTTGGCCCAGATGACATCCACTACCAGACGCTTCAACACTTTCCACCCAACGCTGTTAACACTCTGCTCCAAACACTAAATAATATTTGGCTTGCTGGCAATTTTCCTCCAAGCTGGCGTACTTCTACTGTTATACCCATACCTAAACCTGCCAAAGACGCATCCGATCCAAATAACTACCGTCCCATTGCGCTCACCAGCTGCTTGTGTAAAGTTATAGAACGTATGGCTTGTTCGGTTTCTAGAAAGAAATCAACTCGTAACTCTTCATTATTTTTATCGCAAACAACGAAGCACTACAGACCACCTCGTACGTTTAGAATCTTTTATTAGAGAAGCTTTTATTCAACGTCAACACGCCGTTGTCGTATTTTTGACCTGGAAAAGGCCTATGATTGCACATGGAAGTACGGCATCATGAAAGACCTCCACCAGGCAGGTCTGCCGACCAGCAGACCCTGTTACATCTTTATAAATCGCTTGTTCGTTCTAAACTTGACTATGGCAGCGTTGGCTGTGGTTCAGCGCGAGAATCTTACTTACATATACTCGATCCCACACAGAACCATGCATTGCGACTATGCCTTGGTGCCTTCAGAACCTCACCTGCTTCTAGTCTGTGTGTTCAAGCCAATGAACCTCCACTCTACATGCGGAGAAAAATGTTGAGCTTCCCTCAGACTCGACTCATCCCCGAGCAATTCGGCTTACAGTACTGTCTTCAGCCCAGAACTCAAGGCTCTTCAAAACCTAATCATATCCCAACATTGGGATTTGCACCAGAACTTGAAAAGATTGGTTTTAAAGCCGTCACTCCTCTTTAGGTCTTTAAAGTCAGATTTTACGTACTGTGTGATCGCTTTAAAATTATTATCACATCTATACTGATAGTTCTAAAATGGTCCACAGAGTGTCGGCAGCCATCTGCCATAAACGCGGGACATCATCTATTCGGCTGCCTGGTGCAACAAGCATCTTCAATGCGGAACTTCACGCTATCTTGCTTGTCCTGGACGTTGTCCGAAGATCTAAACAAAAACATTTTCTCTTGCTGTCAGACTCATATTTCTGTCTGATTGCGCTGGGAGGTGGTCACCTTGACTACGATACAATTTATAAATATCTCAAAACATGCAATACTCTCACAAACTCTGGCAAAACAGTTATACTCTGCTATATCCCCGGTCACGACGGGATCCCCGGAAACGAGAGAGCTGATAGGGTAGCAAAATCTGCCCTGTCACTTCCTATATCTACTGTTAATATATCAGTCATGGACTTCCTCCCACGCGCCAAACTACTTATGCGTAGAAAATGGCAAGAAATCTAGAATTACTGTGATGGTGACAAGCTTCACGTTATTAATCCCACAGTGGGTGTTACCAAACAGAATGGTTCTCTGAGTCGGAGAGATGCTGTCATTCTCGACCGGCTACAGATTGGTCACACGCGTGTTACACACGCACATCTTCTTGGTGATGACGAAGCATGCTGTGCGACATGTTATACTTCATTAACTGTGAACCACATTCTCATAGAATGTCCACAGTTTAATCATCTTCGCCAACAGTATCACTTCGGCAGTACATTGAAAGACTTGTTCATTAATACCAGTGTTAACGATATAATTGCTTTTATCAAAGATACCCATTTTTATGGTCGCATATAATCATTGTTGTACCTTTTTATATTAGCTATAAGCCTTGATTTTAGTAATCTGTTTTTATTAAAGTATTAGCACACATTTTTAAGATCTTTTAATGGCTCTAAATAGCCTATTTTGTGCTGATGTGCCGTTAAGCAACTGCTCACTCACCTAACAACACAGTTTAAGAGTGCGTCGTCCAGCAGCAAGGCGGACACATTGAACATTTGATGTAACAACTGCAGGATACGACAGTTATCTTAGATAATAACTCAGGCAATAACACGTTGTTTCATGTTGTAAATTTCTTAAAATGTGTTCTTACAGAAGGCGTCTTGTTTTCAATTGTTTCTTTTAAGACACGGGAGCAGATCACAGGGGTGGAAACTGCAGGAGTGGACTAGCCGTATGGAAAGCCGAACCGATATTATACAGTGATACAGCCTTATGTTACTTCCCTAAAATTGTCTTTAGACTTCTGAGTGAATAAAGAGTGATTTATTGTTTTTTTAAATAATGGCCTTTCTTTTGCATAGTGGTAGCTTGCTAGAGGCGGCATTTGTGATGTGATGCAAGATAGTAGTGAACATAAAATGTATCGAATCTAAAGGATAGCTAAACGCTGATTTTTTAGTTTCATACTATCCAACACAAGCTTTCAATCGAACGAAGACCATTTTAATCGCAAAGAAACATATACGTGCAAACATGAATAAACGTGCGACATACTAACATAATTATGGAATACCTAATCCTACGACTGTTCATGAGCATTGTTCACGACCTGTCTGAGACTGATTCGCTTTAGCTGAACTACTGAAATCTTATAGTTTTCTCTTCTGACGGATTTCCACGCGTTATCGCTCCTGCATTTTCCACTCCCGCATTTTCAGCGCCTCCACTGGATTCCGATCGGCCATACTGATGTGGCTGCCCCGATCCTGTATTCATAATAATAA
>Ga0209568_1000986_pt1 | contig 10515 bp, 6 predicted proteins | sample WorMetOlspDAHAB2_FD_187406 | JGI IMG/M metagenome (GOLD analysis project Ga0209568, IMG submission 187406) | Marine gutless worms symbiont microbial communities from Max Planck institute for Marine Microbiology, Germany - Olavius sp. DAHAB.2... ...
CAGCTGCCGGCCGTTCCATTCTCGCCGCTTGTATCACCGACGTCAAGCAGTGGTATATGCAGAATGGACTCCAACTGAATCCAGACAAGCCTGAAGCGCTCTTCATGGGCACAGCCACACATCTGAAAGCGGTGTCATCTGTGAAGTCAGTGTCCGTCGCGGATGTCGACTTGCCGGTGGCAGATTCGATGCGAGTTTTCGGCGTCACTCTCGATCATCGCCTGACTTTCGATAATAACGCGTCAGCCGTAGCGCGATCATGCAATTACCACATGCGTGCGATCCGCCACATACGCCATCTACTGATGCTGTACCTAGCACAGACGCTTGCATGCATCCTGATTCTTTCTAGAATCGATTACTTCAACTGTGTGCTGCACGTCGCTCCATCCAGCACCATTCAGAAGCTCCAGCGAGTCCAGAACAACGCGGCGCTTATCGTTCTACAAACTCCTCGACGGTCAGACGTCAACTCGCTGCTCCACACGCTGCACTGGCTGCCTGTTGAACAGCGCATCAACTATAAGTTGGCCGTCCTGACGTTCTAGACTCAGCAGACGTCATCTCCACAGTATCTGAGCCAACACATCTCGTTGCGCACCAGCGCACGCAACACTCGATCGTCGTCCGTCCCACTGCTGTGCGTGCCATTTCGACGGACATCATTTGCCAGGCGATCGTTCAGCACTGCCGCACCTTTGACTTGGAACTCACTGCCACCTGCCGTATTAAACTGCGACTCTCTCTCTACTTTCAAATCAAGACTGAAAACTCATCTGTTTTCTACCGATTTCTGTTAACTATTCTACCTACCTGTTCCGCCAGCGCCTCTGTAGCCGCCTACCGGCATTATGGCGCTATATAAATGTCGTATTATTATTATTATTATTAACCGATCGGTACAAAATTTTGCTTGTGTGGTGCCGTCTACGACGTAATCAAGTACGCCAGGTTTGGCGAAGATCGGTTAAGGAGTTTCGGTGTGGGTATGGGTCGAATTTAGGTCTTTTCCATTGACTTGCTTCGTCGCCTTTAAAACACTCTCGCACTACCGCGCGAGTGTGCGATCAGACACTCGCACTATATTTTATAGGTAGACCTTATGTTCCCGAAAACCGTCATTTTGGGGACCAATTTTGACTGGAGTTTTTTGCGGCCGAAAATCGAATTAAAACGGGGATGCTCCAATATAAAAATACCCTTAATCGTCATCGTAGCCCCATAAACGTTGTATAGTGAATAGACAATTCCGAGTCAAAAAATTGTTACGTGTGGTTTTGGGGGACCTCCTATGCATAGGTATCGTGATACCGCGCATGCGCAGTGAACTTTGTAGCCTTCAAAATGGGATAAACGCTATTTTCTCCAATAACATGGCTTAATCTTCGTCGTAGCTCCCTGAAAGTGACAAAGTGAATAGGTAAATTTGGGTCAAAGATTTAAGAAATGTGGACCATTTTTGCTCACCGGTTGTAGGTCACGTGACATGACACACGCGCTGTGACAGTGCCTGTTAACGGAAATGTGATCAAAGTCAGTAATTCATTACTCAGTAATCGATAGTCGTAGGATAATAAAAAATTTTATGTGGGTCGGACATGAGAAGCACTGTACATGAAAGGGGAGGGGGAAGGGAATGGTGGAAGATGAAAAGGGAGAGAAAAAGGAGAGGAAAGAGACGGGAGGAGGAGGAGGGGGATGCGGCCCCCAATCAAAAATCCTGCCTACGCCACTGCCGGAACAGCTACACCCTAGCTTTCACTGTAGTACATATGCCACATGCTGTATAAGCAGTTATCGATAGAATGTGTATAAGCTTTTAAGCAGCACGGTGCAACTTAGTGGTAACGGCATTAGTCACAGCACAAAAGTTAAGCTATGTCGAGCCTGGTGAGTACTGGGTTTTGTATGCAGCTTCGGTGGCTCTACCATGGCGAATGTTCATTCAGGCGACTCTGTGGATCGGTGCAATGACAAGGCTACTGGTGATGGCTTCAGCCACTGCTGGGGAAGAAACGGCGACTCCGGCGTAGCAGTCGGCCCTATTTCCTAAGTGCGGCAGACTAAGTTGGCCAGCTCTCTGGTCAACTTTTAGGCGCACTATAAAATAGTTCGATTTGATTTGATTTGATTTCCAGCCAGGACTGCTGCCATACTGGCTAATTGTGTGCTAGGTTAATCGGGTTCAACCCTCTCTGGTTCAAATGCCAAGAGAGGAGGTGAGCTCCATCGCGACGGACCTCAGGGTATATGCATAATTATTCCCGTTCTTCGTCTGTGTAATCCACTGATTTGGTCAACGTTGCTGATTTTTGATCCCGCACAGCTCAGTAATGGACCAGTAATGAAATTAATTTAATAATTTCTGCCGGAGAGTGCCCCGCATGCAAAGTTTCGAAGGCTAAGTCGTCGTGGATTTTCTGGGTACATGCAGGTTCATGCGAAAAAGGCTACATTCATGATTGTCCAGTAAGTGATAGATTTGCAGCGATTACCTGCATTGCAGTGGTAGATGACTTCGAGGTACTTGGCTGTAGCCGGACATGGATCGCCGAATGTTGCAATGTTGGCGTTCACTGTACACGACTGGACGTCGTGACATCTGCACAGACCCACAAAAGCATTCTATTGCAACGTAACGTCGGAGTAAATGACGACTTTTCATAATAACTGTTTTCGTTAACACTACTAACTCACTCCATCGGTATGGACGGTCTGGGAGAGTGGTGTATAACTCCCCAGGGGACTAACATAGTCTGGAGCGAGCAACAATTGGAATAAGACAACTTTAGCAACAAATTTTTAAGAAATTAACAACAGAAAACAATGTGCTCATTGTCTCAGTTACTGTCCAAATTAATTTTACATCCTGCAGTTTTACATCAAATGTTCAATGTGTCCTCATTGCTGGTGGACAACGCACTCTTAGAATGTGTGGCATCATGTCTCTATCAAACTGCAACCATAAACAGCTCATTACCAAATTAGTTTCATTTGTTATGTTTGTGGCTATAAAGCTTACATTTTCCTTTTCAGTCTATAGTATTACTCTAGTACACTGCAGTTAGTACAACCTACCGGCAAACTAATCTATCCAACAGCTGCTGCTGTGTGAAGTAAGCAAGGTTAGGGTGCTAAAGCGAGAAAAGCTAAACTACAGCTATTATGAACACATTTATTCGCCAAAACAGCAGAAAAGGATAGCCTTCTTGTCACATTGTTATAACACTCCACAGGTGTGTTTGCCTTTGTCAATTAGTAGCAGGATTAGCTTCGGCAAAATGGTGAGAGTTATTTTAAATTAATGTACATGGACCGCCTAGATTTCGTTGGTCCTCAGCTTTAGCTTTCACAGTATGACATAATGACAAAATGGCGTAAATGGTGGAATGCTTACGTTGCAGCGACAGTGTCTCGTGATCCAGCGGCGACACACTCGTTGTTCGTTTCTCCGATGTTGTTTGGACACAGTTCGTCGCCCAGGCGACCGAAGTTGGCGTTGATGACATAAATCAGTTTGCCACTGCCACAGTCGATCGACAGCTGATTGTCTTGGCATGCGTAAGCCAGTGATGCTAAACAGCAAACTCGACACAGTGGTTTAAAATTCAACTAAAATAGGGATGGGCGGCGCCAAAAAATTTTCACATAAGGTTGAGAGTGTCATTAAGAATTACCGCGGTATCAAGTAGTGCCGATTACCTGAAATACTAATCAAGTGAGTAAGTTAGTAGGTAAATTTTATAGGTAAATACACGTAAGTAGATTGTTTATAAAGCGAATATGAGATCGGAGAGGGTCGCGCTGCTTTGGTAGCACAGCGAAAATGGAAACATTCACGTTTTCAGCGACGGAATAAAACGATGTATGACAAGTTCGATGTCGATGTCCGTTGCCAGACTGTTCCAGACTCGAGGTTGCAACTGAATGCTCAGTCGCCGTAGTTGGCCCTCGCCCGACTGGCGCGTGTTAGCCAAACTCGCAGTCTTCTTGGGCGGTCGTCGTTCAGTGAGGAGCTGCAGACGAACGCATCTGGAAATATAGCCGCTCCGCTCACAGCGGCCATGAAAACTATTGACAGTCGCCATGACCAGTCCCCCGCCACTGTACACGCTCGGGCGGTTCATTAGAAGGACTGCAATCTAAATATAGTTAAAACATACATAATTTAATTTTAAGACTCTTTGCATCAGCATTACTGCTCTGTTGTGCCGCGAAAATACTGCGGTCACTTTGGCGGTAGTACCGTGTGTCTGTAGAGCGCGCACTAGTTTACTAATTACGCATCAAAATCAAACCATCAATAAATAGCACTTCCACAGCACAGATAAGTTGCAAGTAAATCCGTGGTGCGTGATGGCGAGTTTTGAGGGTTAACAGCAAAAGGTGACAAGCGGATTTTTTTTTCAAATTTCACAGGAGAAGGAAAAATCGACGTAGTTTATTACATGTAACGTCAGATTTGCGTGTAATTTTGTGCCGATTATTAATCTGCATTGCGACAAAATGTGGTAGATAATGTATTATTACCAACTTTATTTACAATGCACAATAACAGATGCAAACTAGCACTTGACACCTTTTTGCATCCTACATTTTAAGAGGACCCACGTGAGGCCGAGAAGCAGAAGGTTCCAAGTACAAGGAGTCGCTGCTAATAATTATCGCAAAAGGTGACAAGTACATGGCACCCAAAAATACTCAAAGTTGAACGAAAGCTAACTGCATGAGGAACATTGAACTCACTCAAGTGCTGTACCATCACACACTCGCACAGTAGTGCGAGAGTGTTTTAAAGGCGACGAAGCAAGTCAACGGAAAAGGGCAAATTCGACCGTTTGCCACGCCAAAAACCACTGACCGATCCTCACAAAAAATGACAGGTGTGATTACTTCGTGGACCGCACACGACGTGCAAAATATTATTGCGATCGGTTTAAGGGTTTCTGGTCGCCAAATACTTGATTTTGCCGTGCCTTTTGATGTGACTAGTTTTTGGGTGTTATTAAGGCTAATGTCTACACCCCTAAACGGATTTTTACGCAAAATACATCAGAAGATGTGTTACCGGGTAACGAAGTGCCTTATGGGGGTCCAGATAATATGCTAATGATATCCCTATATTTCATAATTTCCGAAAAACCGCCATTATGGGGACCGATTTTGACTGGACAGTTTCTTTGCAGCCGCAAATCCCTTTAACATTGGAATGCTATAATATAGACTATCCTTACTCGTCATCGTAGCCCCATAAAAGTTGCATAGTGAAATTGGGGAAAAATCGTCAAGTGTGGTTTTGGGGGACTGCCTATGCACAGGTCACATGATACTGCGCATACGCAGTGAACTTTGTAGCCTTCGCAATGGAAAAAACGCAATTTTTACTAATTTTCGCCTGTAACACGGCTTTTTCTTCGTGGTATCGGCCCCGAAAGTAACTAAGTGAATAGGTAAATTGCGGTCAGGGATTTCAAAAATGTGGATCTTTGCTCACATATGATAGGTCACGTGATACGGCGCGTGCGCTGTGACCGTTCAGTGTGATGCTGATATGATCAGATTGAGTCGTCTATAACTCAAAAACGCATAATCGTATAGAATGCTGAAAATTGGTACGTGCGTTGCATGTATGAAGGGTAATTCATAAGTCACTGCGGAGGTAAAAAGGTCGCAAGTCAAGGTCACAATGTAGATGAACGTTCTGTAGAAAAACATCAAATGTATGCCATAAACATCATCCGATATTGGAAATATACCCATCTCATAGAAAATCGATGATACCGGAGCGAACGGAATTGTCAGATTTTTGACCGGAAGCTTCGAAGCAGACGTTACAGTTCGTTAAAAGAGTAGGAATATTTCCAAAATTTTGAAATTGATAGTGACGGAAGTTGTTAGACCGGAAGCAGAATTAACGCTATTTTGGCGCATGTGCACCGAAGTAGTCGCCACAACACGGAGGAAATGTATGCCGATAGATGAGTTATTCACCTATTATAGGAAATATAGGTAGACGAAGCGAATGGCAGGGTCAGATTAATGTGTGAACGCTACTAAATATACGTTTCTGCACGTGCGCAGTGTAAATGTTTATAAATGTTGTGTAACGTGATAATCATCATCATCATCATTTTCTTTATTGAGAACTGACAAAACGCAGTTAGCCACAGAGAACGAGATTACAATGTAATAGTAGTCAGTACATGTCTTTATACAGCGATCGCGTTACAAAATTTTTTATCGTTGAGGTGTCCTATATGTTCAGGGAGCTGTCTATCGTGAACTCGCTGCCTAAGCTGATAGATTCCGTATCTCTACAACTTCATTTCCATTATAGCGAACTGCAGTCGCTGAACACGTTGGAAAAAGCGATTTTAGCAGGCAGTAAGATTAAAGATACTTAACGCTATTTAAATTCACACAGCACTGAAAAATTACCAAAATATTTGCAAAGGCATTTTAGTGATCGAAGCCTTACTATTTTGAGTTAACGTGCATGAGTCAAAACGGTATAGTCGTAACGTGGGCCGAGAAAAATAATTTGCGGCTTAATCGCCGGAAATCAGTTGAGATTAACTTCACTGACGGCCGCTGCAGCCGCCAATGTCGTGTTAACCCACCGCCACACCTGCTAGTACGGGGGATTTAAGGAAGCTCCCAGAACAAATTGCAATAATATACATAATGAAAACTCATAACCTTTTCTACAACATATCACAAATCAAAGGCAATATAATTAGTAGAACAAGCCGATAGAGGGCCAAATCCAAAATGGCGCACATTTTAGCGAGAAAATTATACAAAGTGAACATGAATATGCGAATTAGAAAAAGAATAGAAGTAACCATTTTCCCATATGGCCGCAAAATTCCAATGTCTAATGAGGAGCCTGAAGACAACAGGTGGGTTAACCAGAGGCAGGGGATTCTCTGAAACCCAGCGTCTTCTGTGGGTTTTGTCCATGCCAGCATGTGCTTACTCAATGCAGCAACTCACTGATGAGCACGGGTGAGCAGCACAAAGACGTCACTTATTCAAGAGTGGCGAGGGATTCGAAAGACACGCAAGAAGTACTACTTTACTTATCACAAACAAGTTCATTTAAAACCGAGGCTTCACTAAAGAATATCGCAACTGGAGTGACAGTGCCACCATCTGTCAATGTACACAAGTCTAAGACTATTGTAAATCGTATCTTGGCCTCTATGGAGGGGAATCAGTTGCCTCATACATATTCCGGAAAAAGACCAAGCTGTAACTATGGAGACAAATTCGTCTATCAAGATCCAGGATGAACATGTACATGTCAATCCACAGCTTCTGTTTCAGAGACTGGTTGGTACAAATAATGGCGAGTTACACAAAAGTCTTCGATCACAAACTCTGTCAATATCTCCAGGTCTGTTTGATTCAGTCAATTCAATTCGACTATCTACAAAATCTAGTTTGCAGCTGCTTTGTAGTGTTCTGAGGCTGAAAACTTCCTGGACCATCTGAAACAGTTCAGTATGTATTAGATGGTGGAGCTCTCATGCACCGTGTCCCTTGGACTAAAGCAGCAGCATATGACCAGATCTGTGAGCAATACAGTGCGCATGTCACTAAGAAGTATGGGAAAGCAACTGTTGTATTTGATGGGTACAGTGACACATCAAGGACCAAAGACTGTGCTCATATGAAGAGATCACGTGGCAAAATTGGTGTAACCGTGCAGTTCACGTCTAGCGTGGCACTTCAAACTGAAAAGGAAAAGTTCTTTTCCAACAAGCAAAACAAACAGAGATTCATTATCTTGTTGTCTCAGACGTTGGAACAATCAGGGTGCAAGTTTCACCAAACAAGAGGAGGCGCCGACGTCCTCAGTGTCCAGACGGCATTAAAGTCATCAATTGAGCAAAAAAAACTGTTCTGATGTGGAACGATACAGATCTACTTGTGATTCTCATCCATCATGCAAAGAACGTTAGTTACACAGTGTACTTCAGACCTGAAACTAAACGGTCGAGTAAGCAGGGAAATAGATGCTGGAACATCCCTGCAATCCGAGCACTTCTTGGGAGTATTGTCACTAACAACATCCTTTTCCTGCATGCCATCCACACACAAGAAACTATCTCTCTCAAAGGTAAAATTTAACAGTCAGTTTCAAGATCAGGCAAAGGTTTTCATGGACCAAGGAGCCAGTAAAGATGACATCATAAATTCATAACTGCGGGTGAAACACTACTAGTTTGCCTGTACAATGGTGACTCTCAGCATGGCATCAATGTTCTCAGGTATGAGAAATTCTGTGCAAAAGCTGCTACGAGCACAATGCCAGTTCAACCTGGTGCACTTCCTCTTACGTCGGCGTCAGTCAAATACCACAGCCTTAGAGTGTACCACCAGATCCAGGAATGGTTAGGTGTTGAACTGTCTCCGGTGGACTGGGGCTGGAAAATCAGTGGTATTTAACACTTGCACTAGAAGGCTCAGCTGCCGAGGTTTTCAAGAAAATTGCACATGACAGTCCCACAGCGTACATAGATGATTGGAACGCTTTGTCAAGGCGATTCGGTTCCATGAAAGAATCACGTAATGTCATGCGGTGCTTTGAAAATCGAAAACAATACGATTCTTAATCACTCGCAGAGTATGAACAAAATTTGCGCTCTCTGTTTCGCGAAGTATGGCCAAGTGCCAATGCACAACAGAAAGATTCGACCCTGAAACATCGGTTTGAAGAAGGGTTGTCAAATCCAGAAATGACACAGTTTCTGAGATTGCATGCAAGGGACTCTGATTTCTCAGCAACTGTCCTGAAAGCTAGGCAGTTTGCAGATGCCACAGTGGGAAATCGTCATAAGAAAGTGGTTCGTATTATGAAACCCTGCAATAATGAACCACATCATGTGTCCACTGTCACCTCTCAAATGCAGCCAGATTGGAAACCATTCATGCAGGATTTCCAGAAGGCTTTGAGTAAAGCACTGGCACCATTGCAACAGGCAGTGTCTCAAACAAAGGCAAATAATCAACCGCCTCGTCCTTTGACTCCTCCAAATTCTGCTAACTTTGCGAGGTCACAACAGTAGCGGCAATCACCAGTGCACACACAACGCTTTCAGCAGCGGCAGAGTAATAATTACATGCTACGTGGAATGGATGATCGACAGTCAAGGGGGCAATTTTCATCGTCACCTACTATGGCTCTGTCACAGTCACCTGTGTCATCCAGGTCCAGTTCACAAGGACTTTCCGACAAACAGAAACAGACGTGGTTGTTGGATTTGTGGTAGGCCTGGTTGCCATTCGATGTATTATGATGACCCGTTCAGATATCTCACAGCAACTTGCGTCTCGCACACCGAACACTGCTCAGATATCACGTGATGGAAATTTTTTTCCTGCTAACACGCTGACGCAGTCGAATGCACGTGCCTCAGAATTCCATCCAGAGGAAACGCAGAGAAAAGAACTAGTCAGTCCTTCGGGAAACCCCAATGGGAGTCCGAGGTGGAACAGTCGGGCTCCATTGCCGCCTCGTCCCCGCTCCAACTGAATCCTAATGTGTCTGGTTCGACCGCTGTGTCCAGTGTTGTGAATTTTCTTGAAACCGTTTCACCTGAATTTGACGTGCCATTTTTGTTACGCTTTGGGCACAAAGCACCATTTATTCCTGTCAAAGTTTAAAACGTAACTTTGCCATTCTTGCTGGAAACAGGTGCATCAGTGTCAGTGTTGCCAAAAGACAAAGTGCTTTCATTTCTGTCAGATGATATTCTCACATATGCTGCTGATGATTATTCTCCAAGTAGAACTATTACTGCATTTGGTGGTGGAGCAGTGACCGTCGAAGGTCCATTTAGATTTACAATTGAACTTTTCAATCTTAAGTTTTCACACAAGTTCTTTTTGCTCGATGCTGCTACTCCTTTCATTGCTGGTTTCGATCTCATTGTCCAAGCTGGGTTGATAATTGATCCGGTTAGAAAACTCGTGTGGTCACTGTTGACTGGTGCAGAATCAGAAGCTCCTAAATGCCACGTGATGGAAATTTTTCTCCAAAGTAACACGCTGACGCAGTTGAATGCACGTGCCACAGAATTTCATCCAGAGGAAACGCAGAGAAAAGAACTAACCACTGCTTAGAGAAACCCCAATGGGAGTCCGATGCGGGACATTCGGACTCCATTGCCGCCTCGTCCCCGCTCCAACTGAATCCTAATGTGTCTGCTTCGACTGCTGTGTCCATGTGTCGTAAATTTTCTTGAAACTGTTTCACCTGAATTTGACGTGCCATTTTTGTTACGCTTTGGGCACAACCAAAGTTGAAAACGTAACCTTATCATTCTTGCTGGACACACGTGCATCAGTGTCGGTGTTGCCAAAAGACAAAGTGCTTTCATTTATGTCAGATGATATTCTCACATATGCTGCTGATGATTATTCTCCAAGTAGAACTATTACTGCATTTGGTGGTAGATCAGTGACCGTCGAAGGTCCATTTAGAATTACGATTGAACTTCTCAATCT
>Ga0209568_1000987_pt1 | contig 10514 bp, 8 predicted proteins | sample WorMetOlspDAHAB2_FD_187406 | JGI IMG/M metagenome (GOLD analysis project Ga0209568, IMG submission 187406) | Marine gutless worms symbiont microbial communities from Max Planck institute for Marine Microbiology, Germany - Olavius sp. DAHAB.2... ...
CTTTTAAATCTGTAAAATGCCAGCTTTAAATGCTTACGCTAGCATGCTTACTAAATGTAATTTACTATATACTAACTTAATTTACTAAATTTAATTTTGCTGTTTTAGAGTAAAGGCTTCGGGGAAACTGCATACATTGTTTTCTATATAATATTTGCGATTTTCATAAAGTATGCTAACAATAATTACCGTATTAATGGTCGCTAGTGAGATGACGACCCATTAGGTTCATGACTAGTTAAAATAATCATTCAATGTTAATTCTCAGTAGAGATATTATGGGGTCAAAATAAATAGTGGGCCTGCACGAAAATCAGGTGCAAGTCGAAAGTGGTACCGGGTGAATTCAGCCAATGTGACATTATTTATGGTTAAAAGTACATGCATAAGAACAAGATACAATCCTAGCAACAATGCAGTTCCAACAAATCAAATACGAGTTAGCGTGTTTGGTGTCCGTCAGTCATTATCCCAAGTTGACCTATATAGGTCACCAAGATGTCAAATTAGCTTATAGACTAAAAAGGTTCAACAAAGATTGGTACTGTAAATTATTATTAGCTAATGGCAGTGATTTGTGAACTTTACAGGATATTTTATGAGATCGTTATGAATTTCATACTTGAACCTCCTATCAAATCACCACGACAGAAAGCGCCACATTTTACTGTAGATGAAACAACAATGGTCAATGAAGAACAGACCGAACTGTGATGGTGACGATACGGGTATCAGACAAAGCGAATCGAGTGAGTGTTGCAATGGTTTCGAGGCGGCATCAAACTGGTCAGCTCGAGTGATAGATATGCGTACACCACCGGCATTGACACTGCCAGTACTCGGCCGAGACTGACACCTGCACACGCCGCACGCCACTCGCTCGTAGTCTTCAGTCAGATTTGTCCCCTGTCAGCGGTACAATCCATTATATATACAAAATCTGAACCGGCTGGGAAAGTGAACGATAAGGTGAGTAAGAGTGCAGTTCTAAGCAAGTTAGGACATTTTAAAGTACTGCCAATAACATTAATGGCATTTAGTTACCTCTGTAGTGCGTGTCGCGTCTCTCGGTTGAATTGTAAGCGATCAATGACCGGAAATTTCGACGGCATTTCGTGGATATATCGGATATATTGGTTGCATGAGGCTCATGCGAAAGTTTGAGGATATACTTACAAAGCCCGTATCTCAAGTAATTAATTATATGTGAATGGAAATTAAATTTTGCTAATATCTTCCTCTAGATATAACATTTAAGCTAGAGTAGCAATGGCACGTTAACACAGCGGATTTGGAGTGCAGAAGGTCAAGTTTTGAACAGTTACAATGGGAACACAAATTAATGAAAGAAAAGAAGAAAAAAAATTAGTATTACTATTGTTATGCATGTTGACGGAATTTATATTGGCCCCTATATTCACCATGTCATTCATTAGTTAATCTTTTCATAAAGCAGGCGCTTTATTGTTTCACTTCATTTTCTATATAGACCTATACTGCACGTTGTGGTACTTATTGACATAGAAATTGTTTGCTCAATTTGCCGTACTTTTGTGATATTTATAAAATAAAGTTATGCGTTTTGATTGCATTTCAAGAGCATAATAATTTGGATGCATCTCGTCTGAGATTCTTGTTTGTTTTGGAGTAAGTAGGAATAGCCGTTCGGGAAATTTATATTGTTCCGCGCAGCAAAAAAACAATACGATACTGCTGATGAGAACTGTGTTTAAATTTTAAAATTTTTAGTAGTATAGGTCGACATTTCCACGATCCCTGCTACTGGCGCTGTCTATTTCTATTCTGTCGCCTTGAACTTCAATTGTGTTGTCAGTTTACACGATGTTTGATACTCACAATTGTAAATCAATGTGCCCGTTTGACTTGCTTTACTCATTCTTGACGGTTCCGACGAACAATGCGCTATCGGTCTCACCGTGTCGATCATAGAAGTTACGCTGCGCAGAAATAATTATAAACGACCGGTTTGGGACACGAAAAGGTAGAGAGTAGCACATGATGACCTAAATGTTTGTATTGTTCGTTATGCGGTTTAGAATATGAAGACGCTCACAATAAGCGAATGCGCGCCTAGTTCGAACTGCACGTCTGACAAATATTGCTTGCGAATTGTTTTTGCCTGCAGCTATTAATATACTTTTGTGAAAGACAATAAATAACTTAAAGTATGTGTTTAAAAGCTGCAGTTTGTGATATGTTGTTTAGAAAATGCAAAAATTGCATTTTATTATGTTTTGTGGATTTAATTGGCTGATATATTTTAGTATGCAGTGATAGGGCTATACAGACTACATTCAATTTCAGCGGCGTGCGTCTGTTATGTTTTCGATGCACTTGACGAGGTGCTATAATCGTTGTCGCGCTCCATCATCATCATCTTCATCATCATCATCATATTTCTTTATTAACAGCTGTCAGGCGCAGCCATCCATGCACACGTAGCGGTACACAATAGTACACAATAATCACACGATACACAATAATCATAAAATAAAATGCAATTAAAAATAAAAAATAAATAAAAAATAAGATTTAAAAAAGTTTTATCGGAAAAAGTTCGACGTTCGACAATGCTCAGCGTCACAAATAATAATGGCATTAGATAAAAGTTACCCAGAGTCTCAGAATCCTATGCAATGCATTTATGCAGTTAGTAAAGGATGTGCAGCATCCTCGCAAAATAGTCTCTGTCATTTAGTTCTTTTGTCTTGGATATAAGTTCTTTATTGTGCGCCTTGGCTTTCAGGTTATACTGCGATTGTGATCGTTCTGGCAAGTATGGTTGCACTACGTGGTCGCTGTTCTTGAGGATACTGTTGAATAGTGCGTCGTCGGTGCTATCGAACAGCTCGGTTATCGCTGGTGTTTCTTGGTTACAGTATCCCAGTATCCGACACCGTCGCAAAAATGCATCTAGTCTCGCTCGGTTCGCAGCCCACGCGGGTGCACAGAACCTCAGTTTGGCTATAGCCAAGGACCCGACCAGGACCCTGTATACAACTCATCCGCAAGAGATTTTGAAACTTGATTTCAGTTACTGGCCTTTAAAAAATCACACAGGTGATTTTTCCAAACAGGATGCGAATAGCCGCTAGGGGCGAAGTCCAAGATGGCCGTCGGTAGCCATGTCCAATATCACATTATTTTGAAGCACCCTTCAAAATATTTAAACGAGATATGCCATATCTCGTTTAAAGGTTCATCGGTGTTGGAAATCCATTTGTGGCATTCTTGACCTGATTGGAGATTGAAGATCAAGGTCAAAATTATCAAAATATTCGCATCGCTCAAAAGAAAAACTTCACTGTAATGATGTACCTTCTTACCACAAACCCGTGGTAAAACCTACCTTGCCATCCAAATTTAAGCTGGTAGTAGAAATCTATGTGGACATTCTATCTGATGCTGAAGAAGCTGTTAAGCAGTCGTGCAGCGGGGGCGACTGAAAACGCGAGACCTGACATCGAGAGACCATCAAAATTGTGGGGACTGACATCGCGAGACTGGACAACGCGGCACCATATCACTGACACTGAATCAATCAAGGCTACCGTTTCTATGAAGGATATCGCATCCGCACAAAGGGAGGCGGAAGTTCCCCAGTTGGCGGAATTTCACCAAATAACTATATTCACATTACCTTCTGCAGTCCAGTCCACTATTTGTTGGGGGGGATTCATAACAAAGCCTGACAAAGCACAGTTGATTTTGCTGAGATGGAAACAACTCTTCAGCTTTCACATGCAGACCCACAAAGCTTCTTTCTTTCTTTGCAGAGACACCTGTTCTCTCGGAAGCAGATCTTTATCAAGCGGAACAGTACCTTGTCCATCTATGGGCAGGTGCGAGAAGCAAACCCACGGCAACTACCTTCGATCAACTGAGACTCGAAGTCCACAGGCACTCTTCTACCCCTCAAATGTCTAAAGCCCATCCCTGTGCGGATTCGGACCCTGTGTGGGAAGTGTAACTAAAAACGCTGTTCCTGCAAAGCAGCAGATGTTATGTGTGTAATATATTGTCATAAGGAGGTTGTGAGCCCATGTGCACTAATAAATAAACAAATGCCAGGATGGACATCTTACTCGTATGATTCATTTTAGCCATAAATATAGGGACTATGCATGGCTGCTATGCACTATTATGTAGCATTGTTTGAATTTTTCAAGTCATCAGTTTTTCAGTCATTTAAGCTCCGAAATCACGGCTTGTACGGTAGTACAAACTGTTGTATAAGCCATAAGCCTTGTCAATGGGAGAGGGCGATTATCGACCCCACAGCTCTAAGATCCCTGGACCGATTTTCATAAAACTTGAAACATGGTTGCCATGGCAACGCCGGTTGCCTAAAAACGGAGACACTAAATCTACATTTTAAGATCGAATATTTTAAGAACTAAAATGTCTATGAACTTCAAAATAGGCACATACATTCAACAAGACCTCGGGGTCACGTGACCCAATTTTGGGGAAAATAGGTCAAAGATCTAGGTCACAGGGGCACATAATGTATGTAGATAAAATATGCCTTAACTCAGTACTGGGTAGTCCTATTAACTTCATACTATGGGGCTGACATTACGACGATCCCCCAACAAGTGGGGCATAAAACGGTTGCCATGGCAACACTAGTTGCCTAGCAACAGGGCCACGAAATCTGCATTTTATGATCGAATATGTCAAAAACGCAGAGGCCTATAAACTTCAAAATAAGCACATATCTTCAAGATGTTGTCCAGGTCACATGACCCAGTTTTTGTGAAAGTAGGTCAAAGATCTAGGTCATACAGGCATATAATGTATTAAGGTAAAATGTGCCATAACTCCATTACGGGTGGTCACATGAACTTCATTCTAGGAAGACAACATGAGGAGGACCCCCCAACGAGTGAGGCGCAAAATGGTTGCCATAGCAACGACGGTTACCTAGCAACGGGGCCACTAATTCTGCAGTTTATGATTTAATATTTCAAAAACTGAAACGTCTATAAATGTCCAAATAGGCGTGTACATTCAGCAAAAACTCTGGGTCACGTGACCCAATTTTTGGAAAAGTAGGTCAAAGGTCAAGGTCACAAGGGCAGGGGGCGAAATACAAGATGGCTGCCAGTAGCCATGTTGAAAATACAAATTTCAACTTACTCGTCATAGTAACATTGGAGGTTAAGGTCACATCCTAATGTGAAAGTCAAGGTCAAAAATCGCAGTTTTACAGACCTCCAGATGAAACGGACTGAGAATTAGAGCATCAGATGATGACACAAGAAGGGTAGACGTGCTCTCTCTCAAAGATGGCACAGACAGTATTCTGCGAGAGCATCTGCCAATCTGCCAATCTTGAACATAGAGATGAGAAGACTCAAATCATTAAGACGGCGCTCAAGTTCATAATCACTGCCATGATTAATCTACATCCGAAGTAATACCCCACCACACCCACTATAACTGACATCGATACTCAGCTGGCACTTGTTCCTGCGAGCCTGCAGATGTTCTTGAGACCAATTGTCAAGACATAAAAAAGAGTTGGGGAGAACTTTATTACAGCCTGTCGACCTTGGTCAGGAGTACTGCCACACCAAATGGGGCTTGCCATACAACTTGATCATAGATTTGAATCAACAACTTGCACTGGCTGGGATACACTGAGTCTTACTCGGAGACACAAAACTACAAAACACACTTCTGGCACTCTTGACACCTTTTGGAAGAAACTGATGATCAGATCAATGATAGGTTGCGGTTGACGCTGCACTTGTGGATCTGTCAGTGATGGCAGCCAGTGAGAGTGACTTGTCGAGCAACGATCAGTGATCCACAGGGTGAAGGTGAAAGCACTTGGCAAAGCTAAAATTCTGAAAGGAGCTGAAGTCGAGATTATTCCATTTACCAACAGAAAACAAAGAAAAATAAACGACATAACGTTTCTTCCCATTGCTGAGCTGTCCTCCTCACTGGACACTCCTCACTCCAGGCGACACATTGGGGAGCGGGGTGGGTGATCAAATCCCACTATCCTGAGTTCTCACACTCCAACTGGAATGGCTGGATGAAGAGAATCCATGCATCTGATTCAAAGAAAAGCACACAGTTCGACTTCCTTCCAGTCATTGAAGGTGATCCTAATGACCCCAACACCATCTTCACCACTCTCAAAGAGTGCGTACGGCTCGCTGGAGATGCTAGAGTGACCTTTGATCTCCCGATTTGGCTGAAGGCAGTGAATATTATAAAGGAGGTAAATCTACCAATCACTGCAAGGTTGGGTGGATTTCACCTGCTGAAATCTTACCTTGGATCAATGAGTAACATCATGCAAGATTCTGGACTACTAGAAGTGATTCAGCTGATCAATCCTGGAAGTACGACAGCCATGGATGGAGGATGTTTTGACAAGGCAATCCGCGCTCACCTCCTTATTGATGCAGCCATCTATCAGCACACCATAAAACTGGCCTTCACAGAGGAAGAGCGTGGTGACTTGAAAACCTTTTTGGAGAAGGTGATTGATGGGAAGATGGGAGCCAGACACACAGATCCCGTAGTGGTAGTGTTTGAGCAGAGGTTTACAGAAACTTTCAAACGACTCGCATGTCATGTAGATTGCAGCAACCGACTATGCAGCTGCAAGAAGAATGGAGTCACGTGCATTTCGGCCTGTGGAGGCATTGCATGCAAAAACTACAGTTATGACGTTGAGTTTGAAGAAGACATAGACAATGACTATTGAAGCTTCTGATATTGCAAATGATAAATAACTGAGTATTGTTTAAGTATGTTAAATAAAAATTTCTTTGTATATAAATGTGAAGTGAATGTATGGCCTTTTTCATCAATGAAGTGTTTGTTAAGGGGTAGAAGGTTACATTCGACGTGCCTGTTATCCCATTCTTTACGGAGAAGGCTCGGACTTAGGTGGAGCTTGGTATTTAAGATCGTATACCCTTACCGTGCTGTCACCACGCGCAAGCACTGGGGTTTGAACTTCCTCCATCTGGGTGAAAAATATAAACGCTATTGTTAAATATGAATGCTCACATTTTTGCTTCAGCTTCTGGGGACTTCGTCCGCCAGACCTCCTGTCTCGACCTCTCTTTTCGGTTATTCCCGACGGTACATCCATCGGCGTGCGTACAGACAGGTCGACTTGTTGGTCTCGTCGATTTTACTCGATTTTACTCTGGGCTGCTACGTCACTCGTCCACGCCCCGCCAACCGTCACGCATGAGTGCACTCCGCACTTTTCCGTCGTCAACGTCAACGTCGACAGCGTCCGTGTCTCGCCATTGCTGACCCACGTCGTCGCTGACCGTCGCCTGCTCGCTGCTGTCCACCACCGAGACTACCGACCGCATCCACGCCGTTCAGCGTCCGCCAGCCTCGCTGCTCTGTTACTGCTGCTCACAGGTGTCGAGAGCAACCCGGGGCCTGCTAGCACTTTGCCGGCTAACAACGGCGTCTCGATCGGCCTGCTGAACGCTCGGTCCGCGCTGCACTGACGACACGTACACGGTGGTTTGGGCGCCACGATTGCCGATGGCTGCCGGCGCCTCGAGCGGCGATTCCGCGGACGGACACGCTCGTCCGTCGACCGCGCGGCGTTCCGTGCTGCTCGTAAGGCGGCGCGCAACGCCATCACTCAGTCACGGTCTGACTCCATCCGACAGCGCTTCAGCGACGCCAAGGGCACGACATGGAACGTGATGCGCGATGCACTACACCGCAACACTTGGACGGTCTACAGCGACAGTCAGTGCCAGACCCTCGCCAGCGGCTTCAGCCAGTTCTTCGTCGAAAGCTGAGCCGGATACATCAGTCGATTGCCGCCAGCCTCGCGTAAACCTCGCCAGCCTCGCGGCAACCGTATCCGCCGCCACTCTGGTCCGACACTGACGCAGTTGCAATCAACGTCACCCGACGAGCTACTGAAACTGCTCAAGTCATCGCGTCTCACGCCATCGCCCGTCGACGTCCTCCCATCCTCGTTGCTCCGGTCGTCCGCCGATGTGCTTGCGCCGGTCATTGCGCACTTGGCGAACCTGTCGCTCGCGGAGTGCCGGTTTCCAGCGGCCTTCAAGACAGCTCAGGTACGGCCGTTGCTGAAGAAGCCAGGACTCGACAAAGAGCAGCTGTCCAACTACCGACCGATATCCAACCTTCCGACAGTGTCGAAGGTTATCAAACGGCGTTTGACATGCTGCTTCAGCGGCTCCAGACCGACTTTCGTGTTGGCGGCGCTGCCATCGCTTGGCTGCACTCGTACCTCGCCGATCGGCAGCAGCACGTGAAGCTCGGTCAGCATTCATCCGCCACAATGTTGTGCCAGTGCGGCGTGCCGCAGGGCTCGGTACTTGGGCCGCTGCTCTTCACGGCGTACGTGTCACCAGTCTACGATCTCATCCAATCACATGGTTATGTCGTACTACCAGTTCGCCGACGACACGCAGCGATGAACACGAGTCATACGACGCCAGTCCTTGAGCGTTTCGCCGTCTGCTCATCAGCTGTGCGGCTGTTTTTCTGGCACAACGGCCTGTAGCTTAACGCTAACGAATCGGAGGTCGTCATCCTCGGCACAGGGCACCAGCTCCGAGCTACCGCCAACATCACGGTAGTCAAAGTCGCCGGCAGTAACCTGATCGTTTCTGATCGACTTAAACCGCTGGGTGTCACCATTGATTCTCACCTCCGGTTCGACTGTCACGCAAATAACGTCGCGCGGGCATGCAAATACCACACCCGTACCCTACGTCACGTAAGCCAGACACTTGTTGCAATTAGCAGTGGCGGATTTGGTGGGGGCGGCCGCCCCGTCCTATTGGCCTCAGATTTTTCTTAAAGTCGCCTTTCCCAGTATAATAGGCATATTATGCGTTATTTCATGCCTAAATTACAAAAAAATTCTTGTACGACCCTCAACATCCATGGTTTAGCCTACCTCAGTTTGCAGTTGCACCAAATATTTCAAGGTTGCTTGGATTGTTCTGGAAAATTGAATTACGTGCTACGCTGTGCTACGGAGTCGGCTTCAAAATGAAATATTTTCAGTGTTGGTTGTAATCTGCGAAATTTGCATAAGTTTATCAAACACTGCATACGTCCTTAGTCCTTGTCATTGAGTCTCGAGTCCAGAAACCGGAAACGCCCGCTTGCCAACTGCATATAGACGAACGGGCGGAACTTCCAGACGATGTGAGGTAGAAGACTGCTGCCGTCGTTCGGATGCCATATTGGCAACACGGGTGAAACACGAAGAGGTGCCGTGGATGGATCGATACGCCATAACTGCCAGTTTGAAGGAGATACGTTCTGTGACGCACAGTGAAGACTGATGAGTTTCGATTCAACTGGTAAGTTCGATATTCTTCTATACGATCGAGATCCCACTGCATCAAATCTGCTTTCTTTAGAATAGGTAAAAAAAAGGTAAAGGCCCGACACTTGTATAGCGCCGCTGCAGCTGCGACTGGAAAGAAACTTTGGCATTATGTCAGCCGCATACAGTCTGTCGGGCAGTCGCCATATGGCTGCGATGAGGTCAGTCACAGACACTGCTCCACTGGACTTGTAAACAGTTTGTTGTACAGGATACGGCGATGATGTCTGATTTTCTGACATAAGAAGGTGGCCAGACTATCCAAGCTTACGCTGTATTATTGCGTGTTCCATGGGGTGTTATGGCAGATGTCAGAGTATGTCACTTTGTGCTTTGTGCCATCAGCTAAGACCGAAATGCTCTGTAAACAGCGAATGCGGAAAGCCTCAAAAAGTTTGATATAACGTATGAAAGTAGACATGGATCGAGACAATAATTTTGGCAACGCGACCAATTCTTGTGTCGTTTTGCAACGCAGCACAAAATTTTAGCAGTGCAATAATAGCTAATTTTCCCAAATATAAGATGGCGGCGTTCGTTATCTTGTTTATGAGAAAATGGGAGATTATTGCCAGCGCTTTCTACTTTAGGCTGTCGTTTTGTTACTGATGCTGCATATACTGTACCATATGCCCATTTTCACAATATCTACAAAAGGTGCAGTGTACAGTGCAACTTTTGTGTACTGTGTCTCGATCTATACGTCATAATACTGTAAAAAAAAGAACTTTATAGACTAGTTAATGGCGGCGTTACACACCAAAAAATAGCAAATATCTGAAAAAGGTGATACTACGCAGCAATACATCGCCTAAGTGCCAATGTACTGCCGCGCAATATCAACTTTTTCAGATATTTGCTGTTTTTGATGTGTAATGCCGCCATACCATATCATACCATACCATATTCGTTTAATAATGTAGCTGACATACGCAGCATACAACAAGTACAGTAGACAAAGAAAATTACAGATACAGAGTGAAAACCAAGTTAGTCTGCTATAACATGGTTAAATGGGAATTAATAACTATGTTTGTACATAGCCCTAATAAAAAAGTCCTGTTCGTTCAATGAAGGCGTTTTTTCCATAAAGGTTTTGCTGCCATGGGGCCGACGT
>Ga0209568_1000988_pt1 | contig 10507 bp, 4 predicted proteins | sample WorMetOlspDAHAB2_FD_187406 | JGI IMG/M metagenome (GOLD analysis project Ga0209568, IMG submission 187406) | Marine gutless worms symbiont microbial communities from Max Planck institute for Marine Microbiology, Germany - Olavius sp. DAHAB.2... ...
CGGCGATCGTGAATTCGTGATTTACATACATCCCTACTAAACTGTATACCCTGGCGGCGTGTGCCGTGACGGCGGTGACGCAGCGGCCCTGGAGGTCGATATAAACTAATAATAGTGAACCAAAACACTGCAGCAGACACGCGTGAGTTTAAACAGCCCTGGATGCATGCTTCGTACGGTTTAGTGAAGACTCGACTCATTTGTTATGTGGGTAAAATGCGGATGTTTACCCGCATCAGAATCCGCATTATACCCGTTGTGACATCCGCACATCCGCATTATACCCCCGGCCGTTCTTTGACATGCGTTAGTATAGTTACGTAACCCTTATCTTAACTGTACGGTCAGGTATCTTTCATATACGCTGAAGGAACATTTCCCTAAGCCTAACCCTAACTCTACACGCACACCACACTAGCTCCACCAACGTAACTAACTCCATCCACTGTACCTTGTATGTTTGTGAAAGATGTTCCTGTGGTGTATGTGAAAGATATTTTACCTAAATGTATGATAAACAGCACCCAGTAGTAACAGTCCCATGCATCCTAAATAATCATATTAGATAGGATCATAACCATGCACCAGCATGTCACCAAACATTTGTTGATGGTAATCAGACAATTCGCCGACAAACCAACTGATGGTCAGTCAAGTCGCGGACTGGTCAACTCGCGGACTGGACGAATCGCTGACAGCGAATTTGTAAATATCACATTTGGAGCGATCATTTACTCCAAATTTTGTATCAGACATTTTGGCGAGTTGACTAGTCCGAGAATCATCCGGTCTGCAAGATATCCAGTCCACGACTTGACTGGCCATGAGTTGGTTTGTCGGCAAATTGTACAGTAAGCATGTTGATTGCCAGTCACATTATGTTGAACATAATGGAAAGACTACACAATCGGAGCGGTGCCTCCTGTTCATATTCATCCTATTTCTAGCCCTTACCTATCTACATACCTATTGCCACGAGCCGGAATTGAACCTACAACGTTCAGGCTTGCCTATTTTGACTGGATTTGCTTCTGCAGAGCGTGACAGTTTGGAGCATCATTAAGATATTTGATTTTAATAGTGTGATGGACAGCTGCAAAGAGGGAATTGCCATGCTTATACCATGCTTATATGTAGTGCTTTGCATTGTGTCATGTAATGCATCAGAGCCTTACGTAGTTATTTAGCAACATCTGGACTCTGATGTTCTGTTTGATGTTTTGTCTTTAGGTGTCTGGTGTGCACTATGATCAGATGACAAAAACAAGAGCACCACTACATAAGAAGTTAACTACCCAGGAAGGTGCTGGCATGGAACTTGTTCATGGTAGCTCAGGGTCTGAGGTTCCTGGCATGGGCAGCAGTGTAAAAGTAGAATATGTGGAAAACACTGCTGACGATGCTGGCCGTAGAGTTATTCCAACTGCAGCTGATTTTTCTCACTCACTCGCCGACACATTTACTTCTGCAGGTAAACTTGTCGTAATTCTTATGAATTCAAATGGCTTACTGCTGGTAATGTATGAGATGCAAAAAGAAGTGACAGATGGCCTGTGATAACACAATCATTTAGTGGGTGCTGTAATGCAGGTGGAGTCACTTCAAAGGTGTTGAACAGAATAGTGTCTATAAATTCTAAAGTTGTTCGATGTAGATGTCGTTATAACCGTTTTCACTTGACTAGTGTGACATGGGAGTCGCCTATAAAATCATAGGTGTGGCTGTTATAGGGCTGTACTGGATACAGGCTACAGGCCACTTTCTCCCAGAAACCAAATAATGTAATCGAAATAGTAATACACAGATCATAATTAAACCTTCAGTCTGCCGCATTCTCAAACTGTTCCTTTCATGAATCTGTTACTTTTGTGGATGAAAAGATTGAAAACAATAAAGATAAGTACCTGGGTTGATTTTGGTAGTTAGTTTGACCAGCAACCTGGTGCCATTTGCTAGTGTGTTTATAAACTGAACTGTGCTGACTGCTAAATGATTACTGAATTATGATTTAGGCCCCGCCTAAGTAAAATTAACTTTTTACTGACCTAACGCTACTACTACTATTAAAATCAGTAGCATAGCAGTATGGTGTGCAAGGCGTGCAGTGCACGCGGGCTCATTGCTGTTGGGGGCCCAGATGAACCATGTGTGGGAAGACGGGACATTTTGGAATCCTTGCATACGGGCCCGCTCCAACCTTGGTATGCCACCGACTAAAATTTTGCAAAATGCCTGTTCAAACCTGAAATAATGAAGTATGGCAGTTTATTCCTGTTTCTATAGCTTATCTAGAACATGCTTCTGATGTTTCGGTTCAGTCGGATAATGGCTGTTACTCAAGAATAGTCGTGTTTTTTGTTTGCAGGACATTCTGGAATATCGTTTGACAATGGCATTTACGGTAATGAGAGCAAGCACTCGTTGGATGTGTCCAGCTGTGAGAATCATCACTTTGTGTCATCTGCTGTAAATGTTGAGACTAAATCTGGCGGGCATTTGTCTCAGGTGCCGATGATATACATTGGAACCAACAGTGAAGTGGCAGCAAAAGATAATGATACTAGTCAGATGACTGCCAGTCTGGCTTCAGTAATGCAGACCAGTAATATGACTGCATTCCAGTGCACATCATTGTCACAGTGTTGTGTATTTTCTACCGAATTAGCCAACTGTGCTGCTGAATCTGTTCGCGTTGGTCGCTATGACAGTATCATTGACTTTCATCAGGATTACTGCAGAATTCCTCTATCACAGGTGTTTCATTATTAGTTACTTTATATTCACTACCAGATACTTACAGGAAGTTAAATGTGATGTACAAAATCATGACACTGCTGTTGATCTTGAATTAACTTTGAAGGCATTTCAGCTATTTTGAAACTTACTTGGGCCGCTTTCTTAAGGAGCTAGTAAGTAGTAAGGTGAATTCACTTGTACACAGAATTTTCAAGAATCTTTGAACAGTATTACATCATATAACTCTACAAAGATATCTACAGTAGTCTATGAAATATCTAAAGGAGAAGGAAGTGGACTTGCATAGCGCCTATCGTCAGTATAACTCGACCACTAAGTGCTCAGATGTGGATCACACAGAGTTACCTGCAAATACAACACATCTGCCTTTCATTCGTATAAGTATTCACTAGAGGGCGACACTGCTGCTAACAGTGTCACCCATCTAACTACCGATATACTACTTATTCCCTGTCCCACTGAGGGTAGGAGGCTCAGTTGGCCTAGTTGGTTGACCCACAGCGGACGCCTTACCCACGATGTGGTCACACGTCAACCATAGATCAGGCACATATCAGGGAAAGTCCGCCAGTCAAAGACCGACGCCCTAACCACTGAGCCACGCCACCAACTGTGTAGTTCTTACTATGTTTACTGTCATATTTGACTGGTAGCACAGTTATTGTTCTTCTATTGATTGCATAAGGCCTGCCCAGTTTAGAAAGAATTAGCTGCATCTCATAATGATATGAGCTGATGTGCAGTTATTACACTATGTCCGATAAAAGTTTCATCTTGGTAACATTTTAAATGCGGCAAAGCACATTTGTTGCTATGTTGTTGTTGGCTGTCGGATGAATAATTTGGATGAGGAATCCTGAGTGATGTAGGAAGCTGGTTCCAGGGATGAGGTGAAGCATGTTGGAAGGAGCGGTGAGCGACTTTGAGTGATGATGATGGTTTGATCAAAGTGACATAAGGTGAAGAACGTGTTTTGTGACCGTGAGGAGGCTGAATAGATTGAGGTCATACAGATACGAAGGCTGAGTAGTATTGACTGATGATTATGTTCAGATGTTGCTGGGAAAAGTCTCTATTACGTCATCATTGATTATTAAGTTATAGATGTTCCAAACAGCATATAGGTTATTTGTAGAATATGACATTAAAAACAAAACTACGATAGAATAGAACTATTACCTGTTACTGGTCAAGATAGATAGGTGAATGTGTTTTTTCTGTGTATATGATTTCAGAACTTGAGAAATGTCGGATACTTTGTTCCAGTTGATCAGTCACAGAAAAACTGCTGTTCCGAGTATGAACCTGCATGTTCCAGACATATGTCTGCTACAGTTCAGGAGCCAGTAATGGGCTATACACCGACTGATGTAGAGCAGTGGGTTCGTCAGCAGAATGCTAGTCAACAGAAGCAAGCCCAAATTGCAGCCTCTTCCATCTATACCCGTGAAGTACATAAGTCATGTGATCATTTTCTGGACTCTGGGCATTACGGGTATTGGCCTGACCGTTATGAACATGTTCCATCTGTTCATATGGCCAGAGGTCCTTTGTTGTCATCTGTAGGTTATGTCGAACAACCTCGATATGGAAATATAGATGCTAATATGGATCTTCACCATCATTATCATGAAAACTATAGAGTACCCAGTGACAGCCTTACACTGGAACAGAGACAGCAGCGACAAGACAAAATGGGACGTTTGCAGGTTATACGACAGATGCTTACTAACGAGCGGCAAATTCCTGTGACAAGCGAGCCTGTGTACCGCGTTATGGATTCCAGGTTTTTGCAGAGCCAAGCAGCTTCAGGTGTTTGTTGGAACAGTGTGCCTTGTGGTGACAGTATGTATCCTCGCGCATGTAACAGTACAAGTAACATGATGAAGTCACAGTATGACTGCTATTCGCCGGATTGGGATGTTTCAACAGCCTCGCGGCGCAAGTGGTACCATATGCAGCACATGAATTGTGTTAATAAAGCAGGTATGCCAGGTAGCTATTATCATTGCAGCAGTAATGCAAGGTTCGCTGGACGTCGTGCAGCTTATGCTGCTTCACCTGCCGAACCCTACCAGCTGCCACACAGGAGCCGCATGAAGCCGACACTTGCTTCATGTGATTGGATGCATGCATATCCTCCACATGATCCACAGACTTGTAACTATGATGGTGGTATGTTGTTGCACCATAAAGAGCCAAGTGTGATGTATGGCTACACTGATATTGGCATGCAGCAGAACTGTGCTTCTGAATTTGCAAATGGCAACTCTGTTGTACCTGCTGGTGTTAGCAGGCAGTTTGCTTACTGTAGTATGCCATATGAACAGCAAGGTAGCGTGCAGAAGTGGAAGTCTGGTGAAGATGTGAAACAGGGCCTCATGACATCACCTGCATTTCAGCAGGGCCAGCAGAGTATATTAACTCCTCAGCAGAATAGTTACAGTACTGGTGGAAGCACTGTTTCTGAACTGGCGAGTTGCATCCCAGTTTCATGCAGTGTTGCACAACCATCAACAGCTGCAGTTCGTCAGAGACAGTCCAGCAGTAGTAAGAAGATGAAGATTGACAGTAGTGTGAAAGCACGACTAGCAGAGGTGAGGTCAAAGACACTGGATTCTGCAATATCGGTTACCAGAAGCGGGGGTCTGATGAACATCACCTCGTCAAGCCTGGCTCATCTCGCCCAGGGCGTTGAGAACATATCAGCCATTATGCAGCAGAATGTTAAGCAGGGTGGTCTGTTTCAGTCTGTTCGAGGATCAGACGATCATGCGGTTTGTTCTGATGAAAATGCTAACTTTATTCCCGCAGACTGTTCTCAACAGGTTCAGGCAGCACCTGGCGGCTTAAGTTCTGTTGACGAGAAGACGCCATCGGCATCTGCTTGCATCTCAGTTGCTTCAACGATTACTTCACCTTGCACATCTGGTAGCTTCAGTACAGGCTCTTTAACAGCTTTCACTACATGTAGCCGTATGCTTGGTGTCGTCTCCACAACTGGTGTTGACATCATTGTGACGTCTAAAGCACCATATACCATTTCTTACCGTCCAACAGGAGAATTTTCGGAAATCAATTCTCATGGTAGCGTGGACGTTAGAAGTATATCTTCATCATCGTTTGGTCACAGTGCAAGAATGTTACCGCAAACTTGTGTGGCACATCGTCTGTCGGCTACAAAGACTGTATCATCTGATCGTACTGCTGAAGATTTCAGTCGACATAATAATAATGAACAGTCTGCAACATTGTGCCGCAAGAATCCAGCAGGTGCTGTGCTAACTGGGACACACTTGTCGATGGCAAATTCAGTTGCTGTGATCCAGCCACAGATGATGTCTGGAACGCAGCTTTTCATTGCTGATCACTATCAGTATTCACATGTGCCGCCAGCATTGAATAGTTTTGTTTTGCCAGCTGACGTGCCGTCCAGTACATACAGGTCACCTCAGCCGTGCCAGTCTTTGCAGCATTATCCGAATTCCGAAAGTTCTACCGTGCAGTGGTGTGTGCCAGTTTCAGTTAGTGAACCAAACATCCCAGTTTTGTATTCACCAAATGCTCAGAAACCCAGTGCAGATTTAGTAGCTTGTTCTAAATAAGTGGCAGTTGAGAGTGTATTCACAGTTATTGAGGGGTGCACAACCTTGAAAAAATTGCTGCCAAGATATGGCTGTACCTACTTGCAGTGAATATATTTAGTGAGATTTATGAAACTACATATGCTTAACCAATGTCTGGCATTGTAATGATGCGAACGTATTGTCTGTTGGTGTTGGTGGTTGAAATTTTAGCACTGTAGCTATGCACTAAGTGCACTGTGTGCAAACAGATTTTGATATGCATATAATTAATGATTTGTCCAGTGTGTTGTTATTATTGACTGTTACTAATGGTGCTTTTGCAAGCTTGCTGTGATTCTCTGCATGACGTAGGAGTGGTAGTTAAAATCAGTCATCCAGTTATCGGCTGAATTTATGTTGAGAGAATCTGATCTTGATTTTGACAGTGAATTGTGTAGAAAAAAAGGTATACATAAAGACTTGATGTACTATGGTGTTTGTTACTTACATGTCAAAAATGTTTTGTTGTTGTTGTTTAATTGTACAAAAACAGAATTGTAAAGTTGTTTTTCCATAAAATCTTTGTTATATGTTGTGCAAGTAAAAAATTCAACTGCAGAAGTTACCTGCTTGATAAAGATTGATTTGTTGAACTTGAAGCTGATGGCTGGCTGATAAGCATTATGGATAATTTTACGCCTAAACAAAAAGTTGGCCTGCTCTGTAAAACTTTTATAGGTAAAGCAGTTGTATTGTTAAAAAGCAAAAACCAGCTGGTTAGGTTCATTACGAAATTCTGATGTGAGCTGATGATAAACTTACTTATCTGGGTCTGGCATTAGTGCCTCTTGGTTTTGTCTGCATATGACGATGTAAATGAATTTTTGCCGACTAACATTTGTGATAATCAGTAAAGGCCTTTCTGTCGCAGTGCCTTGCTTTTGTTTCCATGACAGTCCGAAAGTGCTAATAAATTCCAACCTAGTCAATCTACATTCAACATGTGTTTTGTACCAACTTGTTTAGTATTCTGTAAAAATTTCTCACCAATGTCATCTGTAACTTATGGCACGATATAGCATTATTGTGCTGAAAATGCCATTTAATACCAATCAGTGGAACTTTTTTTGTATTGATAGCAAAGTTAGGTTTAAGAATCGTTATTTGCATACTATTGTCGAGTCCCTGAAATGAACTGGTTGGAAACATGATAATAGAATTGTACTTAATGCTTATGTTGTTATCATACTGTGACTTGAAGTTTTGAAGACGTGGATACGTTATTTCGTTTACTGTGTCTTGTGATGTTTGAATATGCAAAAAAGAAGTGATTGTAAATTTGGTGATGCAATTTTCACTGTTTTAAAATACTTAAATAGTTGTATTTGATTTTGAGTATGTTCCTCACGAAGGGTGGAAGATCACACGTAGAATTTCTATAGCCTGTTGACATCATTATGTTCCCCAGCTGCAGTTCATGTTCGTTGTCAATTAGTTGCATACTGTTCAAGTGAATAGTTTGTGCCTTTAAATCCCAACCAACTCTCATTTCTGAGGCTACATTGATTGCACGGAGTTTCCAAAATTGTCAAATGTTGGGTCATCTTACATTTAACTCCTTTTTAGGGAACATGACTTGATATTACGTGTTCAGAGTGCCTTCAGAGTTCAGATTAAATTCTGCTTCTGCATACTGATCAATCACGGTTACAGGAGTGTTTCTTGAATATTCATAACTGTTTAATTAATTTGGCTGATGAAAATGGTGCTTGTTGTCTGGATGAAGTATTCAGCTTTACTGTTTAAAGTTTCGACTGTCTGTGGGTTTGGACCACGAATTGATTTGATTTATTATTATTTTATTAAGATTGGAATGGCATATCAGTATTGCGTTACTATACTTTTGTAACAAGCCAAAGAAGTTTTCATTAATTTTCTGAAAAAAATTAATTACAACAACATGAATATTTTAAAATTAACATGCATTTTTACATTTTGTTTAACCAGCCCCTGAAGAACTATTTTTAGGGGTAACACCGAGTGGACAGCAGTATCAAATGTAATGCAGTGGGTCACTCTGCGCAATATATGTTTTATTCTTATCAGTTGTCATTTAATGCCAGCTGCACTTGGTAACATTGCGAGAAGTAAGCTACATGTGCTTTTTACAAAAAGAATCGTGTTGAGAGAGACCTGTTAAGTTAAATCCTGTGTAGTATGCAGACTGTTTGTTAGTCCGATATCAGCAACTTCACTGATCACATTGTGTTATATGTGGATCAACCTGTTTGCACTGTCGTTTTATGTTTGCCCTAGTACAAGAAACCAGTATATGTATTTATTGCTTGTATTGTGTTACTTGCATATGTTGTATACCACAGCTGACTTGTCAGATCAACTGTTTTCATTTTGGAAGGAGAGAGGAAGGCTACAGTTTTGCCAAGAAACGTGGCCTGGCTCTTTTCGTGGAAGTCAGGCATTTCTTTTATTTCAAACCACTGCGGGCAGTCTGTATGCAGTAAACGTAGTATATTTTTTGGCACAGTGTAATGGAGTCATGCATGATGCACCACTGGCTGTAGTTTGTGTTTACGAAAGCATTTGTTGCTATGCAGTCACTTACCTGTATGCTAAACTGTTGCTATGGCTTGCAGTTTTTAGTGCTTGATATTATGATTTATATGATAAAGATTGGTGCCAGTAATTGTAGTAGTCATTAATGTTGCACAAGATTATTCCACAAGCAAGTTTGACTCACTTCTTTACTACAACTTCCAAGCTATGTGGACCGGGATCGACACACCTTGACGACAATTCGAGTTTCTGACATAGCATGAGAGGAGTTGCAAATACATAGCTTGCTTAGGTATGAAAAGATGAGACAGTTGAATTCTTTTTAGGTGTAATATAACATAAATAGCTGGATTTTACCACCTAACAGCTCTAAAATGGAATTTAGACAATTATTACTTTTAACTTTAACAGTGCTGTATATATTGTACGTGTCCCAATATGAAAAAAGTTGGAACTTGAAAACCATAGTTCACAAACTTGCAGCTTAAGCTTAAGGATCACTTTCTTTAAGTTACTTGACACAGATAAAAATCAGGCAAATCGTGAATGACATCAACACACGTGGTTATAATGGATTAAGCTTTTGTCGTGTGCAAATAACAATAACACTTCCTGCATTGCTACATAGTGGAATGTTACTTGTCCACAAACACTAACTCATCATCACAGAATTAAAATTTTAACGAAAATCTTCCAGTAAACGTTGTGAAAATCCAGCTTACACTAACAAACCAAACTAATCTGCTATAACAATAGTGTGTTCTCAAAATAAATCAATAACATTAACACAAAGTAAGTTTGAAAACAGACAACACGCATAAAATCAGACACAGTGAATAGCACCGAGACTTCTGGATGAAGATTGTGTCCTGTACAGCAAGTGAAAACGATACTCCTGCATTGCCCCATGATATAATGCAATGTTATTATCTAGTATAGCAATGCATACACTACACATATTATATGTTAACAACCACAAGAGTTAAAAAACACCTTAACAAAAGTTACATACATACGAAGAACTAAAAAAGAAATGGTGACGTGCAATATCACAGTTAGTAACCACAGAATTACAAATCCCAAGTGGAAGTGATAGAAAACAACAGTGAAGTTCAAACAACTCGCAGACGGTGACACGTCATGGTCAGTATACAGTTTTATATCAAAGCTCCACAATGTGTTAGCTGCTGCCCTGTGACGAATGTTTCTTCTTCTTTGCCTGATATTTTCGCATCATCAAGACCTTGTGGACATACTGGTCAGCATATCGTACCATCTTCAGCGGTGACGTGTCTTGGCTTCGGCTATGAAAAATCTGTGCCCACAACACCAATGAATATTAGTAATCACAGTAAGTAAGTAAGAAAAAAGATTGATTATATAGTCCAAAATGACAAGTCACTGCGTGGGCAGTCCCAACTAGGAAGCAGCAATGAGAAACACTCAAGGAATTATCTACCCCTCCCACAGCAGGGGAGGGGTGTTCACCTCCATAAAACTTTATTGACACCCCAACACCATTCCCCACTGGAGTTCTTACACATACCTTGATGGGGTATAAGCTATTCTAAGCAATAGGAGGCTACTGCAGTATCCTAAATTACTAGTAA